>Ga0172363_10001308_pt1 | contig 20067 bp, 10 predicted proteins | sample LakKivs2_kivu2a2_FD_114541 | JGI IMG/M metagenome (GOLD analysis project Ga0172363, IMG submission 114541) | Sediment microbial communities from Lake Kivu, Rwanda - Sediment s2_kivu2a2 | ecosystem: Environmental > Aquatic > Freshwater > Lake > Sediment | place: Rwanda: Western Province, Lake... | reverse complement strand
GCCACCAGGGCGCTTGTGCCCCCGTTCAGCGCCCCTCCCCCTAAACCTATAATAAAAAATGAAGCCTGCAGGATGTGCAGGCCCGGAGAAAAAGCTATACCTTCCAAACCGGCTATCACCAGCAGGGAACAGATGATAAAAAGAATACGGTAGCTGTACCTGTCAGCCACAGGACCAAACACCAGCGATCCGGCCAGGATGCCAAAAGGAAGGAGTGATGCCAGTGATCCTGCTTCAAGAATATCAAGCTTCCAGGTATTTATCAGGGAAGGCAGCACAGCACCAAGGCTGGTCAGCACGATGCCAAACAGGAGCATTCCCAGGCAGGCTGCTGCAAAAACACGGTTATAGTTGTAAGAATCCCTCATAGGTTCCGCCCGTTGTTCAGTGCCAGGAAAGCGGCCCCATAGAGTGCCGCATCCTGTCCTAATGCTGATCTTTCAAATTTCACGCTCCTGATGCTGACAGGTTGTGCCCATTTTGCTGCTTCTTCATAGATGTCATCAATGAACTGAACGGCTGGACCAAACACTCCTCCTCCAAAGATAATTTTTTCAGGATTAAACAAACTTACCAGGTTGGCGCAGGCTTTGCCCCAGAATTCATTGCAGTGTGCAATGATTTCTTTCGCATCAGGATCTCCCCTGTTATATGCTTCAAAGACATCAGCTGCCGTGACCTGTTCCAGGCTTTTCCCCCCTGCACCGGCAAAGGCAACCTGTTTGTTTTTCAGTAAATCTTTGGCTCTTTCAGCGATACCGTACCCTGAGGCATGATATTCAAAGCATCCGCAGTTGCGATAACCGTCAATCCATGGATCTGTGAGGGACATCCAGCCTGTTGCGCCGGCGATGTCATGCGAGCCCCGCAGCACCTTTCCATCCGCCATAATACCTGCACCTATGCCGGTACCAACAGCCAGGAAAATTGCATCTTTACAGCCCTTGGCAGCCCCCTCCCAAGCCTCTCCCATAATACAACAGGCACGGTCACTGTCAATCCACACATCAATACCCTTACGATTCAACTCTCCTGACAGGTCACTGTAAAGGGGATAATCTTCCCAGCCCGTGATATTCGGTGCCCATACAGTCCCTGTCTTTCTATGGTAAATACCCGGTACCGCTATACCCACACCGGTAACATTCACCTTAAATTCTTCACCCCACTGGATAAGATTATTGATCACCTCCATGACCAATGCTCCGACTGCTTTTCCAGTGCGGTCCCCCAGCATAAGAATTTCCCTGGATGACACCATGGATTCCCAGTCGAAGAGTGCGCCGGACACTTTCGTTCCACCAAGGTCGATTCCTATTACTGCGTTCGAAACCATACTTTCGTAAGATATTTAAAACTTTCCCAAGTTACGTACTTTATTATTGCATCAAAAATCAGAAAATCATTTTATAATATGTGAATGAATTAACCGTGTCTGATTTCTTTCATTCCTGTAACAAAAACTGATCATTGCAGAATTAATTCTCCCAAATCAATTGGTATGAACCCCAGGGCAGCGCCTCCGCTGAGCAGATTCAGCGCTCGCGGAAGCCCTTGACCCGAATTCCGGAGCAGCGCCTCCGCAGAGCAGCTTCAGCGCTCGCGGAAGCTCCGGGGAATTAAACTATACTTCCCCGTCCACCGTCCGCGTGTCGCCGAAGCTTTAGCGGAGGCACAAGCGGAACGCGAAGGTGGAATTAAATTTCGGTGACTTCCAAGCCGGAAATCTGAAACACTATTCTCAGCCAAAGGATAATATTTAATCCGGTAATTGATGGAGATCCCTTCAGATATTTCTGCCATTTTTTTTACCAAAATATTTCTGTAATTTTATATATAGCATTAGCAATAATGAAAATCACAGCAGGAAAATTAACCAGTTAATTATCCGTCAATCAATCTCACAAATTATTTATGAACTTTTTATTTTAAAGACGATGAGTACCAGTACTAAAACCTTCCTGGGTATCATGGCATTTATTCTTTTAGCACCAGGTCTGACAGGACAAATAGCTTGGGAATGGGTCACACATTCATCAAAAGCCGGACCTGATGAGGCAAATGACCTTGTTGTGGACAACAGAAAAAACATCTATGTTACAGGTTATTTTACCAATGTTGAACTTCCACTATTTAACCTGTTGGACAGAGATGCCTTTATTGCGAAATATGATAGTGCCGGGATTCTTCAGTGGTACCATGAATACGGCAGTAGCGGGGACGATATTGGTAACGCAATAGCACTTGATGACAGCTGCTTTGTTTATGTAACAGGGAGTTATAACTATAATGAGAAAATGTTCCTCATCAAATTAAGGGATTCCGATGGAGAGTTATTATGGGAAACATTTGATAGCAGCCTGTATTCAAATACGGGTGATGATCTGCTCATAAAAGATTCGATAATTTATACCACCGGGAGTACCCCGCTGCTGCGGTATGATCTTAACGGAAATCCTAAACAAAAGCAGCAAGCCGGTAAAAAAAATGAGCTCACAATCGATATACCAAAATTTTCAATAGCAATTGATGATTCTTCCCGGCTATATGTGGCACGAAACAATGAGATTCTAGTTTACGATACTGCCGGTCAGCAGGTTTCTTCTTTGCATCTTGAAGTGACAAGAATTAACGCGATAACGATTGATAAGCTCAACAATATTTACTGTACAGGTGCCTTTTCATATTCACATATGCTGGGAAAATATCAGATATCATCTTCCGGTTATGAAGATATTTTTATATGTAAAATGGATCCTTCAGGTAATGTTTACTGGGCTATGAAAGCCGGTGGTAGTGATTTTGATGAAGGATTAGGAATTGCAATAAATAAAAGACAGGAATTATATATTACCGGTTCATACAGACAGACTGCCACTTTTGGCGATCAGACAGTAGGGCAATTGGGTCTGTTCAAGGAAATTTTCGTTCTTAAGCTAAATCCTGAAACAGGTGATTTTTCTGAACTGCTGATAGCCGGTGGAGGCGGAGATTACGATCTGTGTAACAGCATAACTTTTGATAAAAACAACTTTCCTTATGTTGCCGGATTGCTTGATCATTTCTGGCCAGGTACCAGCTTCGGATCTATATTCATTCCGGGAGAAGATGGCAGTACGCAGGATGCATTTATCGCTAAAATCACGGTCCCTGAAATAATTGCCAAATTAAAAGGTAAGATATTCAAGGATGGTATCCAGACCTATTGTGTTGTAAAATTATTCTCCTTCGAACCGGAAAATCCCATGAAAGTATTATATAATAAGTTCACCGACGCCATCGGCAATTATGAATATACTGTATATAAACCCGGTAAGTACTTTGTCCAGGCTTTCCTTCCAATGAATTATGATTATGCGAAAACTTATTATGAACGGCATTTTAAATGGGATTCAGCAACATATTTCATATTGAATACTGATACTGTTATTCAGGACATTAATATTCATCTCCTCAAAGTACCCGGTCAGAATGGTACTGATACAATATCAGGGGCAGTCTATAGTTTTTCAGGAGACCCTGAACGCTGGGTTGATATGATACTTGTCGATGATCATGGATTAATAGCGGATTATACACAGACGGACACCATGGGGAAATACGAATTTACATCAGATCCTCCAGGTAATTATATTATCATGATAGACTCAGCAGGGATGTTTGTTGATTCGTATTATACATTCAACAGTTCTCTGAAAACAAGATATGGGGGATTTGATTATTACCTCGGTACTGATTCAATTTTCAGAGCTGACAGGGTCATTGTAAGTGCAAATCCTGATACCTTTTATCTGGATGAAGAATCTCCGAACGGCACCATACTGGGATATGTGGATGTTCCAAACCGATCCTGGTTCAGGGCTATTAGCTATTCTATTCTTGATCAGGATGTGCCTAATACATTTGGTATTACTGCAGATTCAGGAAAGATCTTTCTCTCCGACAGGGATTTGCTTGATTATTTAAAACACCCGGTCTATAAACTGATCATTAAGGTTGAAAACACGTACCCCATGATTACTTCAGATACTGCAGAAGTCGTCATAGCTATTAATGTCAGCGATAATATTGAAAACATAGAAGGGAATAATATTGATATAAATATTCATGTTTCCCCTTCACCGGCAGGAGAGATTCTATATATTGATCAGGTAGATATCAATAATCCTATAAGGCATATCGACATAATTGACCTGTCAGGACGGATATTGATAAACAAGAGCATTCAAGGTTTGACCCACCTGGCAGTTGATATACAAAATCTGGTGAATGGGGTTTATATTATTAATGTTACCACGGATTACGCTCTGAAAAAACAAGTATTCATCAAATCGAGGTAACACAACAACATTCCATTACACCTCTTTAATCTTTCCCGACCAATCCTAAGTACTCCAGGTGAGACGCCAGCAGGCCATGAGTGCCGGATTATGAGAGTAAGTCCCGGAAACCAGTGGTGAATCGTGAAATATGTTATTGAGCAAAGAAATTAAAAGTTCCTGGTTATCGGTTATCGGTTATCGGTTATCGGTTATCGGTTATCGGTTATCAGTTCTTCCTTCAGCTAACCCCCTTTTTCCGATTCACGACTCACGACTCACGACTCACGCCCAACGGAAGGCTGATAAAAAATGTCGATCCTTTGCCCGGTTCGCTCTCCAGCCAGATCCTTCCATAATGCCTTTCAATAAAATCCTGGCAGATCAGCAGGCCCAGTCCTGTACCGGTCTCATTATCCGTCCCCCGCGTGGTATACTGCACATCATGCCTGAACAATTTGCTGACGTTCTCTTCCGACATCCCCACACCAGTGTCCTTAACAAATATTATCAGCTCTTTCTCTGTCTTTTCGCAGCCGACCGTGACCTGTCCGTCCTGGGGCGTAAACTTGATGGCATTGGTGAGCAGGTTCTGTATGACTACGCTGATAAGGTGCACATCAACCCTCAGATTAATCGCCTCTGACGGACAATCAAATCCGATGGTGATATTCTTATTAGCAGCCTGGTATTTCACCAGTGCAATCTTATCGTTGATAAGACCGGCTATGTTGGTCAATTCAGATTCAACCTTTATCTCCCCGGTATGTGCCCTGGACCAGTTCAGAAGGTTATTGAGCAGGTTGTATACCTGGTCAGCCGAGTCATTGATAATCCCAAGCATCTCTTTTCTTTCCTCGTCACCATAACCGTCATACCTCGACCGCATAAGTTCAATAAATCCTTTCAGGGTGGTGAACGGGCTTCTCAGATCGTGCGATATGATGGAAAAGAGTTTATCCTTGACTGCATTGGTGCGGGACAGCTCATCGCGCTGGGATTTCAGTTCATCTGTCTGGTCAATGAGTATTTTGTTTTTTTCATCGATTTCCTTTGTCCTTGCCCTCACCAGCTCATTCAGGACAATATTCCTCCTGATAATCTGTCTCGTCCTTATATAATAGATTAGCAACAGTACTCCGGCAAAAAATATGAATACCATAATCCTGAACCACCAGGTTTTCCAGTAAGGAGGAGTGATGATTATTTTTACTGAGGCACCCTTTTCATTCCAGACACCGTCATTATTTGATCCTTTCACCCTGAAAGTATACTCCCCGGGATCAAGATTGGTATAGAAGGCTGTATGCCGCGTTCCCACATTGTTCCAGTCGCGGTCAAATGCCTCCATCTTATATTCATACTGGTTTTTGTTGCTGGAAATATAATTTAAGGCAGTAAACTCGAAGGACAGCATCGTCTGTTTGTAAGACAATCTTATGGTATCTGCTTCGCTGATGTGTGCCTTCAGCGGAGAATTCCTGCCTATTGGCACAGGTTTGTTAAATATCCTGAAATCAGTAATGACGACAGGCGGAACATCCGGATTAGTGACCAGTTCATCCGGATTAAATACATTAAAACCATTCACTCCCCCGAAATACATCTCCCCGTTCCGTGTCTTATAATGGCTGCACTGGTAAAATTCATTATCCTGCAGTCCGTCTGACATATCATAATTATTAAATACCCCGCTTTCAGGATTGAACCTGGAAAGGCCCTTGTTGGTGCTTATCCAGAGGTTACCCCGGTCGTCTTCCCTGATACCCTTGGTTGTGTTATCCGGCAAGCCATCTGATACATGATACTGGGTGAAATCCTGCTTTACTCTGTCAAACCTGTTCAGTCCACCCGTAGTACCTATCCACAGTGTTGAATCCCTGGTTTCAAGGATTGTAAGAACATATCCCATGGTGAGGCTGCGTTTATTGTTTTCTTCATGCCGGTATATGGTAAAGGTCTTCGTTTCCCTGTTGAACAGGTTCAAACCCAGCGCCCCGCAAATCCACAGGTTACCATACGAGTCCTCCATGACCACTCTTATCTGGTTATCACTCAGGTTACTGTTTTCAGGGGTGTAATTAACAAAGACATTGCGTTTCCTGTCAAAATAACTCAGGCCTCCATAAAACGAGCCGATCCATAGGGTACCCTGCTTATCTTCACAGACTGAAAAGACGGAATTGCTGACCAGTCCGCTGTTTTCTTTTGTGAAACGCCTGAATGTACCACTGGCGCGGTCAAATAAATTCAGCCCTCCTTCCCATGTCCCGACCCAGAGGTTCCCTTTGCTGTCCTCATAGACCGACAGTACTGACTCGCTACCCAGGTTGCTGTTGCCGGGATTATAATGTTTAAAGGTCTTGCTCCTGCGGTCGAAGAGGTTCAATCCCCCGCCATCTGTACCGATCCAGAAGTTACCCCTGGAGTCTTCACAAAAAGATGTGACAGAATTATGGCTTAAGCTGTTTTCATTTCCGGGATAATGCTTATAATGTTTGAAATATCCGCCATATTTCGGAAGCAATTGAATACCACCTGCATGTGTCCCTATCCATATATTACCCGTTCTGTCCTCATAAGCAGACCATATTGAATTATTGTTCAAACCGTAGTCATTAAACGGATCGGCCTTGTAATGTGTAAACTTGCCTTTCTGCCTGTCGAATAAATTCAGCCCGTCGTTTTCCGTACCGATCCATAGACGGTCCTGGCTGTCTTCCATGACGGTAAAAATATAATTCCCGCTTATCGAGTTGACATCCTTAGGGTCACTGGTATAATGGATCATCTCCGGCTCACCATTACCTGTAAAGCTCATCTTATATAATCCGCTCCGGTAAGTAGAGATCCACAGATTACCTTCCCTGTCGCCGGTTATATTCCATATCTCATTCTCACTTAATTTTTTATTCTTATAAAAGCAGTGATAAAAAATTTCACTCTCCCTGTCAAACCGGTCAAAATCCCCATGCAACGATCCAACCCATAAATTATTCAGGCTATCCTCATAAATAGCACATACATCATTGCTGTTCAAACTGTTCGGATTATCCGGATCATGCCGATAATGAATGAATTTGCCGCTATCCTTCATGAACTTACTGAGCCCGCCCCCTGTACTGCCTACCCATAGGTTACCCTGTCTGTCCTCAAACAATGCCCGAACTTCAGTGCCGCCAATACTGCCCGGATCATTCGCATCTGTCCGGTAACGGGTGAATCTATTTTCAACGCGATCGAACATATTTAAGCCACCGTCTGTACCGATCCAGATTTTACCGGCCCTGTCTTCGATTATCCTGAAAATAAAACTGCCCATTAAACCGGCAGGGTCATCATGGTAAACGGTAAAGCTGTATCCATCATATTTATTCAATCCGGTCTGTGTTCCGAACCACATAAATCCCTTACTGTCCTGTAAAATACAGGTCACTGTTGATTGTGACAATCCATCCCTTGTAGTAATATGTTCGAATCTCAGGTCACTGCCCTGTCCACGGATGCCGGGCAGTCCGGTGACGATCCGCACCAGGAAAAGCAGGATACAATATTTTAATATGTTCGTATGGGCTCTAATGGCTAAAGTTCTTATAACATATGATCTAATTATATCCATAAAAAATTACGATCCTCCAAAATCCTGTATCATCCTTTCATGATCGCTGAATCCTCTTTTTATTGCCGCCGCCAGCAATGCCTGTGCCTCCTTCTCATGACCTGTGCGATGCTGTACCAACGCTTTAAAATAGAACAAGTCAGGTGATCCGGGCTCAGCCTGTTCATAAATATAGAGCAATTTCCGGACCTGCTCATTGAAAACACCTTTCTTTAACAAGTCATTTATCTGTGAAAAAAGGATGATGCCTACAAAGCCTTTAATACGGTAATAATAGTCAGCCTGCATGCTGTCGGGGCAGCTGCTGATATTGTTATGCAGGCTGATGATCTCCTGGTGCCACCAGGCAGTGTCCGGATCGTTCATCCTGCCTGCATAAGCCTGCTTCAGCTTTATCTCCTTGTGTAGGTATGATTCAAACTTTTGCTGGTAATCGATGAAGCCGGGCATCTTTTTGAAGACATCTATCTTTGCTGATACTCTTTCTTTACTTTTTGTACCGGGAACAAAATGCCAGGCTTTTTCAAGGGCTTTACCTGCAAAGAACAGGTCGTTTGCCCCTGACAGGCTGTCATACTCTGATAAAAACACGTCAGCCATGTTTTCCAGGACAGATTCTTCCGTGCCCTGTCCATCACGCAGGACATAAGCGACAGATTCAAAAATATTCGTTGATGGAGGCCATTCATGTGTTCCCCTGAAAAAATCAGTGACATAGTCAGGCTTATCGTTCATACCCGAAAAGAGGGGGCTGTACTGCTCCATAAAATTAAAATCCTTTGTGCCGGAAACAGCATACAAGCGTCTCTGTCCGAAGTCCTGAGGCAGCCGGCCCGGACCTGCCCCATACATGATGATGCCGTAAACCTTATGATTCATCCCATAATAATATGCCATCCTCGCCCCTCCTGAAAAACCCGCGACAATGATCCGGTCAGGATCAACAGGGTATTTTGCCGAAACCTCTCCAACCAGGCTGGTGATGGATTGTTCAAAACCGTCATAATTGTTTTTCAGCCGTTCTGAACCTGCTATCACCGCAGGTATTCCTTTGAGAGCGCCGGTAAAGTTACGCACTGCCAAGAGACCATCTCCGTGAGGATCAATAGCAATGATAAGAGGTATTTTCTTCCCGGCGTCAAGGTTCACAGGCATTGAAATATAGTACCTGTGGCCGGGTTCGTTAACACATGAATCAAGTACCGGATCACGGTAACTGACATATCGAATGCCCGATCCTGTGTTGCATCCCGGTATGGTTATTAAAACCGATAAGATGAAAACTATAACAAACAGTATACCGGATCTGATACTGCTGATAACGGGCATATAGTAAAAAAAGTTTATAAAACAAATATACATTTTTTAAGCAGGTCATCCCCATAATAAGATGGGTTAATTAGCAGTTTTTTGGAGAATGTTATGTAAACAGTTAATTTTATCACCCGTTGGTCAGGGCAGAAGGATATCCGGAAGCAGGATTTGTACGTATTGCTGTTCCCCTTCATTCATTCAGGCAACGCGCACATTGTAAAAGCCGGGCGGGTGTCGATTTCCTAAAATACTCAACAATCAGGAAAGTGTCGGTTAATGAAGCTTCATAAAAAACATCTTATAATCCTACTGACTTATTTTATCAGCATCCTCTGGCTCACGGGACTGAAAGCGCAGATTGATTTTACATACCAGTCAGTATTCAATTATCTGAAAGGCAGTGAAGCTTCTGATTTAGCGGCAGACTGGTACATGCCATCATTTGATGATTCAGGATGGTCAACGGGTAATGCTCCCTTCTGGTATGGTGACGGGGCTCTCGGCACCAATCTGACTGATATGCAGGGTGCGTATTCAACATATTACCTGCGGACAACCTTCACCGCAAAAAATACTGACCGCTTGACAGTTATCAACGTTCTTATTGATTATGATGACGCGTTTGTGATATGGATCAACGGGAAAAATGTGATCAGCAGCAAAAATGCCCCTGATATCTTAGCGTATAATGCCTTTGCGACAGTAAACCATGAGTCAGGCAACGCCGAAAAATTCACCATGACCCCCACTGATTTGAACCTTACCGAAGGTGAAAATTTCCTTGCCGTGCAGGTTTTTAATATAAGCCTCCTTAGCTCCGACATATACTTTGATGTTGATATCAGTGGCGAGATAGAATTCCCTGAACTGATTGACACTGTAGGCCTGTCCTTTGACATGCCTTCAGGATTTTATGCTGAGCCCTTCACTCTTACGATCACCACACCGGACCCCACTGCAAATATTGTTTATACGCTTGACTGCAGCAATCCGCAGAAGCCGCAGACAGCTTTTACCACAGGACCGGTTGCCCATGTTTATATTGATCCGTCCTCTTCCTCAGGCAGGGGAACCACTCCGGCGGTGGTGGTACGTGCCTCCATCATCAAGGAGAATTATAAAGCTTCAAAACCTGAAACACGAACATATATATACCTTAAAAAGGTAAAGTCGCAATCCTACCCGGGCGGTGGATGGCCTTCTTCAGATATATCCGGACAAACCATTGATCTCTTAATGGACCAGAGGGTTATTATGGCCAGTGAATATAACGGGCTCATCGATGATGCCCTGCTGGAGATACCGACTATTGCCATTGCCACCGACCTTGGCAATCTTTTTGACCCGGCAATGGGTATATATGTTAATGCTTACGGGCATGGCATTAACTGGGAGAGGGAATGTTCTGCTGAACTGATCAACCCTGACGGTTCACCCGGTTTTAATGTAAATGCCGGCTTAAGGATCAGGGGCGGCTGGAGCCGTCATGACGATTTCCCCAAACATGCATTCAGACTGTTCTTCAGGGATGAGTATGGGGATGCCAAGCTTAAGTACCCGTTGTTCGGCGATGAGGGCGTCAGCGAGTATGATAAGATTGACCTGCGGTGTGAGGAAAACTATGCATGGAGCAATGGTGACAGTCATAACACACTGGTACGTGATGTTTTCTCACGTGATACCCAGCGTGACATGGGACAGCCCTATACACGAAGCAGGCAATACCACCTGTACCTGAACGGTATGTACTGGGGCATATACCAGACGCAGGAACGGTCGGAAGCCAGGTATGCATCCGATTATTTTGGGGATAAAACGGAAGATTATGATGTCATTAAAGTAAATACTGAAAACTGGGTTTACCAGATTGAAGCTTCCGATGGTTATATGGACACATGGCAGAAGATCTGGAATATGTGTAATACAGGATTTACCAGCAACCGTGCTTATTTTCAAATGGAAGGAAAAGATGCTTCAGGTAATCCCGTTAAAAGCTCCGAGGTGCTGGTGGATATTGATAACCTGATCGATTATATGCTGGTGATCTTCTATACCGGCAATTTTGACTCCCCGACCAGTTCGTTCGGGAATAATAAAGGTCCCAATAATTTTTTTGCCATCGATGACAGGACTGACCGTTCCAGAGGATTTGTCTTTTTCGCTCATGATGCTGAACATGCTATGTTCAATGAAGCTATAAGCCCCGGAGTGGGTTTGTATGAAAACAGGGTCAACATAGGTGACCGTTCTGATAATATGCAGATGACGGTATGGTCATTCGGATCCTTCCATCCCCAATGGCTTCACTATAAGCTGTCTAAGAATGCCGAATACAGGATGCGTTTTGCCGACAGGGCATATAAGTACATGACCGGCAACGGGGTTCTGACGGTACAGAAATCACTGGAAAGACTGGACAGAAGGGTGGCTGAGATCGATACGGCTGTTATCGCTGAATCTGCCAGGTGGGGTGCTGCAAAATCATGGATCACCTGGCCATATACAAGGAATGATAACTGGATACCGGAAGTAGAAAAGATCAGGAAAAACTGGATCCCCTACAGGACAAGTATAGTCATTCTCCAGTTGAAAGAAGCAGGACTTTATACCAGCATTAAACCGCCCCGGGTGGAAAAATCCGGTACGGAAATGAAAGATGACAGGTATTTCCTGGATACGCAAATATATATCGATGTCACCAATCCAAACAGCACCGGCGTGATATATTTCACCCTTGATGGAACAGATCCCCGGCTTACAGGCGGAGGAATCTCTTCCTCAGCCATTAAGATATCAAAGGAAATAAAGTTGTGCATCAGCTCATCAACCATCCTGAAGGCAAGGATTTATGATAACGGAACCTGGAGTGCCATAAAAAGCATTGATTTCATTGATGCCGGTGACGACTGTTCAAGCCTGAGGATCACCGAATTGAATTATCATCCCAAGGATGAGATCACAGGTAACGATACCATCCCCGGACAGGACCTGGAATTCATTGAGTTCAAGAATATATCGGGTAACTCTCTGAACCTTTCCGGGCTCGTCCTTGACTCGGCAGTTTATTATGCTTTCCCCGATAACCGGTTACTTGGCCCAAAACAATTTTATGTGGTGGCATCCAAACCCTCAAAATTCTATGATTACTATGGACTGATCGCTTCAGGTAACTTTAAAGGTAATTTTTCAAATGCAGGGGAAGAGATTTTATTAAAAAACAGACAGAATGAAGACCTGTTAAGGTTCTCCTACAATGACCTGTCGCCATGGCCCCAGGCTGACGGAACAGGCTATTCAATGGTAGCCATGGTATACGATCCGACAGGGGACCCTGGTGACCCGTCCTACTGGAGGAATTCATCAGAGACAGGAGGGTCACCGTTCCGGGATGATCCCTGGCCCGCAAAGGTTATTGATCAGACAGGCACTGCAGGTGAAGTTACTGTTTATCCGAATCCGGCATCAGAATATATTTTTATTCATATAAACAAGCTGGAAGACCAGCAGCGGCTGAACGTGGAACTTCTTAATATTAACGGAGTGCTGATCCATCAGGCAGTGATTGTCAACAACACGGCAATCGATCTCAGGAATATCAACATGCCTACCGGTCTTTACCTGATAAAGGTACGGACAGATAAGTTCACAGGAACAGCCAGGTTTGCATTTTTCCATTATGAATAACCAGTATATGTTTCAATGACCGATAGTTAATAAACCTGATTCGCGACATCCGGTTTTTTCAGAGACGTACCGGAATACCGGGATGGTTTTTAAGAAATAAATTATTCAGTATAATTTAATTACAACACCATGAAAACGCACAAATATCTGTTCCAATACATGCTGTCAGTGCTGGCACTGATCAATGCTTCAGGGCTGTATTCCCAGGACTGGCCACAATGGCGGGGAGAAAACCGTGATGGCAAGGTTACGGGGTTCATTGCACCTGCTGCATGGCCCGGTGTGCTTACCCAGCAGTGGAAGGTCACCGTCGGCACCGGAGATGCCACTCCTGCACTTGTGGGCGATAAGCTGTTTACCTTCACCCGGCAGGGTGACAATGAAGTCACTTCCTGCCTTAATGCAAACACTGGTGAAGAGATATGGCAGGATAAATACGCGGCACAGGCTGTCACAGGCCCGGCTGCCCAGCATCCCGGTCCCCGCAGCTCACCGGCTGTTGCAGAAGGAAAGATCGTCACTATCGGCGTGGGGGGTGTTCTTTCCTGCCTTGATGCCACCACCGGCAAGCTTGCGTGGCGCAAAGATCCGTTTCCCGGAGTGGTTCCCATGTTCTTTACAGCTATGTCTCCTATGATCGTTGACGGTTTATGCATCGCGCATCTCGGCGGAGCAGGTAATGGTGCTGTTCTCGCTTATGATCTGAAGACCGGTAGCGAGAAATGGCGGTGGGCACTTGAAGGTCCCGATTATGCCTCACCGGTGCTTATGACTGCGGCTGGTGTGAAGCAGATAGTGACACTCACCGAAAAAAGTGTCGTCGGCATAGCCCTTACTGACGGGAAACTGTTATGGCAGCTGCCATTCCCTCCCCAGCAAAGGGCATATAATGCAGCGACTCCCATTGTTGATGGACAAACGTTGATCTATACCGGGGCCGGCCGTGGCACCAAAGCAGTGAAAATCGAAAAACAGGGTGATAATTTTGTGGTAAGTGAACTCTGGAGCAACAACCAGGTGGCTCCCCAGTTCAACACGCCGGTGCTTAAAGATAACCTGATCTTCGGAAGCACCAACATGAGCAACCTGTTTTGCCTGGATGCAAGGACAGGCCAGACAGAATGGATCGATACCATCAGGCAGGATCGCGGTGGTTTTGCAGCAATACTTGATGCGGGACCGGTAATACTGGTATTGCCCGGCAGCCAGAACCTTATCGCTCTTAAACCCGTTGCAACAAAATATACGGAAGTGGCAAAGCTCAAGGTCGCCGACACACCCACCTATGCACACCCGGTGATACGGGGCAATAAAATATATATAAAGGACCAGGAGACAATAGCCCTGTGGACAATAAATTAGGAGATCAGCGATCAGTTATTACAGGGTATATCTCAGTGCCAGGAAGTAATTGCGGCCCTCCTCCGGATAACCTTCACTGTAACAGTAGTTGGCATCAAACAGGTTCATGATCCCGCCTTCGAGGGATAATAATTTCCATAACCTGACAGAAGCAGTGAGCTGGGTGACAATGAAAGACTTTGCAACATAATTGGTATAAGTGGTACTTGACCGTTCAGAGTTATAATCTGCATAAAACAGTATATAGAACCTGTCACCCGCACTGAATTTTATGGATCCTGATAACCTGTGCCGTGGAACATCGGTGAAGATAAGATCAGGATTACTCAGGTTTTTACGCACCAGGAAGGTATACTGAATGCCGGTTGTCAGGAATGTTAACGGGGTAGCAATCATTTCCGCTTCCATACCGTAAAAGACTGCCCTGCCAGTATTTCTTAACTGGTAAACCGCCGAGTTAAGCGTGTCGATGCCATAGACCTGCTGTATGACATCGTTAAGCCTGCTACAAAATAGTGAGGTTCCCATCTGCATGAATTCCCCGGCATGCAGATCATAACTCAGATCTGCATGTATACCTGATTCAGGCTTCAGACTGGCATTTGGTATGGACCTGCCCAACCGGTAAGAATACCGGTCTTTCATTGTGGCAAAACGTGTTTTGCGTGCCAGGCTGAAATGTATGTCCTGTTTTTCCGTGATCCTGAAACTTAATCCGGACTGTGCATTAAAAGAGGCATCATTGGCGGCAGGAAATGGAAACACCGAATCATTGGAGGCGTTATAATTATCTGCCCTGATGTTCTTACTGATATTATAACTTATCCCGCCGATAAGCATCAGATCCTTTGAAAGGGTATAATTATCCTCTGCACCAAACGACAGGTATTGATCCCTGAAATGCCTGACTGCCTCATTCACCGGGTGGGTGTTATGCTCCCTGTGATGATCCTGGGAATAATGCACCACGGCTTTCAGATCATGCTTTTCACCGGCCCTGAACATGTATTCTGCACTTCCTCCGAAACTGTCATCAAAATATATACTGGTAAATGAAGACTTCCTGTTCTGTGTGGTATATGTTGAATCATCATAACTTCTCAGATCACTGTCATACCTGTTATAGAATATCCGCGTTTTCAGGTATGCTGTTTTACTGAGAGCAGTTTTTGAGATAAGGTTTATACCTTGTCTGCTGACCTGAGGAAAGCGCCAGTAGCGCAACTGTTGTAATGGATCCTTTCCTGCATAGACAGGCACACCCTTACTGCCCTGCTGATTAAAATATGCCAGTGAATATTCATCGGTGTTGTTAGGTGTATATCCTGCCCGGATATTCAGTTTCATATCTTTCCTGTAGGAATTCTGCCTTACCCTGCCATCCTCCGCACCGGCAGGCTCGTACCTGTTCGAAAGATCCCATGAATCATAATCCATAACCGAATAGCCTGCCTTATAATAAAACCTGTTCATTCTGCTGCCGATGTTAAGATCTGAATGCCAGCCGTTTATTCCCCCGCCACCCGCCTTAAGGCCTGTTGCAACACTGACCTCGAATTTTCTCAAGGGTTTTTGGGTCACCAGGTTAATCGCACCACCCAGGGTGTTTGGCCCAAAGCACACCGAGCTGATACCCTTTGAGACAGATATTTTTGCCAGGTCCTCCACCAGGAACCTTCCCAGGTCAATATACCCGTCATAAGGGACATAGACCGGTATCCCATCCAGGTAAACTGGCACCTGCCTTAGATCAAATCCCCTGACTGTCACCATGGACTCATTCCGTCCACCAACATTTAAGATATTCAGACCGTTAACCAGGTTCAGGGCACCGGCTACATCCTTCCGGTTGAATTCCTGCATACGGTCCGGCTGCAGTATACTGGTTGCCGGATCCTTTTCACGGGCTGTAATTCTTACTTCACCCAGTTCCACAGTAATGGCCGGAACAGCAGTATCAGTCTGTGTCCATGCTATACTCGGGAAACAGCCTATAGAAGCAGAAAGAAATATGACTGACCTGTTAAAACTCATATTATCTAATTTGCCGAGATTACTTTCTGAATCCCGATTCGATATCTTCCAGTGTCCTGCCTTTTGTTTCGGGAACCAGCCTGTAAACCACCAGGAACAGGATGATACACATTATCCCGTAAATCCAGAAAGAAAAACCATGGTGGAATTTATCCACAAGGACAGGACTCTCATTCAGCATCGGGAAAGTCTGGGATACCAGCCAGTTTGCTGACCACAGGAATATTGTTGCCAGTGATATAGCCCTGCCGCGGACACGTGTCGGGAAGATCTCCGAGAGGATCACCCATGTCACCGGACCGACGGAGAGTGCGAAGAATGATATATAACCGAGGATAAACGCCAGTACCCATAATTGTGCCTGCTGGAAATATGCTATCAGTCCCATGCTAAAGAGACATATCCCCATCCCTGCGGATCCTAAAAGCATCAAGGGCCTCCGTCCGAGCTTATCCACCGAAAATATTGCGACTACGGTAAAGCCGAGGTTGAATATTCCTACCGCTATAGTCTGCAAAAGAGCCGTGTCAGTTTGTGTACCGAGCTTCCTGAATATCTCAGGGCCATAGTACAGGAAGACATTTATCCCTGTCACCTGTTGGAGTATGGCAAGTACAACGCCGATGATCAATACCTTCCTGACGTTCCCTTTCATCAGCATACTGATCCCGCCCGTTCCTTCGGCCAGTGAATCCCTGATGCTCTGCAGTTCCTTTTCCGCATACCTCTCTCCTCCTATGCGGGTGAGCACTGTTCTTGCTTTGCCGGTCAGTGACATCCCTGCCAGCCACCGGGGGCTTTCAGGTACAAGGAATAACAGGATAAAGAACAATATTGCCGGAATGGTTCCGGATCCGAACATCCACCTCCATCCTGTTTCCATATTCCACGCTTCATCATGCAGGCCGGCAATATAATAGTTCACAAAATAGACCACCACCATTCCGAAAATAATTGCAAACTGGTTATAGGATACCAGCCTTCCCCTGACCGGGGCGGGTGCCACTTCGGCTATATAGAGGGGAGACAACATGGAAGCAATGCCAATACCCACGCCACCCAGCATCCTCCAGAGTACCAGCTCATATCCTTCCCTGGCAAGTGCCGATCCTGTGGCAGAGAGTGTAAACAGGCAGGCGGCTGCGAGAAGAGCCTTTTTCCTCCCGTAGCGGTCGCTGAAGATCCCGGCCACCGCACAACCTATGACACAACCGACAAGAGCCGATGAAGCAATCCATCCGGTCATGGCAGGATCCAGCCCGAAATGAACCCGTAGAAATCCAATTGCACCGGAGATTACTGCTGTATCATAACCAAAGAGCAAACCCCCCAGCGTCGCCACAAGGGAAATGAGGGTTACATAAGAAGAATGACCTGTCCTGCTTTTCATTTTCATCCGATCAATTTTCATCGGATGAGTTTTCATCCGATCAGTTTTATCCGATAAATTTTATCTGATGAAAGAGACGGTTACAGGATTGGCTATCCTCCTGACTTCCGATTCAAGCTGGCTGAAGAAATATTCCTTGTCTGTAAAATTACTGTCCTGTCCTTCCCATGCAGCACAGAAATAAAATTCCACCGGCACACCATCCATGATATTTATCGTTGCATAATAGGTCTGTATGATACCGTCACCTGTTTCCGGTGCTTCTTCCTTACCGCTGAAATATTTCCCTGGGATTATCAGTGCCATACCAAGATACCTGCCCATCTCATCCTGGGCATCATGTGTTGCCAGCCATGTCATTTCTCCATCAACACGAATATAAAGGATATCACTGTGCATATTGACTATTCCGGCCACCAGCTTATCACCCTCTCCTAATCCCTTTGCTGTAACAGTGCTTTTGTACTCATTCCTCCCCGCCTCAATGGTGATCATATGCTCCAGGTTAATTTTCTTCCCTCCGCAGGTCCAGCCGGTATAATCAAGTACGATGACCGATCTCAGAGGCCCTTCGGTTATTTTTCTGTATCCCCCTTCTCCGCTATCTCCCACCCTGAAGAGAGAATCGTTGCAAAGCATGGCAATGGCACCCGCACCGAGCGAATTTCCCACCTTCAGGATATCCATACCCCAGGGTTGCAGCTCATGGTAACTTACAGAATCGATTGTTCCCACCTCATCCAGCACCATTTCCGGCACTTTCTTGCCAAATATATCAATGCCGTTCCGGCGATCATAATAATTCCTGAATGCTATCCGGTCATTCTCCCAGCCGGGCCCCTCATACTGGTAACGTGCCGAAGAAAATTCGGTAGTATTGGTGGTCAGCCTTGACTCTCCTGACTCTATCTCATGCCCGGGATCTCCCACAGGAGCAAAATGTATGTTTGTGCGAACCTTGAATTGCGGGGGCTGGTTAACCCAGCTGATCAACACTTTCAAATTGGACTCCCGCTTCACATCAGCCATAAGAAACAGCTCATCCCATCTGCCATCATGGTTCATGTCATCGAGCTGGTACGGAACAATGTTCCCGGTCTCGTCCTGCAACTGCAGGAATTTCCTCTTCGGAATAAAGCCTGTGATCTCAGTGATTTGTTCACGTGTCATTACTACTCCGGCATCCTTCTGGTCCCTGCCGGATTTATTAACCAGCGTGAATGATTTTTCTTTTGCGCAGGAGGTAACTGCCAGCAACAGGACCATGACAGGTAACAGTATTGTTCTCATCTTTATAACTTAACTATTTAATAACTTTCTATGTTTCTCCGTGGGGTTTGCCTATGGAGGCCAGGATCCCTCCATCGATATATATGATCTGGCCATTCACGAAATCTGAAGCTGCTGAAGCAAGGAAGATAGCTGCTCCCTTAAGATCTGCAGGATCACCCCACCGTGCTGCGGGGGTACGGTCAATGATAAACTCGTTGAACGGATGCCCTTTCTCCCGTAACGGCGCTGTCTGGGAGGTTGCAAAATATCCGGGCCCGATGCCATTTGCCTGTATATTATATTTTGCCCATTCAGTGGCCATGCTGCGGGTAAGCATCTTAAGCCCTCCCTTAGCTGCAGCATACGCTCCCACAGTATTCCTGCCCAGCTCACTCATCATGGAGCACATGTTGATGATCTTTCCTGCCTTACGGGGCAGCATGAATTTCATGACCGTATATTTCGACATGATGAACGGTCCGGTAAGATCTATGTCCAGCACCTGGCGCCAGTCATCGACATCCATCTCAATCATAGGGATGCGCCTGATGATCCCGGCATTATTAACCAGGATATCTACAGGCCCTATCTCTCTCCCGATCCTGTCAAGATGCATGAAAACCTCCTCTTCATTTGTGACGTCGAACTGATAAGCATGGACATTGATACCCAATGTTCTGTATTCCCTGACAGCATTTTCCAGCTTCTCAGGGAAAATGTCGTTGATGACTATGGCAGCTCCTGCTTCTGCAAGCCCCGTGGCGATGGCCATGCCCAGTCCGTGGGTGCCACCTGTGACAAGGGCAATCTTTCCTGACAGATCAAACAATTTGTGTGACATATTTTCAATATATGTTTATAGCAATCCTTTATCTATGTCTTTTTTCAAAGATCGTTCATTTTTTACCTATTGATCAAAACGGTGATGAATATTTTTTCATATTGATCAAAACGGCGCTGAATTTCTTGCTTCGCAATAAATATAGGCGCCTTATTTGATCAATATAGAGAGGCTTAAGAAAAGAAAAAGAGTTATAAATATTGATCGGAACGGCGCTGAATTTCTTGCTTCG
>Ga0172363_10001304_pt1 | contig 20077 bp, 19 predicted proteins | sample LakKivs2_kivu2a2_FD_114541 | JGI IMG/M metagenome (GOLD analysis project Ga0172363, IMG submission 114541) | Sediment microbial communities from Lake Kivu, Rwanda - Sediment s2_kivu2a2 | ecosystem: Environmental > Aquatic > Freshwater > Lake > Sediment | place: Rwanda: Western Province, Lake... | reverse complement strand
TTCCCCGCCGTGTCCTGCTCGATCACGAACCTGTTCCTGAGGTATCCGCCAGTCCACTTCCCGTCCGCGTCCTTGAAGTCGCGGGAAAACTTGTCCATGATAGCCTGTCGCCAGATTGCCTCGCCACAAAGGACTTGGTTGTCGTCGATGGTCAGGCCGTCAAGGCAATGGTATCGGCAAACGAACGTGTTGATCGCGTTCTGGATCTTCGGACACATCCTCTTGTCGTCTGGGCCGCTCATCATGTACGAGAAGCCTGAGTTTGGTCCTCCAAGACCACCGCTGGCCACTTTCGTTCCAAGGCCAGAGGATGGGTCTGGGATCCAAAGCCCAGCCACCTTTTCGTTCTCTTGGGGATGCATTTGCGCTATCTCCGCTACGATTTCCTCGTCAACTGCGTTCGCCTTCCCGGATCGGACCAGGCATCCGTACAGGAAGCAGAGGGCCGTCGCCGATCCTTGAAAGAACTTCGCGAGGGCGTCCTTCGCGCTGTCCTTGTCTTTATCGCTCACCAAGTTCAATAGCCGATCATAGGTCTCAGGCGCTGGACCCATTTCTATAAGCCGCGACTTCAGCTCGTTCATCGAGCGGAAGCTGCCCGCGCTCAGCGGGTCGCCGCTCATTCCTTCTTGTCTGGGGTCTCCGGCATCCACAGTTCCATTAGCCTTTGCTGCATGTCCTTGGTCGAAGTGGGAGTCTGTTTCGATGGCTCCTCGTTCTTCGGCTCTGGCCTGCTGATCGAAGCCTTCCGTTCCTCGTTCGCCTTCCTGATGTCAGCTCCGTGGTCGGCGATCCTGTCCATGAACAGCTTTTCCAGCTTGTCCTTGATTTCCTGCGGCGAGGCCCCAGAAACGTCGTCGGTCATAGAGATCTGGTTGGCCGGGGCCTTGTACCTGATACCCGCGTCCTCGTCGTTCTTGGCTCCAGACCTTATGACACCCGACGACTTCATGGGTACGAAGTCGTCTGGGATATTGGTCTGGTACTTCGCCTTAGCCGCCTCGATCTCCTTGCGGGCCTTCTCCTGCCTGATGGACGTGACGGCCTTGTCGTGTTCCGTGGGCTCGCTCGCCAGCTTGTCGATCCTCGTCGGGTCGGCGATGGAGGCAGCGTTCTTGGGGAGCTGTTGCTTCGATGGGACCGCGTCTTCCTTGGCGGTCATAGGGGCGACCCTGCCGAGCTTGTCGAACTCGGGGTTGTATTCGCTCGCCTTCTTGGAGCCATGAAGCTCCTTCATCGCCCGTTCTTCCCATTCCCTCTTGGCGTTCTTCTCGGCCAGCAGCGCGGCCTTCTTGGCCAGTTGCTCGGCCTTGGAAACGTTGGCCATCGCGTCCCACTCGGCCTTGCTCACGACGCCGAGGCTGACTGGGTCAACGCCGTTCGACTTCAGTTTATCTTTCAGGCCGTTGATCTCGTTGACGACCCTGGCCTGGGCTGCCTTGTCCATGGATTCCTTGGAGGCGTCCATGATGACTTCTGGCTTGGTTCTCTCGTCAGGCAGGCCAAAGACGATCTTGGAGGTGTCTTCGAGGGCCGACTCGACGGTCTCAGCGTCCTCGGTCTTCGCGGCCAGCTTGGCTTCCTGCTCTTGTTGTGGCTTGACCTTCTTGAGCGCGTCAAGCCAATCCATGCCATCATATTCACACTTTGACATCTTCATGTTTCAGTCTCCAGTTACAGGCCCATCGCCTTCAGCCACTCGGCCGGGAAGGCTTCTGCAAGGATCTTACTAGCCTTCTTGGTCGGGCGCTGCAAAGATGCCTTGGGGGCAACCTTTTGTGCGGGCTTTATCTTCAGTGTGAACGATGGGGGATCGGTTGTCGTGTCGACGCTGTATATCCTGGATGCGGCTTCTGGGTTCTGCTTGATCGCCCTGTCCGCCTCTTCGACTGCCGACTTCATCGCCTCGAAGTTCGCAAAGCTAGTCGCTCCCTGGTTGGGTTGGCCAACTGGCTGTTCTGGAGCTGCGGGCATTGCGGCTTGCTCCGTGGGCGCTGGAGCAGCATGGGTGACTGGAACGGCTTCGGCGGGAGCAGCTTCTGGACCCACATCGCCGACTTCTGGAACTTGAGTTCCTGGATCTTCTTTTTCGCCAGCGGCGATCTTGGTCTGCTTCTTCATCTCTCTTCTCCCAAAAATTAGCGCCACGTCGTTGACGGACCTCTAGGACTTGGCCCGTTCGCGTGGCGCGATTCCAGTAGGCTCGCCGCTGCTCGCGATACGAGCTTGTTTCTTACTTCACGTAATCTTCCAGCATGGCATTCGCATACTGCTCGCCATACATGGTCTTCCAGTACTCGTACAGCTTGCTCCTGTCCTTCTCAGACAGGCTGGCGATCTTCTTGAACATCGCCTTCGGGGAGGCAACCTTCTTCTCGCCCTCTGGCTTGGCCGAGGCCGTCTTCAGAAGCTTGGTGGCCTCTTCGCTTGCCGTCTGGAGCAGGAAGCAGTAGGCCTTGGGATCGTTCGTCAGATTCTTGGACGCAACCACGCATTTTTCCTGGCTTCCATATCCGTTCCAAGCCTTGATGATCTCCTCGGGGTTCCACGGCCTGAAATCTGCCTTCTTGGCCACCTTGAGGATCATGGGCTTGTTGGACGCGAACAGGGGAGCTGATTCCCTCTTGTTCGGGTCGTTCGGGTTCGGGTTGTTCGGGTCGTTCGGGTCTTTGCCCAACAGGCCCAGGCTCTCTTCGTCGGTCAGCGGGCTGACGGCGGCAACTTCGAGTTCGTCAGCTGGCGCTGCCATGTTGGAGCAGGCTGTTTCTACGGCAGGGCCACCGCAGGCCGCGTCTTCGACTTGGCCAGCTGGTTCCGCCGTGACGCAGGACTTCTCGACCTCGCCTCCGACAGGGGAATTGCATTGAGCAGTCTTGACTTGTTTCTGCCCCTTCATGTCATCAAGAATCTGGTCCAGCGTCCTGGAAGCCTTCTTCTCGCCGCTCACGGCGTCCCCCACAGAAACTGAAGTGGTCTTGATCCGGCTTGTCACGAATTGCATGGCTATTCTCCTATCGTTCCAGGCTACACACCTGTCTGACACATTTTGATTACGGCGCGTCAGGACCTGTCTCCTCTTACTTTATTTTGTTCTGTGTGTTTGGGCTGGTTCCTTCATTTACTCTGACCCGTGTCCAGCCGCTTCCTCCGCGATGATCTTGGAGAACTGCTCGGCTAGGGGGGTCAAAGACACGTCCCCACTTGGTTTCTGGCCCTCCACGAGCTCTGGCATGGTTCTGGCGAGGAAGTCCCTGACGACTTCCTTCACTTCTTGCTGTACCTTTGAACTCGTGGGCATCGCCCTAGGGTCTTCCTTTGTCTCGCTTATGCTCTTCTGGACGAACTTGATGAGCGAGTCCTTGATCTGTTCCTCCATGGCAAGCAGCTTTTCTGAGTTGTCTTCGAACGAGCTGAGGAAGGTGAAGAGGTAGTTGTTTACTGCCGCGATTATGTGTGACAGAATCCCCTTAGACGACTTGAGGATAGGATATTGTTTCACCATCGGAGCGGCTGGCTTTTCCTCCTCCTTCTCTGGAGGGCTGATTAGCTTTTCTGGCTCCTTGCTTTCTGGCGCTGGCTTGATCTTCTCTTCTGGAGGAGCGGCTGGTCCAGGAGCTGGGGATGGGGCTGGAGGTGGAGCAGGGGCTGGCGTTGAGACGGGAGGAACTGGCTTTTCTGCCTCTGGTTTTGGTCGGGCAATCTCCTCAGGCTCCATGGGTACGTTCCACCTGTACGATATCAGCCTCGCGGGAGACAACGCCTTCACGATCTCAGCCGCCGCGTTGTATATCTTCTGGCTCCTCTCGGGAGTCATTGGCTTGCTGACCTCGTCCCTGACGGAGTCTATCTTTCCCCTCAACTCGTCCGCGAAGACCGTAGGAACCTTCCCGATCGCCTTCTCCAGGTCCGCGAACCTGCCGACCACCTTCTCGTTAGGGAGATGCGTTGGGACGGCGGCTACAGATTGCAGCTGGCTGGCAGCGTGGGCCGCGTTTTGAAGCGACTTGATGGACACACCGCTCGTCAGGTCCTTCAAGTCAGACCAAAGCCCAGCAACCCTGACGTTGTTTTGTGCAACTCCAGAAAGCGCGACGATGGCCTTGGGGCATTCCCCTGCCGTGATCATGGAAACGGCGACGTCTATCCTGTCGGCGGAATCTCTGTCGCCCGCCGTGTCGAGCCTATCCGCCTCCTCGATGAATAGGTCTAGGATGGATTTCACGATCATGCCCCCAAGTCGAACTTTTCCATGATCAGGTCAGAAAGGCGGGCCGTGATCTCTCCCGCGCTCTTCCTGTACATGTTCTCCACTTGCTGGATGTTCTTCGCCCTCACGTTGTTCGGGCTGGTAGACGTCTTTATTTCCTGGATGAGGCTGTTCAGGTATCCGTTCACGACGTCCATCCAGACTCCAACCAGGTCCGTCGTGGCATCAGAAACAGATCCCCTCGACATTGCCTTTCCCTGTACGATGCCAGCGTTCTTGGCCGCTTCATCTATCTTGGCGGCCCATGGGACTGCTTTGATGTCGTTGATCATGTTGGCGAAGTTGATCGTATTTGAATAGGCCTTGAACTCCTGGGCGAGTCTAGACGTCGCGACGGATACCGCGTTCACCAGTATCATCTCGAAGCCTCCAGCCTTGCTCGGGCCAGTCGTACCGATAGTCCCTTCCTTGAGCGACTCGTCATAGTCCTTCGCCGCGAGCTCCACTTGGGCGAGTATGTCGGATATGTCGCTCATGTAGCTCTCGAACTGGTGAAGGCCCATGCCGTTGATGTCCGAGTCCCAGTACATCGGGTTCACGCTTCCGCCAATGATTAGTTCTGGCATCTCTGGGATTCTAGCGGCGCTGCCAGGAGCCTTGATTAGCTGAACCACGCTTCTCAGTTCTTCGAGGTACGGGGCCATGACCCTATTGAGCGTCGCGGGGTCAATCGCCGCCTTGGGAGATGCCTTCAACTCGGACTTGAACCTGTTGTATTGCTTGATGAACCACTTCCCCATTGAGGTTAGCCTGTTGATGTGTTGTTTGGCCACGCCCCTCTGAAAGGTAATCCAGTCCCAAAAGTCTGCTGCACCAGACTTTACTTTCCACCACATCTGCCTGATCTTGTCCATCAGGCCCGCTTTTTTTTTAAGATTGTCCTCGATCTTGTTGGCGATAGACAAGATCCTCCTGGCCGTGTTCCTGCTGTGGGCTCCAGAAGCGTAGTAATCCAAGGCCTCGTAGACGGCGGTCGGCGCGTCAACGCCATTCTGGATCTTGTTCGAGGCGACGACGAGGAATCCAGTCAGCGCCTCCTTGTGACAATCGGCCCACTCGCAATATAGGTCTGCCAGCGTGACCTTCCTTCGGTCGGCCTCTGCGAACACAGCGAGGGCCATGTCCTCCTCCGTGACCGAGGCGGTCTTCGTCAGCGCCTTCTCTAGGAAGTCCTGCCTTTCCTCGCAGTCCTGATAGTCTTCCAGCGTTTCCATCCAAGCCTTGCAGAACGATTTTTCCTTCTCCGACTGCGCCTCGAGTTTCTTCTTGAAGGCTAGCTCGAACGCCCTGCTGTTCATCAGCCAGTAGTTCTGGAAACCCTCGTACTGGGCCGTCTTGAGGTTCTTCCCGATGTATTCCGTCTGCGGGCCGAGGAGCGAGTCCATGTAGTCCTGAAGGGTTTCCATCCATGCCTGGTGGAACGACTTCTTATCCTCTTTCTGGGACTCGAAGCGGTTCTTGAAGGCGAGCTCGAAGGCCCTCGTGTTCGCGAGCCAGTAGTTCTGGAATCCCTCGTACTGGGCGGCCTTGATCATCTTGACGTCTGCGATGAGCGCGGAAAGCGCATCGGCCTCCTCGCGCATGCCCTGCTCGTCGGCAAAGTCGGCCATTCCCAAAAGGCTCTCCATCAGCTTCTGGATGACTTCTGGCTCGCCACACAGCATTGCGCAGGACTTACCATTCTCAGGGAGCTTCAATCCGTCTAGAACGCCCTGTTCTATTGGCTCTGCCTTGTCCTCAAGGTCTAGGTTCTTTTCCATCTCGTCCATGGTCATTCTCCTATCAGGTCCGCCTGCGCGATGTTGTCAACCGCGAAGGCTCGCCACGCGTTGCGTAGTTCACACCAAGCAACGAGAATATGCCTGTTGGTACCAGCCCAAAACACGTAGTCGGGCCTGATAACCCTCTCCGACGTAGAACTCCCGCCCATGTCGTCGCGTAGGGTCTGATACACGATCTTCAACGGGATCGCGCCATTCAACGACTGCCAGATCTTCGCCCTCACGTCGTTCTTCAACCTACGGTTCATCTCCTCGATCGGGCTCTCGGGAGCCTTCACTTCCTCGAACATCTTGGCGGGATCCTCTGGAATGACCTCTGGTTCCTGTCCGAATGGGAGGAAGGTGAAGTCGGCCATCTCGTAATATGGCTTGCCCATCTGGCCCCTCGGAGCTGGAGTCACGGGAGGCAGGTTCTTCGGAATGGGTAACTTCCCCGCGATCTGCTCTGGGGGCGGGACCTCGCCCAAATACTCGAACTCGTCGCCAGGGAAGTCTTCTGGCAGCGGGTTCTGCGGGGCGGCGTATTGGATGATCCTAATCATGAAATTCCAGTGACTTCGTCTCCCAGTCGACCTTGACCTTCTTGCCAACGGCCCCTCCAGCCTTCTCCAACGAGCCGAATGGGACCTCGATGGCCATCACGCATGGGCTCCCGCTCGTCACGGTCCTGAGCGACAGCGGGACCAGATTCTCGGTCTTGACAATGACGCCTTCCTTGTTGACGAAGGCGATGTCGAGCGGGATGTAGGTGTTGGCCATCCAGAACTTAAGTATGTCTGGCTTGTCAAACTTGAAGAGCATCCCCGACATCTCGGGTAGCTGCCTTACGAACATGAGGCCCTGTGAGCGCGACGCCATGTCGTCGGCTATTCGGATCAGATCAATTCTCGCCACTCGCCTTCACCTCCCATGGGTTTTGGTTCGGGGCGGCGGGGCTTGCTCCCTTGGAGGCTCTCGTCGTACTCGTCTATGTCCATCCCAAGGTCGTCGGCGAGCTCCATGAATTCCTCAACGTCGTCGTCGTCCACCTCGATGACCAGCGCGAAGTCCTTGCAGGATGATATCCTGCAAGGGAGAGACTTCAGATTTCTCCTGAAGACGGCCTCATGTGAGCGGCTAACCCTTATCAGCATCGAACCCTTCCACCCTCACCACCACGATCTGGCTGTCGAGCGAGGCCTTCTTCACGAACGTCTGCCGCGCCCGCTTTGCCCGCGACCTGATCTTGGATAGTCTCGGCAGCTCTGGGTTCTGCTTCATCTTGCTTTGCAGGTTCGTGACTATCTCTATCAGGATACTACGGCCTTCCGTGGTCAGCTGGTACTTTGAGGACATGCCTTCTTGCATTCCCCGTGGCTTCAGCAGGCCCTTCGACACGAGATTCCTGACGTTTGCCCCTTCCGCGACTATGTCCTGTCCAGGAGGGGAGGACGCCCAAGCGTTATAGAGGCTCAGCGCCTCGTCGTCAGACACCCTGTTCTTCGACTTGAAGAAATCGGGCAATCCTATGAGCGTCAAGTCTATCTGTGGCATGGTGTTATTCCTCGGACGCCTTCTCCCCTGCGGAGATCATTTGCGGGGTAGACAACTCCCGTAACCCCAGCTCGGCCAGTTCCCTCGAGACGTCATATTCGGACAGGACGAACGCCTCAATGGACAGCCTTTCTGGGCTCAGCTTACCGTGTATCTCCCTAGCATTATTCTTCATCGCCGACCACAGTTCTTCCTCAATCTCGAACCCGTACTTCTTTGAGAAGCGGAGCGCCCGCGTGATCATCAGTACGTTGTTGGGGACGGCCCGCTCGGCTGGAAGTATGGACGCAATCTTCTTGGCCTTGATGTCGGAATTGGCCCTGCCCGTCACGTCGATCAGGATACGAGGCTCCACGATGTGGATCGCGAGGGAGTTGATGGTGAAGTCCCTGGCGTAAATGTTCTTGGTCAAAGGGGTTGGGTTTATGCCAAGCTCGTGCAAATACTCGGTGACCTTCGGGTCGTCCATCGGGCCTTGGAAGTCCATTTCAAGCCCGTTTGACGTGAGCCTGACGCTCATCGTCCTGTGTAGGAGCTCTGATTCAGCGCCCAGATCCTCTTGGACGAGTCCCGCAAGCGTCGACGCCTTCCCGACGTTGGCCGTGGCGATGTCCAAGTCATGGACGTCGGAAAGCGAGAGCTTCATTGCGACGGAGCGCGGATACCCGCCGACGAAGAAGGAGTCCTTGATCCCCGCTTGGGATGCCGCCCTCGAAACGGAGAGGATGGCGCGTTTGAGGTCATCCTCCCTCATTCGATTACCCCGTCTTGGTCATCATGCGGCAGGAAATCGCGAGCCTGACGATGCGGAGCATGCTGATCGCGGCCTCGACGTCAGCCCTGGACGCCCCGAGCTCCTCGCGCATGAGCAGGCCTATCATCTCACCCATGACCTCGCTGACGATCTTGTAGACGTTGTGGAGGAGGCTAGGGTTTGACTTCTTTTCCGCCTGGGACAGTCTATCGAAAAGGTCTTTCCTTACGGAGTCGTAAGGAGCCAGCATCTGGGTGATTTTGTTGATCGTTGGATCGAGTGTATTTTCTGACGTCAGGTTTTTCGCGATTTCGTGAGCCACCGAGTTCTTCAATAGGTCGATCCTATGTTCCCTGTCATCAATGGTCCTCCACTTCTTCGAGATGAGATTCTCCAACGGCGTCTCTGCTCCGTAAAGCCTGTCAGCGGCCTTCCCAAGAAGACCAGATATTGCCTGTTTCTGCCTTAACATAGAGAGGATGCCACTTTCCCCGAAGGCATTGTAGAACTTATCTACCTTGGAGATCGTCTCCTCCTCGGGGATCTTGTACTTCTCGAGCAACTCGGGGACTTTGTTCCTGACGACTTCTTCCCTAGACAACTTATGCGCCTGATCCGCGATGTACTTGTCGTATACGTTCTTGTAGGCCTCGGGCTTCTGCACCAAGGTTTCGTCCCTTGAGAGCAGATATCCACGAACCATCTCGTTCCTCAGTTTCGAGTCGGACGTGAACCCATTTTCATCAAAGATGTGTGGAGTCTTGTCGTGAGTGAGGAGCGCCAGAGAGTTAGACACGGCAGGCATCATCTCGACAACCCGCTCATGAGTCATCTTCGGACCAACTGGCCTGATCACAAGATATCTGCCAGCGACTGGTTTTATGTCGAACTCGAATTCATCTTTACCGCCGCCCATGTACTTCGTTAGCTGATCGCTCAGATATGCTATTGGATCCTGTATGCTCTGGTCTCCTGTGGGGTTCACCATGCCCATCAGGATGTTTTTCATTTCCTGATCTTGCTGCCTGAGCTGTTCTGGCGTCCTGACGTCTAGCCTTCTTTTGGAAAGCTCGGTCGGTATTATCGGAACGATCAGCATGTCTTCTGGCAAAGGAGGAGTGGATGGCAGGATCTTCTTCAGTTCTTCCTTCCTGTTTTGTATCTCCTCGACTATGGTCCAAGTCGGATCCTCGACTTCGTATTGTCCAAATTCGGTATCAACCTTAATTTTAGGGAAGAATTCCTTGGCGATGTTCGGGGCCAATGGCCCAGAAGATATCACCGATGGGTAAGAGGAAAGTACTGGCTTCTCGATCTTCTTCGGCCTGCCTATATCCGATTTCTTTTCCTGTTCCGAAAACTGGTGACTTGTTGCTTGCCCCTCTTCGCCCTCTCCTTGTACTTCTATTGAAACTTGATCACGACCTAACACTCTGCTCCTTGACACTCTGATCCTGGTTTCCCTGACGTACGTTGGACCAAGCTCGTTCTTTGTGGAATCCACCATCTCTTGCTCTATGTACAAAATGCCAGGATGGACATAGTCCTTTCTCTTGAGGCTGATCTGTTGATCCGGGGGGAGCTTGGCGTTCAGATCCTGTTCGATCTTCGCCATCTCCTCTGCCTTGGCGTCGTTCAGAATGTATGGCTTCAGGAGTAATCGGTTCATGAGCCCCAAGATCGCGTAATTCTTCTTGTCTCCAGTTCTGTGACTTCTGGTCGTTTTTGTGTGGTCTATCGGATCTTTCACTATGGATGGCTCTAGCCTTATTGGCAAGTCGCCACTCTTTGAGGCGCTGAAACCGAAAAGGCGTTGGAAGTCTTGTTTTGGTATGTGTGTCTGCAACCCCAAAATAGGAGCTAGCATCCCGTATATTCGGTTCAAGTTTTCGAACGCGTTATACGTCCTGCTTCCCTCGTACCCCGCTGGTATGGGGTTCTTTCTTGGCTGGGCATATTTTCCGCCAATCTCCCACCTGTTCCATTTGTAGGCCTCGGACACCATGCAATCGTCGAGATATTGTTTCACGAACTCCGCATCTGGGCTCCTAGTAAGGAAGACGTCATCAACGCTATCAAAACTAGCTAAAGCTTTCTCCATGTCTTTGTTGTTTTTGCCCATGTACCCAATCGGCCTGCTCTTTACTAACTGAAATAGGTATTCGCTAGGAGTCTCAACTTGCATCAGGTGACGTGGGATGTAATCCTTTAGGATGCCACCTCTCTCGTCGAAATACTTGCCAAATTTGCTAGCGGCCTTCGGCTTGAACTCTTTGACCCTTTTCGTGGCGCCACTGATCAAAAACTTCAGAAAATCTCTGATGTTAGGCTTGCTAATGGCCTCCATTATCCATGGAGTACTCTTGTCTTGCATGCGGTTCTGAAGCCAGTTGGCTAGGGTCGAGTTCCCATAAGGAAGGTTGCCCACTTCGTTGATGATGTCGTTTTTCCGATCATCCTCAGCCGTCTGGTACTCTTCATAGAGCATCTGAGCCAAGGCGTTGATGTTGTCTTCTTCCTTGGGGAGCTCTGTTGGCAATGCTGGTTCTGGTGTAGGAACCTGAGTCGGTGTTTTTTTCGGAGCTGGCATTACAGCTGGCTCGTCGTCAACCTCGAAAGAAGTCCCGCTTGGAATCTCAGGATCTGGGGCAATCACGGTTTTACTAATAAGGTTGCTGATTGCTCTTTCCCTGAGGAGATCTGGATTGAAAATTTCCTGCCCCTCAGGAGAGTTCTTTATCCTGGTTATTTCCGCTTGGATTTCGACCTCGGTCGGGGCCGCTGCGGCCAATATGATGATCATAGATCAGTTATCTCCTACGGCTTAAGGGCGTCGTTGATCTTATACGGGCTCTTGTCCTTCATCTCCTTGATTGAACCCGCCCACGGGATCGGCCCGCGGTTCTTCTCGGGCCACACGTAATATACCCCGTAGGCATTCTTGTCGTTCTGAGACTGGTCCACGTATTCTGGATTGTAGCGGGGCAGATCCTCGATGAACTTCTCCCTGTCCTTCATCCACTCCTCATCCTCAGATGCTGGCCAAACACGAGCTCTCCAGTCCATGTCGCTGACAGCCGTCCCGAAATTCGGCCCACCAATGGATGTCGAGCCAAGGAACGGCCCGCCGACTGAGGCAAACTTGTAGGAAACCTTCACGCCCATCATCTCCAGCATGGCCAAGAGACATCGCATGACGTGTCTATGCCTGCGCGAGCAAAGCGAGCTCCACTTGTCTGGGCTTTCCCCCTCCTTGATTTCGTCTTCCAGCGCCTCAAGCTCCAGCCTCATCAACTCCTCGATGGCCTCGTCATGGCTCATCGACTTGCCCTTTGGGTTGCCCCTCATGTAGATCTTGCCATCTGGCTGCATGAAGACGCCCTCGCGAGCCAGCTCGCGCTCCAGCTGTACCTTCCTCCTAACCTCTCCCGATCGTTCAGGCTCGTCCGTCTCGAGCCGCTCGACGACTGGCCCCTCGTCCCCGAAGGCCAGCTCGACCACGGCTTGGCTCATCCGATTCGGATCTTCCAACTCCGATTGCGCCAATATGACGGCATGATGGGCGACCTCTCTGACCGCCTTGTACATTGTCTCGTTCATGGAGGGCGACGCCGTGACGACCTTCCAGCCGTCAGAGCCCCTAGCCATGATGACCTTGACCTTGGAATCGTCTGGTTGAACGGTGACCTTCACGTCGTCCTCGTCCTTGCTCTTGATGATCCGCTTCACCTTACCTCCAAGGGCGTCAACCAAGACCACCCCGAAGCCAGTCGCGCAGTCTCCCAATCCCGTGATGATCTTGTCGGACCTGACAGAGGGCGACTCCACCTTCCCCTTGGCGTCCTTGTAGAACTCCTCTGGCAGGCCAGCGCATACATAGGCCTTCTTGAGCGCCCCCGCCTCGTGTAGGATCGCGCATCCAAGCGCCGAGAACCCTCCGAGAACCTTGTCGGCCTTGAGCACCTTCTTGGCCAGATCCACGGATATTTCTTCGTTCCCGCCATCGTCAAAGAACACGACTCCAAGGAAGTCGGAGACCGATATCCCGTTCTCCAGCAGGCGGTCGATCTTTATCTTCGACTCGCCCTCGGTGTCGACGTGTGTGTTTTCGGTGGAGTAGCCGCAGGACTCAAGAAATCGGCTTAGGAGGAAGGCCTGCTCCCTCGATTCCTCATGGCATGCGACGATCAGGACTCGGTGTGGCATCTGTGTTTTCCTTCGGCTCTGGCTTCTTCAGGTACACCTGGTCCTTGCGGACGATGTACTCTCCCGACGCGCAGGCCACCACGACGTGATCGTGCAATATCTGCTTGACCTTCCCTGAGACCTCGCGCCCCGCCTCTTTCCAGAAGACCGTCTTGAAGACCGTTATCCTTGACATTGCCTCACCCGCCTTAGCCTTCGCTTGCCTAGGATGCCCGCCAGCCCGATCCTGTTAAGCGCCGACAGGTCGTCCTGCGAGAACGGCTTCGCGTCCTCTGGCTCGAGGAGACATCCATCCGGGCAACGGATCATCTTGTCCTCGCCCTCAAGCGCGTACTTTTGGGTCGTCAAGGGGCAGTCACACGCGAGCCAGCTGCTAACCGAGATCGGCGTCACCGCCCTAACCGCCTCGCCCCCGTCGCATCCGAGCGTGACGGTCACCAAGCCATTGCCTCCCTCGTCCAACACGAAGAAGCGCTTCCCCTTGCTTTCCTTCCATGGAAGCTCGATCATGGCCCTTCGCCCCTTGGAAACGACGTGGCCAGGCATCATCGTCCTGTCCTCGCCGACCAAGATCACGACGTCCCCGTTCCTCATGCGATGGGGAGAAACGGTGAGGCCGGACATGCCATGCGGGCTAGCCGTCATGTCCAGATAGGGGTTGTAACGCCCGTCTCCATGCATGCCGAAGCGGAGCTTGGCCCCGTTGACCTGCAAGCCATCCTCGATGAGAGACTTGATCCTATGGATGATGTTGCGATGCGAGAGCGTCTCGCCGAGCGGCGCTTGGCGCTCGGCGAGCCTGACGCCATCCTCGATGGCGTAGTAGCGTCCGTTCTCCCATCGAAGCATCATTTCTTGTCGTCTTCCCCGAATATGGACAGGAAGTCGAACCTGTCTGGCTCCTCCGCCTTGGGCTGGGCCTTCGGAGGCTCGAGCATCTTCTTCGCCTTTTCGGCGGACGGGTCGATGACCTTGGATTCCTTGTACAGGGCGATGTTCTCGTCCTTCTCCTCCGCCTCCTCGGGATCAGCGACTCGGCTGATCGCCTTCGCCTTTTTCTTCTTGCCCGCCTTCTCGCCCTTCTTGGTCGTCGCTGCGACTTGGGCAGAGGGACTGGACATCTTGACTTCTTCAATCGTCACGGCCTTCGAGGCCATGTCCACGATCTTCGGAGGGGCGCTGGGGTCGCAAAGCATGTTCCAAGCGAGCGCGTTCTGGATCTCCTTGAACGACATGGCGCTCTCTGGGATCTCGATGAGGCAACCAGGCTCGACGGTTCCCTTCACGCAGTCGAGGGCGATCTTCGACTTCCAGATGTTCTTCAACTTGATCTTCTTCTCGGATGGGATCTGCGCGAACGCTGGTGGCGGGTCGCCTAGGACCTTGCAGAAGCCAGCCTTGATGGCCCCCTGCACGTCCCTATGCTGGTAGAACTCGTCAGCGATCGTGATCTTGGACCCCTTCACCAAGGTGGCCTTGGCGCAGTCCAAACACACGCGCATCTCGTTCTGGATCAGACTCTCAAGTATCATTTCATCATCTCCTCGTCCTTCTATTCACCATGATTTGGGGCGAGCCACGCTGCTTGCCCACTGCTTCATCGAATGAATCAACCACAACCCTCACCTCTATCCCGTCGGATTCGGCCCCCTCTCCAAGCATCTTCTTGATCTGTTCCGGGTCATCCCATGGCCTTAGCTTGAATGATACGACGTATTCACCTTCTGGATCAGGTAATGATGACCTCTCCAGCTCCATCATCCTGAGCCTTTTCAGCTCTGGAGTCGCGTCCTCCGTTCGTCCCCTCGTCTGCTCGTCGGAGTTCTGCGATTTGTTGGTCTGGTTGCTCGTCCCGCCGGGAAGCTTGTTCCTGTTCGGGTAATACCCATCTCCGCCGCCACCGAACTGTGGGACGGCAGTCGTGTAATACGAACTTTTGTATGGACTTGAATTATCAACCTGCGTCCACGAAGGCCCCAAAGAACCGCCAGGACCAAAAGCCTTCTTCTCTATCCTGCTGGCCAAGGAGACAATTTCTTCCTCACTGGCCCCGTCTAGATCATCGGGCCTGATCTCTGGGCAGGCCTCCCTGAGCTTGGCCAAGCCAGATTGTTTTTTTAGGTTGAACTTCATGGTTTACACGAATGAGAGTCCCGTTAGCCTGTAGTTTTTGTTATCGCGGCGAGTTTGAGGAGGTCAGACTTTTCCGCCTTCAGTGTTAGGACCTGTTTCTGCTCCTCTTGGTCAAGCTCCCGTTTTTGAGACATGATCTTGGCCAGCTTCTCGTCGATCTCTTTGACCTTCACATTCCTGTTGGAGAAGGCCCCCGATCCAGACTTGTAGTTCAGATAGTTCGCGTACTGTGCATACTTCTCGCTGTTCTTCGCGGCCTTGAGGTTGAAGGCCTTCTTGTTCGTCATCTGCTTCCCAACGTTTTGGTCGAGCAGGCGCTTGCCCTCCTGCGCCGCCTTGTCGGACTTCTCAAATCGCTCGGCCCGCTTCTCGTCGCTGGCGTCCTTCTGCTCAGGCTCGAGGTTGTTGACTGGTCGCTTGTCGCCAGTCCTCTCCCATGTGTCTGGGTTGCGATGCGGGTATGGGGTCGTCGAGGCCGTGTCCAGCCTGCGCTCCACGAGACCCGTCAGCTTGGCGTTCTCGCTCGGGAGTTCCTTGTCCGAAAGCTTCTTCTCGATCAGAGAGGGCTTTTTGTTTTCCTCGCCCGTCCGATCAGACCCCTTGGCCCCGAGCCCCTGCTCGGTCGTCTTGCCGAGCGGCTCGCGCTTCATCTCGTCGCGTTGCTCCTCAAGCCTCTTATCGGTGATCCCCAAGGACGCCTTCTTGGCGAGCTTGCTTGCATTGAACTTTGACATGACCTTCTCCTTGACGCCTAGATTCCCTCTATCACGACTTCTATCCCTCTCGGGCTTGTCCCTTGGCTGCAAACGCGGAAGCCCTGGCAATCACGTCGCTGGACTTGCAGGCAAACGCCACGCCGTCACCATAAACCCTCATCGACGTCGGCCTTCCAACCGCGAAGACGCCACCGTCACCGACATGCGTCTCCGCCATCCCCCATTCCATCGGCGCTGATGCCCTCAGTTCGCTAGGCAACAACCGCATGAACTTCGTCGGATCCTCTGGCCGAGGCAGCGCGTTGAGCGTGGCCTTAGCCTTCGACCTGTCCACCGAAAGCATTCTGTCCAGCAGGATCGCGGCTCCAATCAGGTCGCCACGCTCCAGAATCTCCTCGACGTCCTCTGGTTCTGGATCAGAAGCCAGCTCCTCGGCTTCAGAAATCTTCCCGTTCTGGAATGCCAGACCTAAGCTGAAGAGAAGGGCGCTCGCCTCGCCACGGGCCTTCATCTTCTCAAGCCCATCCCACGCGATCTGTGCAAACTCAGCTGCTTCCTTGCCCGAAAGCTTGTCCTCAGCGGCGAGACGGAGAAGGACGAGCAACCCATCCTTGTCCTCTATGTCGCCGAGGTTCTTGGCCAAGGTCGTCGCCCCTTCTGGCAGGGAGAATATGGAGCTTGCCTCCGGGATTTGGTCTCCGGCCCAATCGGTCCTCGTCGACTTCATGAACTGGAGCGCTTTCTTCCTCCCGAGCAACGACGCGAGCTGCTCTGGGATGAGGCCCATCTTCTTCCCAGCGACTGGCAACATGTCCTCGCCGAGAGACGATATGGCGAGAGCCCTCATCTCTGGGTTCGCTTTTTGGATGGACTTTCCAGATAGGATCTTGTTCACGGTCTCGAAATCGCCATTCTCTCCAGCGAAGGAGAGAGCGAAACACCGCAAGTCTGGCGAGTCCGAGGCGGCGGATCCGAGCAATTCGAGATCGTTGTGGTCTATGACCGACCGCATGACCTTCCTGTCCAGCATGTCGTCTGGGCAGACAAGCCTCCCACGCCGCCTGAGCTGGAGCAGCTTCGACAAGAATCTCCTGACGGATTGATCCTTCTCGCTGAGCTTGGAGAAGAACGGGACATTCACGGAGAACGAGTCGCCATCCTGGACCAGACACATTTCGGGGACCGATCCCAGAATCATGTCCCTTCCTTGGGTGGCCACGAGCTGAGCCACAGCCTCTAGGATGGCCGCGTCACCCCTGTGTTCTGACAGGAACGACAACACATCCGCGTCATCGGAGGACGCCAGCTTGGCAAAATCGGAGACCAACTTGCCTTCTGGAATGGCCGAGAGAGCATTCCAATCGTTTTCATTGAAGCCGACGGATACTTGCGGGTACTGGCTGAGGACCGAGATGGCCTGCTTCGCCGCCCGACCTTTGTCCTCACCAGCGGATATGGTCATGAGGAGCGAGTTTATGTCACAACACGACTCCATCTCGTCACTAGACAGGACCTTGGGCGAGTCATGCCATTCTCCAAAAGACGGGTTGTTCAGCGTCGGGGCGACGTCCTCGTCGAACTCCAGCCCGTCCTCGGCCAGGCCCTTCTTGAGGGTGTCAATGTACGGGGAGAGCATCCTCCCGATGGTCTGCCTCAGCTCCGTGGTTTCCTTCGGTAGGTTTTCCTTGTCCCTGATGGACATGATCGCCTTCGTCGGGCCGAAGAGCTTCAAGATGACTGGCAAAAAATCAAATTTCCCAGTCTTGCTGGCGCGATCCAAAATAGCCTCCGCAGCGTCGGCGGGATCATCGATCTTCCCATTGAGCGAGTGGGCGAGTTGTTCCTTGAGGATGGTCGGGAGGTGTTCCATCAGCAGCAGCGCCTTTGCGGAAGGCGCTGAAGGGTTGACTTGAACGTTGTCCTTGGCGCGAAGCCTCATCCTCCTCGGGTTGCCTTCTGGGTCGAAGTATCCTAGTTGCCCGCTCAGGATCTGGTTTCCTATCGTCCCGAGGAGCCTGTATGGACGCTTCTCGTTCCGCCAAAGATAGATGGCCTCCTTGACCATCTTGTCCTTCGAGGCCCCCATGCCTAGCGGCATGCCTCCGCCACCACCGGGAGCGCCCTGCTGTTTTGGAGGGGCGAACTTGATCTCTTGAAGCTTCTTCTTGGCCGTCCCGTCCTTGATAAACTTCTCGGCCAGGTTCTTGACCATGTTGCCGTAGAGGTGGTCGTACTTCTCGACGTATTGCCAGTAGGGTACCTTATGCATTATCTCGACGAGGTCGTTCTCGGGGCTCTTCAACACGAGAAACGCGAGTTCCATTGCATCGCCTTGGGAGAGCTGCGTCGATGGCGTCTGGGTTCTGCGCATCACGTGGAGCCTGTGTTCGGCCCTGAGCTCCTCAGAGACGTCGGCCTCGTTTGGCGGAACCCATTTCTTCTTGGCCAAGGCCACGATCTGTTCTTCCATGCCCGCCTTCCAGTCGTTCATCTCGGATAGCTTGTCCGTGTCCGCGCCCGCAGGGAGCGAAATCGCGGTCTTGAGCTGGGATGCGATCCACTGGCTTGTCTTGTTCATAGCGGCCCGTATACCGTTCCCGACCTCGGGAACCCCTTTTCGATGACGTTTGTCAGCGCTTGGTAGCTCGCGCCCGCGAGCGCGTCGCAGCAGTCGTCCGTCGGGTACTCGGACTGCTTGTCTGGCTCGATCTTGTATCCCCTCGAAGTGACCTTGGCCCTCAGGTTCCTCATCTCGCCGAGCATGTACTCGTGGGGGTAGAGCATCAGGTCGCCCTCGTTCACCAAGTTCCTAAGCTCGACATAGATCTTCGTCGTGTAGGTCGGGATGAACGGGGTTTCCTGCGTCATTATCCCAGACATCTTGAGCCGCTCGAGCATCTGGGCCGACTGGAACGAGTCCGCCGTGACCTTCGCCACGCGGAACCTCTTGCATACGTCCCTGATGTATTCTTCCACCGAGGACAACAGCGGCGCTCCCTGCTTGCTTGGAGTCCAGACCTTCATCGAGTCGAGGACCACGCGCCTCTTTATGTGTCCCCATTGGTTCATCAACGTGATCACGTGGACGAGGGCGACGGCGAAGTTGTGGTTGCTCTTGGATGCGTCGAAGTGGATGTAGTACAAGTACCGAGGGTCACCGAACGTGGCCTCCGTCATCAGCGGGTGTACGCAATCCGAAACCTTCTGCTCGTTGAAGAACTTCTCGCCCACCTCCGACTGGAATCGCGCATTCCACGTACTGAAGAACTTCAGCGGGTCCTTCGGCTTCTCCGTGGACTCGAGCTCCTTCTTGGTGAACTCCTTGTTTGGGTTCATCCGCCAAGTGGGCAACTGTAGCGCGAGGATGTCCTCGTTGAGGTAGTTGATCTTCTCGTTGACGATCTCGCGCTCCTGAGCCATGCAGAAGAGTTTGTAGAACATGCCCTCCTTGCCCCTTGGGTCGCTCAGCAACACGACCTTCCCGTCGATCCCGAACTGGCGGGTGGACGGGACCAGGGCGTTGTAAACCTCATCTCCAGAGGACTTGCCAGTCGAGGTCTGGAAATGCGCGAACTCGTCGAACAGGATGCAGATCGCGGCCTGACCGCGCAATGACGCCGAGTTCGAGTGTCCGCTCTTCAGAACCACGGATCCGTCCAGCATGATGCTCATGCCGCGAGAAATTCTGGATGCGTTTTCACGCTTGTCCGCGTCGGTGAGGAGGTAGATGGTATTGCTGGTCGTCGCACCGTGATTGATCTTGTCCGCGAAGTATGGGGATCTGGCGATGCGCGACTGCATTTCCTTGAACAACGGGTCGTAGGCCTGCTTCTCGGACACGGCCACGTTAAGGATGGCGATGGGCTTGTCTGCGGACAGCCTGTAATACTTGTGAGGGTTGCCCTCGGGGCATTCCAGAAGCTTGTAGGCCTCGTACGCGGCGATGACCGACACGAGCATCGTCTTCGACGATCTGCGGCCCATGACCAGTAGGAGCTGGTTGTGTGGGACGCGACGTAGGTACTTCTCGATAACCTGCTTGAACCCGCCCTTCTCGTCGTCGTAGTCGAGGTCCTCGTTGAGGGCTATGTCCGCGAGTATCTGGAGCTCGTCGTCGGTCAGCTCAACATGCTCGTTGCCACGCGTCCCTCGATAGAAGAGCTTCAAAACGATCTTCTGCATGGGCCAGAGGTCGAGTGGAGGGTCTTGGCCCTTGAAGTTGAGGAAGTTCTGATGCTCGCAGAACGTGATGATGTCCACGACCTTGTGTTCGTTGACGGTCGAGGACTTGGCCTGTTGGATGACCTGATCGATGAGGCTGGCTAAACTGTTCTTGTTCTTTGTCTTGGCCATATTATCTCATGTCCAGATTCTGGTAGGTCATGGCTCTGTATGACCAGTAGGCTGGCTGTGACCAGTACAGCAGCCGAGCCTGTACGTTGTCCTTCTGCATGTCCATTGGGAGCTGGTAGCCAGAGAAGCGGTACTTGATGGGATCCACCTTCTCCTTCTCGGGCTCCTCGGCCTCTGGCGGCTTCGAGTTGGCTATGCAAGGCATGGTGATACCTGGTTTAGCAAATTTGGAGAAATTTGACATCTCCAGATTTGCAAGGGAGCCTTTCTTCTCCCGATGCGTTTCCGCAACCATCCCGACCAGTTGTTGGAATGGATTCTCCCGTGGAATGAA
>Ga0172363_10001302_pt1 | contig 20103 bp, 20 predicted proteins | sample LakKivs2_kivu2a2_FD_114541 | JGI IMG/M metagenome (GOLD analysis project Ga0172363, IMG submission 114541) | Sediment microbial communities from Lake Kivu, Rwanda - Sediment s2_kivu2a2 | ecosystem: Environmental > Aquatic > Freshwater > Lake > Sediment | place: Rwanda: Western Province, Lake... | reverse complement strand
GCTTGACGATGACTCTCATCCAAATCGGGCTGGGATTGATACTTGGCCTTTTCATAAAGCGCCTGATCCTCCCTGCGGCTGGGATCTTTCTGGTGTTGCTCTCAGCCTATCTGATCGGAGCGCTCACCTTGCCGGAAAATGTGCTGTCAGAGGTTCAGTCACTCTTGGGAGACGCGTTGGGGAAGCTGATTTCCGCGCTGATTCTATTGTCTCCTTTCGTCGTTGCGTTCTTGGTCGGCGCCGCCATAGGAGTGGTGCTTCTCTGATGATGGATATCGCGAACCACGGAGTTGGATGTCCGAAGGATCTCCCTTGAATCCTGACAAACTGGGTCAACTCCTCTTCGCCTGGAAGCAAGATCCCGCCGCGATGAACATTGCAGACAAGGTACTGCAGCTCGGCGAGAGATCTGGACCAAACAGGGTGGTTTCAGGGCTGGAGGCAATCCCGTTGAGGTGGAACGAAAGCGAGTTCATGCTCGTGTACCTAGAGGAGAGCCCTCTCTATGCTCAGAGACAGCTGACCACCATGAGACCCAGTTCCGCTACGTTCTTGTCAACACACAAGAGCGAGACCGGGATCCCTTGTCTCACCGTCCATTGCACCGGCAACATCGGCGAAGCCAAGTACGGAGGTGATCCCCATGAAGTGTCCATAGCGCCAGCAGCGATGATGCGAGAGGCACTTATGGAACTGAAACGTCAAGTTGATTCCTTGGGCATCGCATACCCCGTTTCATATGAGGTGACGCACCATGGGCCTACAGTTGACTTTCCTGTCATGTTCATTGAGATCGGGAGTTCGGAGGTTCACTGGAAGGATCAATCCGCAGGCATGGCCGTAGCCAAGGCAGCGTTGTCATCTCTGAAGTATAATGACCCTAGCGCAGGCGTTCACATAGGCCTTGGAGGTCCGCATTATGCACCTCTTTTCACCGCGCGGGCGTTGGAAAAGGGCACCTGCTTCGGCCACATGGTCTCGTGGCACAACCTTCCGAACTTGGACCGGGAGCTGCTTGCCGCGATGGCCAGAAGGAACGTCGGAGTCTCGGAAGAAGCAATCCTCGATTGGAAGGGTCTGAAAGAGGAAAAGAAGAGGGTGACAGCGTTGCTGGATCAGATGAACATTCGGTACGTGAGAGCCTAACCTGAGCCGGGCTGGAAACCGGATTTTCTCAACATTAATATCCGGTGAATCCGGTCTGTCTCAGTTCTTGACTCAGCCCGCTGGGAAGTCCGAGTCTGGTCCATCGGCCGAGGACGAGGCAGTCCTGTCGCTCTTGACAGACCAAGTGAGAGACTCGGTTCTCAAGAGAGACATGCTTCCAATGACGGAAGTGCAGAGACTTGGGATCCCAGCCGTTCTGAGCGGTCGCAACGTCTTGCTGATCTCACCGACTGGCACAGGCAAGACCGAGGCCGCCCTCATACCGGTCTTCCATCTGATGAAGGTCTCTGAGGTCAAAAAGAGCGGCTTCAGGGTTCTGTACATAACTCCTCTGAAGGCACTGAACAGGGATCTGCTTGAGAGGATATCTTGGTGGTCGACCGATCTCGACATCAGCGTCGGTATAAGGCACGGAGACAGCCCCAAGGCAGAGAGGGCTCAGCAATCGATGCAACCACCGAACATCATAGTGACGACCCCTGAGACATTCCAGATACTGCTCGTAGGCAAGAGACTCTCGTCTCATCTCAAGGCAGTAGATTGGGTCATCATAGATGAGGTACATGAGTTGGCCGAGGAGAAAAGGGGAGCTCAGCTCGTTCTCGGTCTTGAGAGGCTCAGGGAGATCAAGGGATCTGACTTCCAGATCATAGGCCTGTCCGCAACGGTCGGAGATCCCAAACTGCTCGGGAGTTTCTTGGTCGGCAAAGACAGAGAAGTCAGCATAGTCGAGGCTGCACCAGAGAAGTGGATCGAAATAGACGTCTCGTTCCCGAAGCCAACGCAAGAAGATTACGAACTATCGCGTGAGACGCTTGAGCATCCAACTGTCCTCGCGAGGTTGAAGTACATCAAGGAGCAAATCGAAAAGCACGACTCCACGCTGCTCTTCACGAACACCAGGGCCACAGCTGAATCTCTGTCGAACAAATTCATGTTATACGATACGGAGTTGCCTTTGGCGATCCATCACGGTTCACTGGGCACGACTACTAGACTGATGGCGGAACGCGGTCTCAAAGGGGGGACACTCAAGGGAGTGATCGCTACGTCGAGCTTGGAGCTGGGCATAGACATCGGGCAGGTGGACTTTGTCGTGCAATACGGGTCTCCGAGACAATCAACTCACCTCATTCAGAGGGTGGGCAGGAGCGGTCATGGCGTGGGGGAGGTATCTAGAGGAGTAATAGTTGCCATGGACGAGGAGGACCTGATGGAGTCTGTCGTCCTTCGCAACAGGGCTCTCAGGAAGGACTTGGAACCGGTCGATCTGTCGTCCAAACCCTTTGATGTTCTGGCGCATCAAGTAGTCGGATATCTGCTCACTAGAGGTAGATCTCACGTGGAGGATCTGATCGACCTCGTCAGCAGGGCGACGATATACAAGGACCTCACGCTCGAGGAGCTGGGTTCCGTCCTCGATTTCCTACGAAGCAAGTATCCGTCCATCCTACGCTACGATCCGCCAAGTGGGATAGTAGTGAGGGGTCGCGGGACGGCAACATACGAGTTCTACTACGATCACCTATCGACGATCCCGGAGGTCAGACAGTACCGCGTGATAGACTCCAACACGAAAGACATCGTCGGGATACTAGACGAGGAGTTCGTAGCCGAGAAGGGGATCCAAGGGACAAAGTTCATCATGGCTGGGCGAGTCTGGGTGATAGAAGCAATAGAAGAAGGGGATGTCAAGGTCACGCCCTCGGACGACCCAACGGGAGCTGTCCCGTTCTGGGCCGGCGAAGAGATACCGGTGAAGTTCGCGGCAGCAAGGGAACTCGGCGCACTCCGAAGGGAAATCATGGAGATGATATCTGGTGGGATGTCCCAGAAGGAGGCCGCTGAAAATCTGGGCAACCGAATGCATCTGAAACCCGAATTGATGGAGGAAATGCTCCCGAACATTCGAGACTCGGTCGCTGAGAGGTACCCAGTAGCCACAGACAGAGGCATTGTCATAGAGTGCTGGGGTGAGAAACTGATACTCCACGCCTGCAACGGAGATCAGGTCAACTCCGCGCTTGCGAAGATAGTCGGTTCGCTTCTGTCCGAAAGGGATCACATGGTGAGCACAAGCAGGGATCCGTACAGGATTGTCGTTGATCAGCACGTGGATCCAGCCGAGCTGTTGAATAGGCTCAAATCTCTGAGCGACAGCCAAACCGAGGAACTCCTCCTCTCTGGAATAGAGTCAGTGGGCATGTTCAAGAGGAGGGTGATCCACGTCGGGAGGAGGTTCGGTGTGATCGAACGAGATGCCGATCTGACTTCCATACAGGTGGACAAGTTGGCCTCCATGCTCAAAGGCACGCCTGTTTTCGAGGAGGCGAAGAAGGAACTCTTGCAGAAGGACTATGACGCCGAGAAGTTGAAGATCTTCCTATCGGAACTGAGGAACGGAGGTTTGGCAGTCGAGGTGATCGAGGGGCGGGAACTGCCCTCTCCGCTGTCGCGAGCAGCACTCAGAAGGACTGAGGCGCACGTTGATCTCTTCCCTCCAGACAGGGTCGACAAGATACTCCTGAGGTACGCGCTTGCACGGCTCCGAAGCGGCATACTGACCTTGATCTGCGCCGAGAACTTGGACTACTTCGAGACGCTTCGCGTCGTGGACATGACTTTTCCGCTGAAGTGCCCGTCTTGCGGTTCCGGTTATGTCGGGGTAGTACCGGACGAAGACTCAGCGAGGTCAGTGAAATACAGGCCGAAGTCCCGGAAGAGCCAGAGGATCCTTGAAAGAGCCAGGAGGACGGCCCTGCTGCTTTACAAGCACAGAGAACGAGCGGCTATGGCTCTGGTCGCCAGGAGGGTTCCACTCAAAGATGTTGAGTCAATCCTTGAATCCTCATCTTCAAAGTCAGATGAGGAGTTTACAAAGGCCATAGGCGACGCAGAGCGAAGGGTGTCTTTCAGAAGCTACTGAGACTGACTAGGCTCCAAAGACGTACCTCAGGAGAGATCGGGTGTCTACCTCAACCTTCGCCCTCCAGCCCAGAATGAGCGAATCTCCCTCCTCTTCCAGGTATCCCCACTTGATGTACTTCGATAGAAAGTTGCGCACTTTCCACTTCGGGAATTTCTGTCTTAGAGTTTCCTCGACTTCTGACCTAGCTGCCTTGTCACCCCTTGAACCTATCGTGGCGAGGCATATCGTCAGACCTGCCAGCTCGTCCACACTCCATCCTGATGTCTTCGCATCTGATACTTTCAGTGGATCGGTCAACACTAGGACGAATCTGGCTGTGCTGAGAGTATCCTCTGGGCTGTCCAAGGATAGTTCAGTCCCGTCGTCTCCAACCGCCTTGATGGTGATACCAAGGGGCTCGATTTGAGACCTGAGCACCTTTATCACCCTTGAGTAGCCTGAGCCGAGGGAGCGCTTCAGCTCCCACCCCTTGACTCCGGGTATTCTGTGCGACTTGAAGAATAATAGTTGTGCCGCCCGTCGAATCTTGGCAGGGAAACCGGAGGACTCCATATCAACTCACTATCGTTACGATACTCTCTGCTTCCGTCGGTCTCTCCTTCGTAGCCCCTTCCTTCGCCACGATCCAGAACCTCCTCTTGAGGGGTTCCTTCTCGACCACAGCATATCCATACGATAGCATGAAGCTGATGAGCACAGCACGTCGAAGCCTTTCGTTCAGACTGCCCTCGCCCAACAGTTCCTCATACAGCAACCTTCCACCTCTATTCTGAAGCTCTTCATGCAAACCCAGCATTTCGTCCGAGATGAGTTCATCGTAGGTGACCCCAAGGGATTCCAAGCTCTCGCCCAACAGGGGTTCCATCTTCTCGGCACCGATGGTGTAGTCCTTTAGGTTGCTCCAGTATTCGTAGGATCTTCTCATCATCTCAAGACTCAACACGTCTCGTCCTGTGCTCGGTCTCCAAGATTGCAGGAAGGCCTCGGCTAGTCTGTCTGTTGAGGATCCCATGACCGCCAGCCTGATCAAGAACGGATCGACATAGAGCACCGACGACTTGTCCCTTAGGAATTTGCTCTGGCTGTACACCAGTATCGCAAAGTCGTACAGGGCTTCCATGTCCAGTTCTATGTGCTTGAACTGCAGGCTTTTCTTGATGAGTTGTCTGAGCCTGGACAAGCGTGGCTCTAGCTGGACCGCGAGCGGATCCGACCCGCTCCTCATGGCCGAGGACAACTCTACTATGAGGTCCTTGAGTTCCTTCTCAACTTGTCTTTCAGACGTTCTCGACAATGTTGATCACCGAAGTTCCACTCACCTTCTGCACAACTATGCCTACTGCTCTGGTGATTGACTTGGGCACTTGGCCAGGAGTCACCACCAAGTATGATGCTTCGGGGTTGTTGTTCGCTTCTTGTTCGACGAGCTTGAAGAACGTCTCCCTGTTCCGCGGATCCATGTGTATGTCGAATTCATCCAGCGCCCTCAGAGGGGACTGTATGAGTGACTGAAGAGAAAGCATGAATGCTATTATGGAGGAACTCCTCTCACCGCCGCTCTGTGTGAAAGAGTTGAGTTCAACGAGTCTGCTTCCACCAAAGCTGACGAGGATCTGGACACCTGCTTGGTCCATGTCCTCCTGACCGGTAAAGCGGATTTCTCCATCCGCCCCGATGTTTCTCATCTTTTCCTTAAAGGAATCGCTGAGTTGGTCCACGAGCTTGGCAACCTCTCTTCTCCAAAGCGTCAGAGTCTCGTCAATCTCGCTGAGCACAGACTCCTTGTTCTTCTTGACGGCCAAGGACTTCTGCTCTATGTCGTCGTATGTCTTCCTGTAACTCTCATAGATTTGTTCTGCGTTCTCAACAACTGAACCGAGTGTGGCTAGACCAATCTGCGCATCCTCGAGTTCCTTGGTGATCTCCTCGCGGTTCCTCGTTCGGCTCGGCTTGGGACCCAACTCAGACGCTTTCTTGAGAGCATCCTCTGATGCGTTCTGCGCCGACTTCATGCTTGCCTCCACTTTGCTCTTGAGTCTTGTCAACAAGGAGAGGTTTCTCTTCAAAATGGCCTCCCTGACTCTTGCTTCCGCATAGCTCTCAACAGTGCGAGTCAGCTCCTGCTTCGAACGAGACTCCTCGTTTTCTCCAGCATGCCTCGCGGAAGTGGTCAGCTCTTCGACCTCGTTCTGGAACTGCGTCAGCAACCCTGACACGCGCCTTGACGCATCTTCGATCCTTGAGCCATACTTGGCCAGCCTTTCACTGATCTGGACGTTCTTCTCGGCCAGCCGATCAACTTCCTGGGACAAACTTGCGTGTTCAGACCAAGCTTGCTCGATTTGCAGCTCAGTCATCCTGAGTTTCAGCGAATCCCTCTTCTTGAGCTTCTCAACCTCTCCGTGCCAAGTGTCAAGAGTAGCCTGTGCTTCAGACAGAAGCGAGGAGAGCTGCTTCTCCTCACTGGCAACCTCTGCTAGCCTGTCTCTCGCCTCTCTTATTCTGTCCCTGAAGTGAGTGAGGCCGACGGCTTTCTCTATGGTCTGCAACATGGTCTGAGCAGTCAGAGCCGCTATTTCTTCGACCATGTACTGATGCATTATAATGAACATGTTGTCTGGATCTATGCCGAATCTGTTCAGTACATCGTAGATCTCCAACTTCGTGGCTTGTCTAAAGTTCATCTGATGCCAGTATTCGCCGTCTTCCCTGAGATAGCGGGTGATGACAAGTTCATCGGTTCTGACCTCAGGTATCGGCCTGGATCCGTTCTGGGCCTTATTGTCGAACACCAGCGTTATCCTCGCGATGTCTTCTCCCCACCTTATGAGGTCACTCAGCTTCCTACCTCGCTCCGTGTGAGCTTGGCCCAGCCCAACCGAGAGGCCTAGAAGTATGGAGGACTTTCCAGCTCCGTTCGGGCCCAAAACGAGATTGAGGCCAGCTGAGATGGGAATTCTAGCATACTTGTATGTCATCAGATTCTCAAGTATGAGTTCCCTTAGCAGTAGTTTGCTCTGCCGTGTCTGCCCAACTGGCCTCTCGGCTATCACAGTCGGTCTCAAGTTTTGAACTTCGTTAAAAACCTATCTCGACCGTTGTCAGCATTACGGTTAATATAACTGGCTGTCCGAAGATGAGGTACCGATGGTATTAGCTGGCAAGATCTTCAGAGTCGTCGAACAAGTCTCGATAGAGACTATTGCAGAGAAACTGAATGGCTACAGGAACGAACAGACCATTGAGGGGTCCGACCTGTCCCTGCTGACCGAAATAAAGGACCTGAACTCCACCAAGGATGAACTGTCTGGGATCATATCGAGAGATGTCCCCGTAAGGCTGCGTCAGAGGGAGGAACTGGAGGTCACCTTCAGGACAGTCGATACGCCCTTTCTGTTCAGACAGAGAAAACCGGACATGCTGCTGTTGGTGGCAGAGAGGAAACCTGTCGCAAACGCGATCGCGAACCTGTTCTCGTCTACACTTTTCCTCTCCTTGGGAGGAGTTCTGAACGCCGAGATCACACCGAAGACACTGGAATCGTATCACAGAAGGAATCCTGAGGGGACGAAAGTGATGTTCTTCGACGGGCTTGAGATCCCCAACTTGGACAAGATATCACTATATGGCCCTTCGATATCAGACACGTCGTTGTATCCGACCTATGTGTCGCAGGGAAGCATTTGGTATGTCGTCGTGACCTCAAGGAAGTACGGCTATGTGGTAGGAGTGACGAGGGACGCAGTGGTAACCATTTTCAACAGAATGAGCATCGAAGACTTCGTCAGCTTCGTGAAAGACGAGATATTCGAACTGATCGGGACAACGAAAGGGCAACCAAGCCACTAGCGATCGTGCGACTCGACGTAGTCTGAGATTGAACTGAAAGTGCTATCTTCTATCCAACCGAATCTGTGAAGCTCATCGGCGACTTCCATGAGAGTCGCAACACAGGCGAAATGGATGTTCCTCTCTTTCAGGAGTGTGGAACCCCCCTCTTGCTTGTCCAGAAACACGCAATACCCGTGTAGTACACCTCCTTCATTCTTGATCACCTTAGCCATTTCAAGTGCTTTCTTTCCGGTAGCGATGACATCATCGATCACGAGTATTCTGTCTCCCGGAAACATGGTGCCGAGAACTGGCCCGTACTTATCCTCCGCGGGTGTCTTGCGCAGTACGACCAGAGGCTTGTTCAGGAACTGGGAGGCAAGCGTAGCGATAGGCAGACCGCTGTGATCTGAGCCACCGATTCTGTTGTAGCCCTCTCCGAACTCCTGTTTGATGATTGTGCAGAGTTCCTTGGTGGTAGCAGCAAGCATCGTGGGATCTTGCCAGAGTCTGTTCAGGTCGAAGTTGAGCGGGGCCGGCTCCCCCATATCATTGGTGAAGTAGCCCAATTGTAGCGCTTCTGTCTGAGCGATTGCCTTGGCGAGCACTTTCGCTCTATCCATATATTTGCATCTCCCCTGGATGGATCATCTTCACCTGCGTTTTGTCGCAGACCTTCCTTACACTCGCCTTGAACTTCTGAACGTCAGTGCCGTGAAATGGAACTACGATTTTTGATCGAACCAACTCAGCAACCTGTGCGCCGCTCATCGGTGACACTCCGGGATCCAAACCTATGGGGACGAACGTGATGTCAGGTTCCTGCTCTGACACGACTTTCATGTCTTCGTTCGGCAAACTGTCGCTAGCGTGGTATATCCTCAGTCCATTGTCCAAGACTATCATGTAGGTCAGCGGGGTCTTGGCAGTTGGATGGTTGCTCCTGAAAGCCGATATCGTCATCATGTCCATTGACAGTTCGTCACCTGGATTCATCACCCTGATCGTGTCCTTGTTGATGAGCCTTCTGAGAAGGACGGCGGAGGTTTGATCCGCGATGACGGGAGGGAGGTCTTCAGGAGGTGCCACGCCGTATGGTTTTTGCTGAACAGTCCCTGCAAGGCCGTTGCTCACTGCTTTGTGCAGAGAGAAGATGAAGTTCTCGTCGAGATGATGCGAATGCTCGTGGGTCACGAGTATGACGTCGGGCCTGAAATTATCTGGAAGAGTGTAACGGGTCGTGTCAACGAGTACGTTGTACATAGGAGATCTTATGATGAGGCCAGAGCGATCATTGGTTCTCATGACTGCTGTCTGTGACTTGCCCAGACCGATTTCGGCCATGTCAGAAACATTCAATTTCAGGACTTTGATTATCGCTCGGCTTCATGCTTAAAAGACTTCCTCTCATTCCCCGAACGTCAGTTGACCGAGGTCCATGTGCCGTATGGCCCTACTCGCATTTTCCTCACTGTGGAACCCGAAGAACTTTTGTGTGTAAAGGATCCAGAGACCAAGACATGGATCACAGACTATCCAGTGGATAAGCACGCCCGTCTCCCCGAATCTCTCAAGCGCGTGATAGTTCGCGTTGACCTCAGGCTAGCGCTGGACCAACGCGCGTCAAACGATGCTATGAAGACGCTGAGGGGCGAGTTGCCGGAGGGCTGTGCTATGAACGTACAGGTGATGTCGCCCAAATCCGCTCAGAATCACTTCCGGCAATTGGCTCTGGGAGAGACCCTTCCGACCGAAGGTGGACCTGTGGCCGATGCCACTGTGATCGTCTTGATGAAAAGCACCTGCCATCCCTTCATAGACCTGTTGAGCGGGTTGGGCGAGACAGCTTATCCAGTTGGAGGCAGCGGACTTCTAGAGTCAATCGACCACTATCTCGCGGGCGAAGAGGAGAGGGCAGTCGACTTGCTGCTGGATCCATTGAAGGAAACTGAGTCGAATATCATGATTGCTCTTGTAGATGGAGGCAATAGGGAGACCACCACTTTGACTCGGTACCATGTGGAGCAAATCAGACAGATGTACTCGTCATATCACGAGTCGAACCAAACTCGCATACCGGATGGAGCCACTGCCTTGATAGGGGGCCTCGGAGGGGAGACGGCTGATTCTGTTCCCTCTGTTGGCATACCATACATGCTGTCTGCTCTGTCCACATCGCGATTCGAAGTAGCGGGCTTTGTTGGAATGTGGGGTCAACCTACGATAGATCTTCCTCTGTTCGCCTCGGCCAACCTACCCGAACGTGAACTCAAGAGCAAGATCGAGAGCAGGTTTGACTGGCACGACCTCGTGCTCTACATGATGCGACAGGTCAGATCAGATGAGAGGACCAGGCTAGTGACCTCATTGCCGCCTACCTTGGTCTCTAAGATTTTAAGATGGAGAGTTCTCGGCACCGGTTCCGATCTGCTGAGATCCCTGAGAAGGTCAGTGCAAGGCGAATTCAAGTTGGCCATAGTCAGAGATCTGTCCCTGGTGTTCGTACCCAGAAGATCAGAACACGGAGAAGCAAAGCAGGAAAACCAGGATCGCAACGCATAATTCGATCTTGGTCGACAGGCTCAGACCGCTCACATCATCAAGTGGCCCGGGGTGGTCTCTGAATCCCCACGTGAGCGCGGCGAAAAGAGCCATGAGCCAGAATCCAGCCAGCAGCAGCCCTATGATCGAGGCAATGGTGAGGTACTTGTGACCCTGCTGACCTAGAGCTCCCCTAGCGGCATGTCCTCCATCGAGTTGCCCTGCTGGGAAGAGGTTGAGAAATGTCAATGCGAAGCCCAGCCAGACGGGAGTGGCCAGAGCTCCCATGAATAGTGCTCCATCTCCCTTGCTCAATAACATGGCGAGCAGTTGGAGCGCTGGCTGCATCCCAGTGAGCGGAACGCCCGTTTGCTCGCTTATCTGCACCGCCTTTCCGAGCGGTATCTGAACTCCTGTTACGATGGCCACGGCCCCGAGAGCAACTGCCGTGACAAACCCAAACAGCGGACCCGAGATGCCTATGTTGACCAACTCGTCCCTGTTCTTTGGTATATCCTTCTGGAGTATGACTGCCCCGAACGTCGGGTAGACCCCTGGAATGCCGGGTATGAAGTACGGACCACTGGTCTGGATTCCGGAATTCACAGAGGTCAGCTTGTGTCCTAGCTCGTGGACGCCCAACACAAGAAGGAACCCGACCACGTAAGTAGCTAGGCTTGCAATGAACGTTGTTTCCACTCCGGCCGCCGCCTCGATCGCCTGAATCAGGGGGAACCTAAGCGCAAAATCCAACCCTATGGTCACAGCCGTGATTAGCAGGGAGCCGAAGATCCAAAACAGGTTTTCTTTTGACTGGCGTTGAGGTGCGGATCTGACCACCGACAGCACAACGTCGTTGCCTTTTCTCCTGAGCACAGGTAAAAAGCCGATGTCTTTTGTCTTGTCGAAAAGAGAGAGGAATTTTCGCTTCGTGTCGACTGGTGCCACATAGAAGTTTATCGAGTACGGAGTCTCCTCCATGCCCAATACCTGAAAGCCCGCTTCTCTAACGGCATCGAGGATTCCTGATTGCATTCGGTGGCGGCCGCAAGTTGTCAGATATAAGTTAATCAGAAAATGTTCAGCCCGAGTGAGAGGCGCTAGCCCTCATCAACATGTTCGATATGCCTGCACGGCAAATCCCTAATAGTCACCTGCCGCTAACGATGTCTCAATCTGGACATGGAGACCTCAAAGAATTCCCTCGTTACGAGGAAGGCATATATGAGTGATCTTCCAGAGGTGATTGAGATAAACCGACAGGAGCTGCCCGAGAATTACAGCCCCGACTTCTTCAAGGAAATGCTTGAAGAGCAAGGCGACTTCTTCTTCGTCGAGGAAGATCGCGGGAAGATAGTCGCATATGTCATGTGCAGAAAAGAGGTGGGGTTCTCCCCGTTCGGAGAGTACTTCTCGCTGTCGCCTCGAGGTCATGTAGTGAGTCTGGCCGTAAGGTCAACGCACCGGAGAATGGAGATCGGCAGGTCGCTTATGCGAACAGTCCACGAGGCGATGAGGAGCGCGGGGATCAAGGAATCGTACCTAGAGGTCAGGATAGACAATGCCCCTGCAATAGCACTGTACAAGGGTATGGGCTATGAGATCAGGAAGACCATCAGTGCCTACTACATGGATGGTACAAACGCCCACATAATGGTACTCCGACTCTGACGGGTGACCTTCCTGCCACTGTGCCCGTCAGTTAGAATGCAGAAAGATCGGAAGGACCGACTAGGTCTTTCTGCAACCCAATCCCAGCCGATCCGCAGTCTTCCGATTCTGTCGCTCCTAAGCTGATTTCTGCAGAGTTATCTCGATGGTGGATACGTTTCTCTCTCTGAAACCCTCTTCCCTCGGGGGCATGACTTCGGTCCCGATCTTGATCTCCTTTATGACCAAGACATCCTTCAGGAATCTTCTCTTCAGTATTTCGACCGTGTCCACCGCCTTTGATATTGCTCTTCCCCTAGCTCTGAGTATGGCATCGTGCCCGCTCGTGATCTGCATGAATGACGCTGTAGCGTACACCAACGCGCTCTTCTTGCCTATGAAGATGATGTTCGATGGAATCCTAGGAGCTTCTGGTTTTGGTGCTTCTGATTCTGCCATTGTGTTCTACACCTCTAGTTCGTAGCCGTCGATTCGGACGAGTTTAGTTATAAGTCTTTACTGGAAATATATTTCTGTCACACAAGATCAGACAGCGGAACGTCAACGTAAGAACCGTCTGGGAATGTTCTTCTGAGGGAAAGAGGCAGAAGACCGCTGGCCAGTTCCCGTGTGGCCGCTTCCAGAGGATCCCAAGGTATTTCGTCAAGCGTCACGAGCGGAGGAGCACCGAGTGTGAGCTGTAGTGCACGCAGGCCTATCACCCTGGCTCTTTCGAACCTGGTCAGTTTTCTGGCAGGCCTCAAGCCGTCGTTCTCTGGACTCCCCTTTGTCCGGCTCAAGTTCATCCTTCCCTGCCCTTGGCTGGTGCCTTGAACTTGCTGGCTGCGGTTATCCTATCAATTCTCAGAAGGGACACCGCGGTCTCGACGGCGGTCACGAGGGCAGCCTTCTTCATGGCCAAGGGCTCAAGCAACCCGATCTTTCCTGCATCGATGATCTCACCGGTCATATCACCTGTCGCGGCCGACCTTCTTCCAGACGCATGCGCTGCCCTCAACTTCGCCCCGACGTCCTCGCCTTTCCATCCTGCATTTCGCGCCAGCGTCACAGGTATCGCCTCCATAGATTCGGCGAACTGCTCCATCACAACCGACAACTTCCCACCCTCCTTCCTTGCCGCGTTCGCTATCTCCCTGCTTACCTCAACCTCGATAGCGCCGCCCCCGAGAACAGCCTTGGGCTCCTTGAAGACAATTCTGAGCATGTTGAGGGCCTTTTTGAACGTCCTCTCAGTCTCTCCTACTATCTTGTCGTTCGCGCCCCGGAAGATGATGTTCACGACCTTCGCATCCTTTCCGACTCTTACAAACGACCACTTCTCGTCACCCAGCTTTCTCTCCTCCACTGACTCGGCCGTGCCAAGGGCTGAGGGTGTCAGTTCCTCAAGGTTGGTCACAAGCCTTGCTCCCGTAGCGAGCGCAATCTTCTCCATGTCTGACTTCTTGATCCTCCTCACAGCAGAGATACCTTCCTTTGCGAGCAGGTACTGCACGTAGTCGTCTATCCCTTTCTGGCACAAGACGACGTTGGCACCCGACGCCCTAACCTTCTCCACCATATCCCTGAGGGTCGTCTGCTCCTCTTCGATGAAACCCTTTAATGCCGAGGGATCCTTGAACTTCAGTTTCTCATCGAACTCCGTCTTCTTGATTTCAAGACTGAAGTCGACTAGGGCGATCTTCGCATTTGAGATCATCTTGGGCATCGCGGGATGCACGAACTCCTTGTCGAGAGCCACGCCCTCGACGAGTAGTGTGTCGGACACGACTTCTCCACTCTTCTTGTCGAGCTTGACCCTATCCAGATCCAACTTGCCTTCCTCACCGACCCGCATGGCAGCCTCTACGGCTAGTTCCGCCAGCAGATCCCTTTCTTGCTCGGATCTGGCCCCCCCGATCGCTGTCCTAGCGATATGGAAAAGTGTCTTCCTGTCTTCAGTGTCCACTTTCCTAGCCTCCTTGTCCATGACGTGGTTTGCAATCGCAATGGCCCTCAAGTAGCCCTCAGTGACTACGGTGGGATGAATGCCCTGACCTGCCAACGTCACCCCTCTCCTTATCAGTTCGGATGATATGATCACGGATGTTGTCACACCGTCCCCGACCTCCTTGTTCAAGGTCTTGCCCATCTCGACCATGAGTTTCGCTACTGGGTGTTCCACATCAACCTCCTCCAGCACCGCAGCACCGCTCCCGGTGACCGTGACATCTCCGAAGGTATCCATTATCAGCTTCAATCTTCCACAGGGGCCAAGCAGTGGCCTCAGAGCGTCAGAGATCACGTTGGAACTAACTAGTATGTGGTTCCTAACTTCGTCCTCTTCTCGTTCCGAAGTGCCCTCCTTCACGATGAGTACGGGGATATTCCCCTCTGGTGAACTCATGATGCCCGACGTCAGGTTTATGCCGCCGATATTAATTTTTCCGCGGCTATGGGAAGCAAAGGAGCGGATTCCCGGGCTTATTCTCCCAAGAGGAAACTCATTTGAGCGATCCTGTCCATAATCTCCACGAACTGCCGTTCCAGCTCGTGCTGTCTGGTCATGAACTCGTCATCAGATACCTCCCCACGCTCATGCCTTGTTCTGAGAACCTCGTATTCGTCCTCTGTCCTCTTCTTCTCATCCAAAAGCCTTCTCTTTTCGTCCTCCACTCCGGGCGGGGCTGCCATCTGTCCCCGCTTAAGTACTCAGGAGTTAAGTGTTGCCGTGATCACATAGCTTGACCCTTCCGAAGAACCAAGTGAGCATCCTGTTGTCATTTCAATCTGGTCACTCAGTTCAGTTACAGTTGTCTAGGCACTTGGCACCTAGGGTCTTTTCCGGTGTGGTGGATCATCTACCACTTGAGGGCGCGTTGTCCCTGAAAGGTGATGTCGCGGTTCTGCTCGTGAACTTGGCCGTCCCCATAGACAAGGCCAAGACCAACTTCGAGATGGGAGAGGTTGCATACGATCCTCGTCTTAGAGCCGTCTGCCTGGCGCTCAAGCGGTTACGCGGCGTCTCGATGGCTCCCCTCGGGGAAGTCAAGGACGAGACTGCTCTCTCGGGAATGAAAGATGGAGATTGGTTCATCATGAAGTTGGCAGAGTGACGGATGTAGAGAACTCTGGCTATTCCACAGGTGAATTTCTTTTGCGTTCTCAACATTCCGCCCGTCATGCGATGCAGAGATGTGAGAAAGAGTTTTATTATGGAGTTCCCGTCACTTGAACGAAACCCAAATGGCGGGAGATCCTTTCTCGCAGATCCACATTACAGTCGGCGACATAGTCAGCTCGCCCGTCTATCAGTTGGGCAAAGATAGCACAGTTGAGGAGGCAGCCCATCAGATGGAGCTACATGACGTTGGGTCAATAGTCATAGTAAACTCGTCGGCGAAGACCATTGGGATCGTGACTGAAAGGGACATAGTCACTCGCGCTGTGGCGAAGGGAAAGGATCCGAAACAGACCAAGGTAGTTGAGATCATGTCATCACCACTCGTGAAGATAGATCACGACAAAAGTGTGGTGAGGGCATTGGACGCGATGCGACTTCACAAGTTCAGAAGACTCGGTGTCGTGAAAGACGAGAAGCTCATAGGCATCATCACGGAGCGCGACATCATGAGGACTATGCCGGCGATCCTTGAGAGATACTACGAAGTTGTGACATCGGCTGGTACTGTCGTGAACCGGGTGGATCACTACGAGGGCTATTGCGAGGAGTGCGGACAATGGGGGGAGAGGCTGACCTATTCTGAGGGACGGTTTGTGTGCGAAGACTGTGGCGCTCGATTAGGGCTGAGTACAGAGAGTCCTTGACCTGTTCAGAGTTCCGAGCACCGAATCATGGTCAGAAACCAGCACTATCGCGTGTCATTCGAGATGAACCATGAGCGGCTTCTTCGTTGCTGATGAGATGTTAGGGGATGTAGCGAAATGGCTGAGGATAATGGGCCACGAGGTTCGATATAAGCGAGGAAAGTCAGACCATTCGTTGATAGAGATGGCCAGGACAGGAGGGATCCTTTTGACATCAGACAGAGAGCTTCATGCGCAAGTCACGAGAATGGGGCTGAAATCGATTCTAGTAACTGGAGATTCCATTGTGGACAAGCTTGCGGTCGTGATGATCAGAGCCCACCTCAAACCCCAACTGGAGAGTACCAGATGCACAGTCTGCGGAGGGCGGCTCGAGGTGACAGGAGAGGACAGACTAGGGCGCGTCACTTGGTCTTGCGAATCGTGCGGCAAGATATACTGGAAAGGGTCACACTGGAAGAACATCACTAGGACAGTCAAGCTTGTTGAACAGCGAATCGCCCGCCACAGTCCATTAGATTAATATCCTCTAACAGACCGCGACAGGCATGCCTCTGTTGACTGATCCGACTCTCATTGAGGTGGTGTACTTCCTTGCAATATGGGTTGTCAGTGCTTTCGTGCTTCTGGTTTCAGCCAAGTTGTTGGCAGCCAAGGGCGGGTTCGTCGGGGCCTTGATCGCGTCGTTGTTGGGTTCGATAGTGTTCTACTTTTTCAGAGGTAACTTGCTGTTCAGTCTGGCAGCCGCCGTGCTCTGGTGGGTTGTGATAAGGTTCTCTTTTGACGTGGGATGGGCTAGAGCGTTCCTCATATCCATAGTGGCGTATGTCCTCGCTTCCTTGGTAACATCGCTGGGAATCCCACTCCTCCTATGACGAACGAGCGACCAAGCCATCCTGTGATCGGAGAGGTCGAAGCAAAGCAAGCCCTCTCGCACTCATCGCTGTCAGACTACGTGGTGAACCCATACCTAGGCTGTCAACACGGGTGCAGGTACTGCTACGTTCAGAGGTACTTTCGACCAAGAGCGACTCCACCTGTACCTTGGGGGTTTGAGGTTTACGCTAGGGTCAACATACCGGGTCTGTTGCGTCGAGAGACGAAAAGAAAGGCTCCTGGCAAGGTGCTGCTGAGTTCGATGACCGATGCGTATCAGCCTCTAGAATCGCGCTATCGCCTCACGAGAGCTGTTCTGGAGTGCTTGGTCGAGGCTGATTTTCCAGTTAGCATTCTGACCAAGTCAGATCTGGTCCTTCGAGATCTTGACTTATTGACAAAGCATCGCGAATCGGAGGTGACCTTCAGCATCTCCTCGTTGGACAAGGAAGTATACAGGGCATTTGAACCCGCTGCGACCCCGCCAGAAAAGAGGATCGACGCGCTTCGCAATATTCTTGAGTCGGGAGTGAAGGGAGGGCTGTTCATCGCTCCCCACATCCCCGCAGCTGAGTCGTTTGACGTCCAATACAGACCTATTCTGGAGTGGGCATCCGAACTTGGGCTTCATGAACTGGCCTTCGACTTCCTGAACTACGGTTCCGTCATGAAGAGGGCAATCGTGAAGGCCTACGAGTCAGATTACTCACAGGGGATGGACAGGTTTCTGGAAATGGCAGCGAAACCGAGATGGTATGAGGAGAGCTGGAAGGCCAGCATCACCAGACTTGCCAAGAAATTCGGGATCAAAGCATCGTTTGTTTGAGAAGAGGCGTCAGCCCGCCCATCTTTCGTCATGATATCGGAACGTTGAGGTGGACCTCATTCGCCGCCCTCATTCTCGCAAGCTCGCTTAAAAAGTAGCGTGACAGGGGCGCTTATATTTCGGAAACCCTCGAATCTTAGATGAGTCTATTCAGACATCTCATACGACCTTCTATCGGACACTCGACCCCCCGATCACTTGCGATGCTGCTCGTCCTTGTTCTCGGTCTCGTTCATTTGGCCGCAAGCACAGGGCAATTCAGGCTGTATGCATCCCTGAGCAGTCACTCAGTGCAGATACCTATCCGAATAACTCAACCTCTGCAGTCCATTCCTATTACGCTGAATTTCTCATGGGTCAACATACCTTCTGGGACGACCTATTCGTGGCACACCACAGCAAATCACGGAAGTACCGCGCCAAACCAGAAGAGTGGGCCAGCCCCCGCAGGACAGGCAATATTCACGTATGAACCGGAGACGACTCCGTTGGACTACAAAACAGTGGTGATCAATCTCACCATAAGGTACATTCCTCCGTCTGGGCCCTCAATATGGGAGAGTTACATCGTGACTTTCTCTCCGGAATATGAAGTCGAAGTTCTCTCGGACAGAGGAACTGCGTCGGGGTGTTCATTTCATGGGTCAGGATCACGTGTCTACCCGAGTGTGTCCCCGACGGAAATCATCGAGGGGAATCTCACGAGGTACAGACTTGCGGGATGGTCGGTGAATGTCTCCGGACGTGCGCCGTTCACTATCGGTCCGTCAGACAGCGCGGTGGTCACACAGGTGACTACATGCAGGGCTATCTGGAATCAGGACTACTTCGTTCAATTTGTTGGCCTGGGAAATTCAACCACGTCCTGGCAACTCAAGGGATCAAAACTGATTTTCACGTCTCCTCAGTACGTGAGCGAGGGCCAAGGAAGGCGAAAGGTGCTGGATTCGTTCAACGTAAGCGGCACGATCATGACGGGTAATCCATGCCTCGTAACCGTTGCCTCGCCTCTCTATGTCACAACGAAGTATCACGACGAGATCTACGTGCAAGTGATTTCAGAACGAGGAACACCGTCCGGTTCCGGTTGGTACAGGAAGGGGGTCACCATGTCTCCTAGCGTCGATCCGGCTGTCATCAACGACACGTCTCTTTCGCGCTGGTTGTTCACGGGATGGAACTCCACTCTTCCAGTGGTAGCATCCAACCCGATAACTGTGGCAGCTGTCTGGGCAAGGGAATACTGGGTCGGCATCAATACATACAGTAGCGGGAGGATCGAGGCGTGGTACCAGAAAGGAACGACGATCAAGGCCAATGCATCCGCTCCACATGATCTGGGTAACAGGACCATGTCCGTCTTCTCAAGCTGGAGCGACGGGTCAGGCGAAATGCACCGCGAACTGATTGTGGAAGGCCCCATTTCATTTGTTGAGAATCGCGTGTTGTACTATCAAGTCGTGCTGGAGACAGCTGACCCACCGATCGGAGTGAGTGGAGATTTCTACGAGAACGTTTGGGCAAAGACTGGCAGCGCAGTACGCATCACTGCTCCGAAGGAGTTCATTCTCTCCCCAGTTGCCAAGCTCGTATTCTCGGGGTTCCGCAAGCCGGTGAGCACGAATGAGTCCGAGATCACATACACTGTAAAGGGGCCCGTCGAAATCTCTGCGAGTTGGACCAAGTTCTTTCTCGTGAGCGCCGAAGGAATCCATTCCGATGTCGACGGTGTTGGATGGTACCAGGAGGGAACTCAAGCTGGCCTCAGAGTGCTGAACGAGATAGTGTACGAATCCTGTTCCACTAGGTGGAGCTTCCGGGGCTGGAACTGCAATGTCCCTATCTCAGTTAATGCCGCAGTCTGTGCCGAAGCGCTGTGGAACTGCGAACACTTGGTCAACGTCTCATCTCCGTTCGGGGACGTATCAGGGGCGGGATGGTACGACGCTGGGCTCATGGCCAATCTGACAGCGAGTCCCACGGAGCTTTCACTCGCCAACGGTTCGCTCGCGACCTTCAACCACTGGACTGTGAACGGGTTGCCCATAAGTGGAAACACGATCTGCGTCGATGGACCCAAGGACTGCGTAGCGGTCTGGACCCTTGTCACGCCACCTCCTTCGCCTCCGCCACCAGTGACACCGCCGCCGACTCCAGCTCCTGCACCAGAGCCAAACTTGAATGACAGCCCTCCTACAGACCCAAACCATCAGGTGAACAACAGCAGCGAACGTTCCCAAACGAAGGGAGAGAATCAGACATCAGATGAGAATGGAGGACACCAACCGGAAGCGGGGCCAAATCCCGAAATCTTCCGCCTCACGGCGGAGACAGAGTTCTCGTCCTGCAGCGGGTCTGGATGCTATGTCAATGGGAGTATTGCTCCGCTGAGGCTTTCCCAGTCAATAGTGACGCTGTCGAATGGCGACAGGATGGAGTTCACCGGGTGGGCGGATAT
>Ga0172363_10001300_pt1 | contig 20117 bp, 22 predicted proteins | sample LakKivs2_kivu2a2_FD_114541 | JGI IMG/M metagenome (GOLD analysis project Ga0172363, IMG submission 114541) | Sediment microbial communities from Lake Kivu, Rwanda - Sediment s2_kivu2a2 | ecosystem: Environmental > Aquatic > Freshwater > Lake > Sediment | place: Rwanda: Western Province, Lake... | reverse complement strand
TAATGGCATCGGGTAAATGGCAAACTCCACTCGGTGATGTGGAAATAGATAAACAGCTTGCAAGATCAATCAAACAATCCTCAGATATAATTGACGAAGACATTGCCGCACACGCAGGGGAACACTCGTTGGAGGTGTAACTTCCATTTCTGCAGCATTTGTTCGGTGACAAGTTCAAGATGGTGCCAATTTGTATGATGATTCAGGATGAAGAAACGAGCGAGGAAGTTGGGCGTGCGATTGCCAAAGCAGCAGTAAAAAAGGACATTGCTGTAATCGCATCAACTGATTTCACCCACTATGAACCGCAACAATCGGCGGCGGTTAAGGATGGTAAAGCGATAGACAAAATTTTAGCGCTGGATTGGCACGGTTTAATGCGTACGGTTGAACATGAAAATATCAGCATGTGTGGTTATGGGCCTGTTTCAGTCATGTTGAAAGCTGCTGGAGAGCTTGGGGGAAAAAGGGCTAAATTGTTAAAGTACGCGACGAGTGGTGAAACAGCTGCTCCGATGCCAGAAGTTGTGGGCTACGGCTCCATAGCGGTGTTGAGGTGACCAAAATAAAACCATTGATCGTTAAGCTCGGCGGTAGCGTCATAACCGACAAGCGGAGGAAGTTCTCGGTAAAAAGAGCCACGCTCAGGAGGCTCGCGAGGGAGCTTGCGGTCGCGAAGGATCCGCTCGTTGTGGTGCACGGCGGAGGCTCGTTCGGGCACCCGGTCGCATTGAAATACGAGATAGCGCAGGGATACGAGAGCAGGCGGCAACTGATGGGTCTTTCGCTCACGCACAGGGCCATGGAAAAGCTCAACGCTCGCGTCATAGATGCCCTGCAAAAAGCGGGTCTGCCGGCGATCGCGATACAGCCGTCTGCATGTGCGGTCGTCAGTGAAGGGAGGATAGTATCCATGGAGTTGGCGCCCGTGCGCAAGTTGCTGGAACTCGGATTGGTGCCGGTGTTGTACGGGGACGCGATGCCAGACTTGAGTAAAGGGATGAGTATTCTTTCGGGGGATCAGCTCGTCGTCTATTTAGCTAAAGATCTCGGGGCTGAGCGGGTCATCCTTGGAGCCGATGTAGATGGTGTTTACACAATTGACCCAAAAAAGGAGAAGGAAGCGAAACTCATTTCGGAGATAACCCCCACAAATTGGCCTGAGGTGGAAAAATCCCTCAGCAGGCCAGAGGGCCCAGATGTCACGGGCGGTATAACAAATAAAGTAAAGGAGCTTCTGACTTTGGTGGAGCACGGCGTTGAGGCGGAAATATTGAATGCAACGAAACCAGACGTTTTGAAACGGGCGATACTTGGGGAGCGTGGACTCGGGACGAAGATAAGGAAAGGGTGAATCATGGGCAAGAAAATTACGGGCAGAAAACTTGATCACATTAGGGTATGTTTGGAAAAAGATGTTGAGGCATATAGAAAAAATACTGGTTTCGATGATATCGAGCTGGTCCACAATGCACTGCCAGAGCTACACCTAGACGAAATAGACTTGAGGACATCTTTCTTAGGAACCAAGTTTGGAGCACCAGTCATGGTATGTGCTATGACTGGAGGACATGCAGAGGGTAAAAAGTTGAATTTTACACTAGCGGCGGCGGCGCAGGAGTTGGGTCTGGCTTTCAGCGTTGGGAGCCAGCGGGCTGCCCTCGAAGACCCGAGATTGGCTGGGACATATGATGTCAGAAAGGTGGCCCCAGATGTTTTCCTCATAGGCAACATAGGTATGGCTCAGCTCGTCCAAGGTTATGGCGTCGCGGAAGCCCGCAAAGCTCTGAAGATGATAGATGCGGATGCGCTTTCTGTTCACATGAATCCCTTGCAGGAGGTCGTACAGCCGGAAGGAGAGCCACGCTATAGGGGTGCTTTAAAACAATTCGCTAAAATATGCGCTGGTCTTGGGGCACCGGTTATCGCGAAAGAGACGGGTGGAGGGATAAATGGGGCGGTCGCAAAGAAGCTTGTGAGAGTGGGAGCTGCAGCGATCGACGTGAGCGGGGCGGGGGGTACCTCTTGGGCGGGTGTTGAAGCTTTGCGCGAACCCAAATCTCGATTTGGTTATCTCTTTTGGGACTGGGGGATACCCACTTCTGTCTGTACGGCGGAGGTCGCTGAAGCCATCCGCGTGCCAGTCATATCGAGCGGCGGGATAAGGACGGGGTTGGATGCCGCGAAGGCATTGGCTTTGGGAGCTGATCTGGTCGGGGTGGCGCTGCCCCTCCTGAAGCCGGCCAAACGCGGCAAAGAAGATGTCATAGCTTGGTTGAAAAATTTCATGGACGAACTGAGGATAGCAATGTTTCTTACTGGCTGTGCGAACATCAAGGACTTGCACCGCACTGCTCTCGTCGTAACGGGGGATACCCGCGATTGGTTCGTCGCGAGAGGGTTAAATCCGGACAAGTTTGGCAGGAAATAGCGATGATAGAAATTTTACCTATAGGTGGCCTAGGCGAGGTAGGCAAAAACATGACAGCCATCGGCATCGGTGGAAAGTACATAATAGTGGACATGGGGGTGAGGCTTGATGCTATCTTGAACTATGAGGATGCGGAACTCGGGAACATGAGCCGGGATGAGCTGATAAAGATAAATGCGATACCAGATGATGCCAAGCTGCGGGGGCGCGATGTGCGTGCGATCGTGCTTACACACGGACACATGGATCATATCGGAGCGATTGGAAAACTTGCCAACGCTTACAATGCTCCGATCTACGGGACACCATTCACGATCGAGCTTACGAAGAACTTGATCCGCGAGGAGCGCAAGCGAAAATTGAAAAACAAGCTGAAGACAGTCGCTCCTAGCGGGATAGTGGATGTCGGCGGTATCCGGTTCGAATTCATCAAAGCGACCCACAGCATACTGCAGACGGCGCTGATAGCAGTCAGCGGCGGAGATGGGTCGGTGCTTTTTGCCAGCGATTTCAAGCTGGACGACCAGCCGTTGCTCGGTGAACGCACCGATTACAAAAGGCTGAGGCGACTCGGCAAGCGGGGAGTGTTGGCGGCGTGCGTTGGCGCGATTCGCGTGGATGAGCCAGGTCCCACGCCATCCGAGGCGTATGCGCGCGATAGGTTGAGGGAAGTTATGGAGAAAGCTGCGGATGCAAAGGGTGCAGTTTTAGCTACAACTTTTTCATCCCATATCGTTCGTATAAAATCAATCGTTGACATTTCTTTTGAGATAGGGAGAACTCCAATATTACTCGGACGATCGTTGCGCAATTATACCGAAGCAGCGGTAAAGTTGGGTTTGGTCGATTTCCCGCCAGAGCTTCGCATCCACGGGCGAGGCAATGCTGTGAAGAATGTGCTGAGGGAGGTGGACAAATTCAGGAAGGATTACGTGCTTGTCGTCACCGGACATCAGGGGGAACCGACGGCGCTTTTGACTAGGATCGCGGACGGGCAGCTACCATTCAAGGTCGGCCAAGGAGATGAGGTGATTTTTTCCTCCAGCATAATTCCGAACCCAATAAACGAATCCAACAGGAAAATCCTTGAAACGAAACTAAAAGCGCAGGGCGCGCGCATTTACAGAAACGTCCATGTTTCGGGGCATGCTGGGCGGAAGGACACGATAGAGTTCCTAAAGATGATAAAGCCAGAGCATCTGATACCTTGTCACGGTACTCAAGATAAGCTCGAGGCGATGATGGATATAGGGTACGACATCGGATATTCGGATGATCAGCTGCACCTGTTGCAAAATGGCAAGTCGCTGAAGTTGAGTGGTTAGATGGAAGTCATGAAATATCTAGAGGGCAAAGTGAGGCGGATCGAAGCCGAGATGGACAAGTTTGTGCCAGAGGGCATCGAGCCCGATGTCCTCGCGAAGGCAACAAGACATCTTTTGGAGGCGAGGGGGAAGCGGTTGCGACCGTGCTTGGCCCTTATGGCGTGCGAGGCCGTCGGGGGAAAAGCGGAAGGTGCGATAGAGACAGCGGTAGCGTTGGAACTCCTGCACACCTTCACCCTCATCCACGACGACATAATGGACAAAGATGAGTTTCGGCGCAATGTCAAGACAGTTCATACTATGTGGGGGGAGCCAGTCGCGATTATAGCGGGAGATGCCCTTTTTGCCAAAGTTTTCGAGGCTGTGGCTGCGAACGCGAAGAGATTAAAGTTGCCCGCCGACCGCGTGGTGGAACTTTTCGACACCGTGAGCAAGGCCAGCTTCGAGATATGTCAGGGGCAGGCGCTCGACATGCTGTTCGAAGAAAGGAAGGACATAGGGGAGAGAGAATATCTGAAGATGGTGAGTGGAAAGACTGGGGCGCTGATTGAAGCGTCGACGAAGGTTGGCGCGTTGCTCGGGAGAGGGAAACCGGAGCAAGTCAAGGCGCTGGCGGAGTACGGCAGGCTGATAGGCGTAGCTTTTCAGATCCACGACGATGTGCTGGGTTTGGTAGGGGAAGAGAAAAAATTTGGAAAACCGATAGGCAGCGACATCCGCGAGGGCAAGCGTACGTTGGTCGTAGTTAAAGCGCTTGAGGCCACGCTCGAAAGCAGAAAGAAGATCATTGGTGTACTTGGCAAGAAAAAAGCTTCGAAAGCTGAGATAAAGGCGGCGATCGAAGTGCTGAAAGACACAGGTGCCATCGACTATGCGGCAAAAAAGGCTAGAGAACTTGTAGCGAGAGCGAAGTCCAAATTGGACGTGCTGCCAGATTCTAAGGCGAAGCGGTTTTTGCTTGAGCTTGCGGATTTCACGGTCGAGCGCGAGTTTTGAACAAAAACATCGTGGGCGGGTGGCCCCGAAATCTTGAAAGCTCAACTTTAATGCGATGGCAACTGAAATCTTCATGTATTGGTGATCGATTGAAAGAACTCGATAAAGAGGCGCTGCGGTGGGCGCTTGCGAATGCCGTGGAGCACAAAGGTCGCGCAGACGCAAAATCCGTCGTCGGTAAATTGATAGCAGTTCAACCCGAACTCAGGTCGAAAGCCAAACGATTGATGCAGATCGTGGAGAAGGCGGTGAAGGAGGTTAACAAACTTTCGCTCGATGAACAGCAGGCCAAGCTGCTGGAGCTTGGAGGCGTAAAAGCACCCAAACGAGCGGAGCGGCGGGGCCTTCCGGAACTGCCAGACGTTGATAAATATCCAAAGATCGTGACGCGATTTGCTCCGAACCCGAACGGCCCGCTGCACATCGGCCACGTTCGCGCCGCGTTTCTGAGCTACGAGTACGCGCGCAAATACAGCGGCAAATTCATCCTGCGCTTCGAGGACACAAATCCAGCTAACGCCATGTTTGAGATGTACGACAAGATAAAGGAAGACTTGCGGTGGCTCGGAATCAAGTGGGACGAGGAATACGTGCAATCGGATCGCTTGGAAATTTACTACAAATATGCGGAGGAGCTTTTGAAAGGGGGGAACGCTTATGTCTGCATTTGTGACGTGATAAAATTCAGGCGTTTGAGAGACAAAAGTAAGCCATGCCCATGTCGAGGGTTGTCCGCGAGCGAACAGCTCAAGCGATGGCGCGCCATGCTGGAGGGCAAGTATCAAGAGGAGCACGTCGTCGTCCGCATCAAAACAGATCTGAAACACCCAAATCCTGCGGTGCGCGACTGGCCAGCGTTGCGGGTGATCGCGACGAAGCACCCTAGGGTGGGTGATCGCTATAAGGTATGGCCGCTCTACAACTTCTCGGTCGCCGTGGATGACCACGAGATGGGCATAACGCATGTTATCCGAGGAAAGGAACACGTCGTCAACGAAACAAGGCAACGTTTCCTCTTCGACTACCTCGGATGGAAATACCCGACGGCGGTACAGTATGGGCGCCTGACGATAGGAGGGGCGGTGTTGAGCAAGACCCAGACTATGCGTGGTATCCGTAGCGGTGATTTTTCCGGATACGACGACCCAAGATTGGGTACGATCGCGGCCCTGAAGCGTCGTGGATTCTTGCCGGAGACGATAAAACAAGTGATCGTAGATTTGGGCCCGACCCCTGTGGATTCTGTGTTAAGTTGGGAGACCCTCGCGGCATACAACCGTAGGATAGTCGACGTCCGCGCAAATCGTTACTTCTTCGTCCCGAACCCAGTGAAGCTACTTGTGAAAAATGCACCAAAAATACAGGAAGTCAAGTTGCGCCTGCACCCAAGCCACCCTGAGCGGGGGGAGCGATCGCTGCGGTTGCTCTACGAAGGCGATTCTCTGGTAGTTTACGTTTCTAAGGCGGATGCTGTTGATATCGGAGTGGGGCAAATAGTCAGGCTGAAAGACTTGATGAATATACAGATCACATCGCATAAACCATTCGAGGCAAAATTCCACAGTCGTGAGCTCGCAGAGGCACCGAAGATTCAATGGGTTTCAGCGGATGCGATTGAGGTCGAAGTTTTAAAACCGGATGTATCGCGTGAAGTTGGACTGGCAGAGGCAGCGGTTGTTAATCTCTCGGAGGGGGAGATAGTACAGTTCGAGCGCTACGGGTTTGTGTGCGTTGACACGAAAACTCCCAAACTTATCTTTGTGTATGGTCACCGATAGCGATTAAAATACGCCGCGCTAAGGTCATATCAGCCACAACCCATGAATGATGAAGCAAAGCTGAAGGAGGTGTTGAGTGTGGCTAAACCAATCTATGTAAAATTCGAGGTACCCAAGGAGCTTGCGGAACAGGTTTATGCTGCGGTGGAAACTGCTCGCGATACGGGTAAGATCAGAAAGGGCACGAATGAAACCACGAAGGCGGTGGAGCGGGGGCAGGCCGTTTTGGTCGTGATAGCTGAAGATGTCGACCCAGCCGAGATAGTGGCGCATTTGCCCCCCCTCTGTGACGAGAAAAGGATACCATACGTTTATGTACCAAACAAGCGCGAGCTGGGGGCTGCCGTAGGCATAGATGTGCCGACCGCGGCGATCGCGATCGCGGAGGCCGGTCAGGCGACGCACGCCGTCAAGGGTATCGTCGACAAGATCAAAGAGCTCAAGAAGTGAATCCAATGCCAGCGGAGTTCGGCATCCCCGCGGAAGTAATCGAGATTCGCACCCGCACGGGGATAACTGGTGAAATAATGCAGGTCAGATGTCGCGTGTTGGACGGTCGCGACAAGGGCAGGATACTCATTCGCAACGTCAAGGGCCCGGTGAAGGTGGGGGACGTTTTGATGTTGCGAGAGACCGAAAGAGAGGCGCGAGAAATAAGGGTGCCGTAGATGCCGGTGGTGAGGAGGTGCTTCTTCTGCGGCGGCCGCGTGGAGCCTGGCACGGGGCTGATGTTTGTGAGGAGAGATGGCACGATCCTGTTCTTTTGTTCGAGCAAATGCGAGCGAAACATGAATTTGGGCAGGAAATCGCTCAAGGCCAAGTGGACGGAACGCGCGCGAAAATCGAGGGCCAAGAAATGAACGAGCGAACGTTTGTGATGATAAAACCCGACGCAGTTACGAGAAATCTTACCGAAGAGATAGTCAACAGAATCAAACGAGCCGGGCTTCGTGTAGTTTCTATGCGATGGATAACTATGGATCGCGCGAGCGCGGAGCGACTTTACTCGGTCCACCGCGGCAAGGAATTTTTTGAGCGCTTGGTGGAATACGTGCTTTCGGGGCCGGTGGTGGTGATTTTAGTGGAGGGGGAACGGGCGATATCGCGGATGCGTGAGTTGATAGGTGCCACCGACCCGGCAAATGCCGCGAAGGGGACAATTCGGGGGGATTTCGGGCTGAGCCTGACCCAGAACACCATTCACGCTTCAGACTCCGCAGAAAGCGCCGAGCACGAAATGCAAATATTTTTCCCAAAAGCGAAAGGTTAGGGCGGGGATCTTTGTTTTTCGATAAAAATAGTTGGTGCGGATAGTTGTTATATTTATAACAAGTGAGAATCCAAATATCTAGAGAACAAAACAAAAATTTGAGTGATCGCTTGATTATCAAAATTGTAGAAGTAGGCGAAGTCCCGGAGAAGCTTGTTCAAGACCTGCTACCGCGCCTCATGGAATCATTCGCATTGCTCGCCGACGATTGCCGAGTGGATGAAACAATTGAGATACCTCCGACCGCATACGATGTGCTTCGAGAGCAACACAATGCAGATGTCCTTCTCGACCACGTGCGGCGCAAGACAACTGGGAATGATAAAGTGCTCGCCCTCACGAATGCTGATCTTTTTCACGGCTCGCTGAACTTCGTGTTCGGCCAAGCTCAGTGCCCCGGAAATGTTGCGCTGGTGTCAATCTGCCGACTCGACCCAGTTTTCTACGGTCATTCCCCCAACTACGAGCTGCTTCTCGAGCGTACGGCCAAAGAGGCGATCCATGAGCTTGGACATGCATTCGGGCTCGAGCACTGCCAAAACACCGATTGTGTGATGAGTTTTTCGAACAGCATCCACGAGGTGGACAAAAAGTCGACTTTTTTGTGTGAGAGATGTAGAAAGAAGCTCTACGGCTAGACGATTTTCACCATGCGCGATTGGCGATAACCTGTGATCACCTTGATGTAGCCACGAAAAAGTTCGTCGAGCTTTGCATCACCTGTGTCAACTTTCAGCGTCGGCGTCGACGATAATTTTTGCGGCGTGGCAATGACCAAAATATTCTCCTTCCCAACTTTTTCCACAACTTTTGGGCTTATCTGTTGGTTGCCGCGCCCGAGGACGAAGCCCTGCCCGCCTATCGGGCTCACGATGATCGTCGCTGGCTTGCCCTCGATCGCCCGTAGGATTTGCTCCTCACCCACATCCTTCGCGATCATTTTGTAGTCACGAATGATATCCACGCCGAGCAAGGTCGAGTCGTATACGCCCAACTCCTCAGCCACAGCGCGAGTAGTGGTGCCCGGCCCCAAGATATATGTACGCCCTTTCTCCATCAACTCGAAAACCCACCTTGCGATCGCTTTCTGATCGGCGAGTTCATAGCCAGTGCTTCCCTCCTTCGTCGCTTGGACCATTGTCGGCTCGTAAGGAACTTTCACGAAACCTTTGAGCTTCGCCGATAGTCGATTTTGGCGGTATGCTTCCTCATCGATGTCCATGACCTCGGCCTCGCGGAGTGGCAGCCCCTCGCTCAAAAAACGTGCTACGACCTCACCCGTAGCTTTGGGAGCGTTGGCGAACACCGCGCTGTGCATCTTGACACCAGCTGGGATGCCTAGGACTGGAACACGCGCCCCTATCACCTCAATGAGATCGCATATAGTGCCATCCCCGCCTGCTACCAAAATAAGGTCTACCCCTAACTCAAGCATTTCCTTGGCCGCGCGCTTCGTGTCATCCGCCGTAGTTCTCTTTGGTGTGATATCCCCGATAACTCGCGCTTTAAACCCAACTTCTGTTGCTTCTGACTCTCCCATCTCAGCAGGATAAGTTATCAACTCAAATTTTGCTCCACTTTTTTTCAAAACCCGTAATGCTTTCACTGCCCTAGCAGGAGAAACGGGTTTTGCACCAAGTTCTAAAGCTCTGGCCACAACATCTGTGCCGTTGGTGCCCTTCAACCCTACGCGGCCGCCCATTCCTGCAATTGGATTGACAATCAAACCTAGCTTCTTCATCACTTCGCCAATTTACGGTACATTTTCCAGCTCAAAATAGGTTCGCGCGATGCCTTCGCCTCGTCCAATCTACCGATCGCCGTCGCCGTTGGTGCCGAGAGGAGCTTTTCGGGGTGGGATTTAGCCTCATCGGCTATCTCTTTCATGGCCGCTATGAATCGATCCAACTCCTCCTTCGTCTCGGTCTCGGTCGGCTCTATCATTAGAGCCTCCGGAACGATCGGCGGGAAGTAGTACGTGGGCGCATGTATGCCGTAATCGAGCAGCCGCTTTGCAACATCTTTTGCTGTAACGCCTGCCCCACGTTTGAGTGGTTCTGCGCTGAACACGACTTCATGTTTGCATGGTCCACTAGTATCAAACTTTATTTCAAACCCATCAACATCCTGCAGCTTGCGCATGATATAGTTGGAGTTGAGAACCGCCGCCTCCGTGACCTCCTGCAGCCCGCTCTCACCCATCAGGAGTATGTAGGCGTACGCCTTCACGAGCACGCCGAAGTTTCCGTAAAAACTTTTTATTTTTCCGACGGATTGCGGGCGACGATAATCGAGATAATATCGCCTGCGTTTCCTGTCGTACTCAACGGTCGGAACAGGCAAAAATTTCTCAAGTTTTCTTGTTACACCTATCGGTCCAGCACCTGGTCCGCCACCACCATGAGGTGTGCTGAAGGTCTTGTGAAGGTTGAAGTGGACGATGTCGAAGCCCATATCACCCGGGCGAGTTTTTCCCAGAATGCCGTTGAGGTTGGCGCCGTCATAGTAGAGAAGGCCCCCGACCTTGTGCACGGCCTCGGCTATCTTTAGTATCTCATCCTCGAAAAGGCCGAGGGTGTTCGGATTGGTCAGCATGAGCGCCGCCGTCCGTTTCGACACCGCCTTGCGTAGAGCTTCCAGATCGACCCTGCCCCTAGAATTGGAGGGGACGACGACCACATTGAACCCTGCCATCGCAGCGCTCGCAAAATTTGTGCCGTGTGCCGAATCCGGGACGATGACCTCGTTGTGCTCCTTCCCTCTCGATTTATGATACGCTCGTGTCAGCAGCATACCCAAAAATTCGCCGTGAGCTCCAGCAGATGGGTGCAAACACACCCGCGCCACGCCCGCTATCTCGGTTAAGTGTTGCTCCAACTTATACATCAGCTCCAATGCACCCTGAACTGTATCTTCATCTTGGTACGGATGGATGCAGCTCGCCGTCTCGAGGGCGGCGAGATCTTCACATATTTTGGGATTGTACTTCATCGTGCACGAGCCGAGAGGGTAAAACCCAGAATCAATGCCGTAGTTCATCTGCGAAAGCCGCGTGTAATGTCTGACCACTTCCGGCTCTGATAGCTCCGGAAGCTCCAGCTCTGTGCGGATCAGCTTGTTCGGAATATTCACCTCCGACGGCACCTTCGGCGGGAGAGTATATCCGGTTCGCTTTGCCTTGCTCAACTCGAAAACGAGCGGCTCCAAACGCCCATCGTCTGCCCATCGTGCCTGTCGGTAATTCACTTCCTCGCCCCCACCGCTTCGGCCGCAGCATCTGCGAGCCGATCGATATCTTCTCTTCTGTGCAACTCCGTGGTGTAGAGGAGCGCCGTCTCGCCGAATTCGGGGAACTCGTCCTTTATCGGCCTACCGCCTTGGATATCCTGTTTGAGTAGTTTGGCGTTGAACTTTTTGATCGCAAGTTTCGGTTGTGTGCATCTGAGCGTGAACTCATTGAAGTGCGGCGAGGCGAAGATTGGGGCCTCGAGCCCATCGATGGCGTCAAGTTTTTTCATAGCGTAGTTGGCGTTCGCTGCACATGTCTCCGCCAGCTCACGTAGACCTCTCGGGCCGAGCGAAGCCAGATATATCGCCGCCGCAACTGCGCACAGGGCCTCATTCGAACATATGTTTGAAGTCGCTCGCTCACGTCGAATGTGCTGCTCGCGGGTCTGCAGCACCATGGTGAAACCGCGCGTCTTCTCATCTAAGGTGGTCGTCGCCCCTACGAGTCTACCTGGAATTTGTCTTATGAGTTTTGTATCATCACGGCACGCAAAGATGCCGAGCGTTGGGCCGCCAAAGCTGACAGGGTTGCCGAGCGGCTGCCCCTCTCCGACGACGATATCGGCGCCATAATCGCCAGGGGCTTTCAGTAAACCTAGGGATATTGGATTCACGCCGACCACGAAAATGGCTCCAGCCTTGTGCGCGGCGGCGGCCATCTCCTCTACACGGGTCTCAAGAAAACCGAGATAACTCGGGTTCTCGATGTACACGCACGCCACATCCTGCCCGAGCTTCGCGCGGAGCTGCGATAGGTCGAGTTGCCCAGACGCCCAGTCGTAGCCGAGTTTTACAACTTCTAAATTTGGACCAAGAGCATAATTTTGTAACACGGAGAACCTCTCGGGCGACATCAGCTCCGGCACCAAGATTTTTTTACGTCTCGTGACGCGGGCACACATCAACGCCGCCTCGCCGATCGCAGTCGCCCAGTCGTACATCGATGCATTTGAGACATCCATGCCCGTGAGTTCACATATCATGCTCTGATACTCAAAAAGCGCCTGCAGCATGCCTTGGCTGGTCTCCGCTTGGTAAGGGGTGTAGGAGGTAAGAAACTCGGAGCGCTGCACGAGCGAGCGTACATGGGCTGGGATGTGATGGGGCCATAGGCCGCCGCCGAGGAAGGAGAGCATCTGGGTGAAAGGTTTATTCCGCGCCAGCATCTTTTGCACATCTTGCTTGACCTCAAGTTCTGACATTTGTGCGGGGAGCTTCAGCTTTTTTTTGAGGCGAATCTTCTCGGGGATGTCGGAGAAAAGATCGTCGATGCTAGCCACGCCTATCTCGGCGAGCATTTGCTCTCTGATCTCGCGGGTATTTGGAATGTAGGGGTGGCCCATCCTCACCGCCGCTACTTCAAGGTCTTGAGGAAGACAACGTATGCATCTGGGCTCAGCAAACTTTCGCGCTCCGCCTCAAGGTTGCTGGGCTCGAGCACGCAGACCCAGCCCTCCTCGTATGGGCTCGTATTTATGAGTTCGGGGCGATCCTGCAGCACTTGATTTGTTTCTTTCACCGTCCCACTCAATGGAGAATAAATCGCTGATACCGCCTTGATCGACTCCACCGCGCCCAACTCCATCTCCTTCGCCTTCGACTCCTCAGCTCGTTTCACCACCTTGCCAATTTCAGGAAGCTCGACGTAAACGACATCACCGAGCTGCTTCTGCGCATAGTCAGTCACACCTATCCGAGCAAGATTTCCCTCCAGCTTGACCCACTCATGATCCTTCGTGTAATAGAGTCCATCTGGAACTTCGTGCTCACCAACTTTCATCCAATCACCTCAATCAGCTAAAACTCTCATTCCAAATTATAAAGGTTACACTCGATGGTTTTGTGATGTCGAGCTTCAGAAGCCGAGTTGAGTTTTAATTTCTGTTTTCTCTTGCCGCTTCAGTTTCTTCGGGTAATTGTAGATGGGCCCCCGAGGCGATTCGTTGTAGAAGGGGCGGTTACAGCCCGAGCAACCAGATGTGCGGAATGGTTCACCTGAATCGACTGTCTTACTTAAGACATCTTGGGTTATTCCAAAATCGGAAACTTTGCCGTTTTTGAAATGCATCTGCTCAACTCTGCCTAAGTTGTTTACTATTAGAAATCTAGCAAGTTGGATTCTGCGATAGCTTGACACATCCGGCTGAGGCATATTTGCGAGCGGTGTACCGGCGATCGGTGTAAACGCGAAGAGACCAATTGTGATGTCACGGTCGTGCAAAAGTTGGATCGTTCGAATCATTTCTTGCTCGCTCTCACCTAGTCCAGCTATCAGATGCGTTGATACTCTATCGCCAAAAATCGTACGCGCGTCATCCAGTGCTTTGATATGTCCTTCCCAGGTGTAACTGCTGCCAACGCCTTTGCCCTTGGATTTATCAAAGATTTCAGGAGATGCGGCATCTAAAGCGATGCTCACGCGCTCAGCGCCAGCTTTCGCAAGCCTTTGAATATCCGGCTCCGTAAGCGGCTGGCAGGACACAGAGACTGGAAGACTACACTTGTCTTTTATGCGCGCGACTAGTTCACAAAGATCATCTACAACATTTCGGTAGTTGACGGCTTGGATACAAAGTCTCTCGAACTTTTTATCATTTTTTTCAAATGTGGTTAGTACTTGTTCGAACTCACAACGCGGCCATACCACACGAGATAGCATCTTTGTATCAGCGGTAGCACCTCTCGCTTGCGGACAGAACTGACAGTTCGCCACACACCTCCCCTCATTGTACGTTAGCAGATGAGCAGTCGTCGGAGCCACCGCCAGTTGTCCGTGCCAGAGCCCAAGCACGATACCCGTGCCAAACGCGACCCTCACATGCTCGACCAACTTAATATCCTCCGTTCCAAGGCACTGCACAGCACGCCTCCAATCTCCGCACATCGCGCCCCAACTTGCGCGCGGCTTCGATCGTCCGCTCGCTCGGTATTTCGATCCTGTCCACGCCTGAACGCAAAGCTTGTAATTCAAACTCCGTCTTGTCCCCTCGCGGCCGCATGCACCCCAGAGCCAGCATTGCATTTGGGAATTTTAGCCTAGCATCTGCTATCACTCTGCCGACTTCAGATGGGGAAGGCGGAGAAATTTTTTCGAACTGTGTGCCAGCTGTCGGTGACAACACAAGAAAAACGAGCGCAGCCGGCCGAATTTTTTCAGCGATTTCTAGTGCCTTTGCCTCGCCCTTGATTTTGCCCTCGTGCAGACCGATGCATATGTGCGGCACTACGCGCGGTACCGCTTGGCTAAGCTCTTTTAGAGTCCTCTCGTAATCTCGCGTCGTTTTTTTGATGCCCAGCACAAGCTCTATCGTTTTATCGCTACCGATCAAGTCGACGCTCGCCATGTCAACGCCTACGCGGCCGAGCTCCTTAGCCAGCGTGGGCGGAACCAATCCTGTGTGGACGTTTAGGAAGAGCCCGGTCTCGCGCTTCACGCGCTCAATCGCGTCGATAAACCCATCCAACGGGACCCAACCTTCCTCGTTGTATCCGCCGCTTATCAGAACTCCTCTAGCGCCATTCTCGGCCAAACGCAGGCATGTCGTAAATAAGACATCCGACCGAGGGCAAGGAATCATGTGTCGCAGGTAGTGCCTGCCGCAGTGCTTGCAATTTAGTGCACACCTCTCGCCAGTAATCGAGAGCGCGGGAAATTTAGGGCTAGGATAACATGCCAAAAATGTTACACGATTTTGGTGAAAATGTGAGCTGTGCATCAGCGTTCCCTCAACCATTCTTTCGACGCGTATTTTAACTCAATCTGCTCTGCTAGCCCTAATTCTTCTTGCACTAGTTCGCTCTTAACAAAATCGGCACCGAGTGCATCAGCGAAGCCGTCCACCATCGCCACTCTCACCTCGTCAAAAGTTGGCTTTCGCCCCAACTCCCGCTCTACAGTCGTCACCCGCTCGTAAACCGAGGCGATGAACTTGTCGGATATTTTTTCTGGGCTGACCTTCAGTAGTTCAAACATCAACCGCACATCCGGAGAGATCAGTATCGTCCCATGTTGAAGCACTGAACCCCATCGCCGCGTCTGGGCGCTGCCGGAGATTTTCTTTCCATTCACCTGAACGTCGTTGACTGGTTTGAACTCAGCTCGCAAACCCAAACGCTCAAAACCCCGCACGAGGCCGCCGCATATCAAGCGATATGACTCGATGATGTCGTTGGGAACATCGCCTTGTTTACAGACGACACTATAAGTTAGCTCACCATCGTGGTCGTGAAAGACTGCGCCGCCGCCAGTGATGCGCCTGACCACGTCGACGCCATATTTTTTGGCCACCTCCAAATCGACCTCGCGCTCCACACTCTGAAAACAACCAATCGAGACCGTCGATGGGAGCCAGCGCCAGAAGCGGATAGTATTTGGAGATTTGCCTTTTGCGTTCAGCTTCAACAACGCTTCATCGATCGCCATGCTCATGAATGCATCATTGATTCGCAATGGAAGCAACCGCCACTCGTTTGCCAACCTCATCGCCCCCAATTGTTATATTTATAACAATTATCTTTCATAACTTGGCCGCCCGCAGAATCGCCTCGACCCAATGCTCTGGCCCCATCATCGGCGTTCGAGTGCCTGTCGAGTTGTAGAAGCTCTGCACCGCCGCCAGCAAGCTACCCCTTTCAACTTTGATGCTGACAAGTGCTTGTTCAAGGCATTCGAGAGCGTCTTCTGGGTACATGAAAAAATCCCCACTCAACGAGATGTGTGAGATTGTCTCGCCTTCAAGCTCAAGCTCGACCTTTATTACGCCTTTTGGAGCTTTGAACTCGGCAAACTTCAATTAGATTACCTCACATCAAGATGGCAATAATCGCGGGTATTGTAAAAAGGATGAACATCAAGAGCGAGAGGTGTGCTGGAACAAACTTGCCCTTGAATAGTGATTTTATGTCCGTTCGGATCTTCTTAGCATCTTTTTTCATCATCACCCAACCATGGAATTGCACGAAGAATATCGCCAAATATAGGAGAGCCACAGCCGTCAAATAGATATATGAGAGTACTGGGGCCGAGCGAAAAGTTGCCCAAATTGAAGGTGAAATATAGGCTTCGATCGGCGCCGCCAAAAAAATCAATAGTATCCCGACAGATGCCACGATCAAAAAGTCCCCTAAAATTTCTTTGATGCGGCCGCGATATCTCTTGATGAGTCTCTTTACATTTCTACGATAAGATATCATGAACCCCAGCCCTTTCCAGAGGTTCCATGCTAGGCGCGCGGTTATCGCCGTGATGATGAAAAATCCTGTCATTTCGAGGAGGCCGTGAATCTCTATCGCCGCGCGAAAGGATGAAAGCTCGGCCTCGTTGTACCAAAAAGTGTTGACGATGCCTACTATGTACGCCTGAAACACCTCGGCCGAAACGCCCGCGTACCACGGCGTAAAAATTATGCGGTATCCAGCCACACTCAAGTTGTTCGCCCAGTAGTATATCGTTCGATCCCAGTCATCCATCCTAGTTACATTTTCGACGCGATTCTCGTAGTCCCTAACTTCTTCCTTATTCTCGAAGCTTGGCTGGTACGTCGCTGAATGATACGCTGTGCTTGCGAGTTCCACCGCGACAGATATGAGGATCACCGCGCATATCACGGAGGACGTGCGAACGAATGCTCGGGAAACTCTCGGCAGGGATTTCATTTCCATCCTAAACAACTTCAGTCGCATAAACTTCTTTAATGTTAGCGCCGACGATAGTGGGGTGAAACATGTATCCAAAAATTAAAGCGATAACATTCGACTTCATCTTCGGCGGGGTCATCGTCGCTGTGGCGCTCCTCATCGCATCTTTTCTGGGCCCAGTTTACGGCGGCATCTTGGCAGGAGCACCGATCCGCGCGGGGAGCACAATATTCTTACAGTATCTTCACGAAGGCGAGGCAAAAGCTGCCGATCTGTCGCGTGGGGTACTCCTTTCGATGATCGCGAACGTGGGATTCGCGGCAGTGCTTTTCATTTGCATCCCCAAGATAGGGTTTTACCAGAGCCTTCTCCTAGCGAGCGTCGTTTTCGTCGCGGTTATCGCCGTGTTGATGAAGATCACTTCATGAATTGTTTGTTACACGTGTAACAAAAATCGGAAACCAAACTAAATGCGGCGCCCTGTAAGCGCCCTCGTCAGACGCTTCACTGTTTCGCCTATCTCATGCTCCTTCTCTGGAGTATATGGCAAATCAGCTTCGCCAGCGACGATCTTCGCGAGCTCGTTTATCGCAATTGAAGCTGGAGATTCTGGTTCGTAGACGACCAACGGCACACCTTCGCGCTCCGCCTCCTGCGCCTTCTTGTCCTCAGGAATTTCAGCGAGGATGGACATCGCTCCAAGGGTTTTGTCCATGAAGTGCTCTATCTCCGCCGTCGAGACATCTGCAGCTTTGCCCGCGCGGTTCACGATGATGCCACGGGTCCAAGCGCCGAGCACGTTTGCGAGGCGAATCGTCTTGTAGCAATCGACGAGACTTGTGTATGTCGGGTTACAGACTGGCAGCATTTCTCGCGCCGCCGCTATTGAAATCACGGTCGCATCCGCTATCCCGGCAGGAGCATCTATAAGCAGAAATTCAGTCTGGCGAAGAAGCTCTGTGATTGCACCCTCCACGCGCTCGCGCTTCAGGTTAGAGATGACATCGTGGATGTCTTCAAAACGAAAACCTGTCGGGACGACTTTGATCCCATAGTTTTTGTATATCGCGTCTTTGATGTCGGCTTTCCCAGCCAAGACATCAAGGAAGCTTATTTCACACCGAGTCATGCCGAGGACGATCCCCAAATTTGCCATCGCAATATCGCCGTCGAGGATCGTGACATCTTTTCCAATTGAACCTAACGCCACTCCTAGATTTGCGGTCATCGTGGTCTTGCCCGTGCCGCCCTTGCCGGAAGCTATGGTTATCGAACGTGGTCTAGCCCTCATTCCAGCCCCTTCTTTACTATTGTTCGAATCTTAAAAAGATGGACTCACCTCGCGTAATTGTTATATTTATAACAATTTTTGGTGTGGTAATTCATTTTAGGGGTCGTGGCTACTGTTAATAGGTGCAAACCATGCAAGTGAGGAAAGTCAGGCAACCGATAATTTCCGTACTTGGGCACGTCGACCATGGCAAGACGACGTTTCTCGACAGGATACGTGGTACTACCGTGGCCGCACGTGAAGCCGGCGCGATAACTCAGCACATAGGTGCTACGGAGGTGCCAGCTGACACAATCAAACAGATATGCGGGCGGTTACTCCAAAAATTTAAAATCCAAGTGATCTTGCCCGGGCTCTTGTTCATAGACACCCCCGGGCACGAGGCCTTCACCAACTTGCGGAGGCGAGGCGGTGCCCTCGCCGACCTTGCGGCGCTTGTCGTCGACATCAACGAGGGGTTCATGCCTCAGACGCTGGAGTCGCTGACCATCTTGAAATCCTACAAAACACCGTTCATGCTCGTCGCAAATAAGATAGATTTGATCCCAGGGTGGCAACCCATCCAGAAGGCATGTTTTTTGGATTCCTTTGCGAAGCAGCGCCCAGATGTCCAACGTACGTTGGATGATAAAATTTATGAACTCATCGGGAAGCTTCACGAGTTGGTGTTCGAAGCAGAGCGCTTTGACAGGATCGATGATTTTCGAAAGCAGGTCGCGATAGTTCCAGTGAGCGCGAAGACAGGCGAAGGTATTCCAGAGGCCTTGACGATCTTGGCCGGCCTAGCCCAACGTTTTCTTGAGAAGGAGTTAGCTGTAGAAGTTGCTGGACCTGCACGCGGCACAGTGCTTGAGGTGAAGGAGGAGATTGGCCTCGGCACAACTATTGATGTAATAATCTACGATGGCACTCTCTCAAAAGGTGATAGTTTTGTAGTTGGAGGTTTGGACAAAGTGGTGACCTCGCGTGTTCGTGCGCTGCTGCAGCCGAAGCCGCTCGATGAGATACGCGATCCCCAAGATAAGTTCAGGTCCGTCGAGCGAGTTTCTGCGGCTGCGGGTGTCAAAGTGGCGGCTCCGGAGATAGAGGGGGCGGTTGCAGGTGTTCCTTTATGGGCGGTAAAAGATGAATCAGATGTTGAAAAGTTCAGGCGGGAGCTTCAGCGAGAAATGGAGCGGGTACGCATACAAACGGATGCAAGTGGAGTGGTCCTCAAGGCGGATGCGCTCGGTTCCCTCGAAGCTCTCGAGACCCAGCTTCGGGAGAAAGGGGTACCCATACGAATGGCGGATGTAGGCGACGTGTCGCGCAGGGATGTCGTAGAGGCTGCGACAGTCGCCAAGACGGATCCATTGCTTGGGGTGGTGCTCGCCTTCAATGTGAAGGTATTGCAAGACGCCCAAGATGAGGCTCAAGTACAAAAAGTGCCAGTATTGTATGAAAATGTGATTTACCGATTGATGGAGAACTACGAGAAATGGTCGAAAGCGAGGCGGGAGGAGGTCAGGGCCGAACGTTTAGAGGGCTTCGTGAGACCCGGCAAATTTACTATCAAACCAGGGTACGTGTTCAGGCGCAGCCATCCAGCTATCGTCGGCGTGGATGTGCTCGGTGGTGTGGTGAAACCGAAATATCCGATCATGCGAAAGGACGGTCACCAAGTCGGGACGATTCACGAGATCCAACGCGAGAAGAAAAGTGTGCAAGAAGCGAAGTTGGGAGATGAAGTTGCTATCTCTATAGAAGGGGCTATCTTAGGCCGCCACATCCAGGAGGGGGACACCTTTTACACGGACATCCCCCGAGATCATGTGCTTGGGTTGAGGGGGGAGCTAAAGGATTTATTGTCTGGAGATGAACTAGCGGTGATGGATGAAATAATAACGATAAAGCAGAAACGAGATCCAACGTATGGGGTGATGTAGGTGTTCAAAGTTGTGGCAGCGGATCCGCAGAGCGGCAAGTCCTACTCCCTCGAGGCGCACGAACCAGCCGCTAGAAGGCTCGTCGGTCTGCGAATAGGCGAAAAATTTGATGGCGAAATAGTGGGCCTATCTGGCTACGAGCTGGAGATAACTGGGGGCACGGATAAGGATGGTTT
>Ga0172363_10001299_pt1 | contig 20119 bp, 17 predicted proteins | sample LakKivs2_kivu2a2_FD_114541 | JGI IMG/M metagenome (GOLD analysis project Ga0172363, IMG submission 114541) | Sediment microbial communities from Lake Kivu, Rwanda - Sediment s2_kivu2a2 | ecosystem: Environmental > Aquatic > Freshwater > Lake > Sediment | place: Rwanda: Western Province, Lake... | reverse complement strand
GGATATTCCACCCGCTCGACCCTGGTCAGGGTAACTTCAAACGGTTTATCGATCTGGTCGCAGCGGACACCCATCTGCAGGGGCAGGGTCCAGGCAGCATTGTCATAGGGAGGAACCGGCGGCCCTCCGGGGTACTGTCTGAGGTCCGGGTATTTCTGTCTCTCCAGCAGGGCCCAGGCATAGGCCCGGTAAGGCTGGGCCGTCAGAACCACGAATGACCCGGCCGGATAATATTTTCCGTCGGCAATGAAGTCCTGGCCGGCCTGATGAACTTCCACTCCGCCGAGTTTAAGAATTTCAATCATTTTCAGGGTGGTCAGATAATCCATCTGATCCCGGGAGATGACAAAGGCATAGGGTTGATTCTTCTCCCTGACTTCTATGCTCTGTTTGGACATGAGATAGGAATTGAACAGAAAATCCTCGCGGTGCAGCCAGGCTGTTTTGAGCAGACTCTTGGAAAGGACCAGTTCGTAATCCACTATATCCCGCAGCCGCCACCAACCGCCCGGCCAGGGGTCTATGAAATCCATGCGCTTCTCGTAATATTCCTTCGGAACTTCGGTCGGCTCGATGTAAATCGGGCTGGCCACCCGCACCGAGGCTGCTTCACTCAGCAGTCCGACGACATTATGCAGCCAGGAAGTGTCGTCGCAGGCTCCGATCCACCATCCGGTATAGCTGCGGCCGTGAACGACGCCTTTATAACCGTGCTTCTGCAGGTCGTAGGCCATGTTGATGCCGCAGAGGTTGACGCTGCGCCAGAGCAGCGGGTGGATATTGGGGAGCGGCGGGTCCATGAACGGCGGCACAAATATTCTGGCCCCGTTTGAGCCCATCTGGTGCTCATCGATGTGAATCTGCGGGAACCACTCGTGGTAAAGGACTCTGTTCACCGCCCGGGTTTCGGCCAGGTTGAACATGAAGAAATCGCGGTTGTTGTCATGGCCGGCGTAATGATGATAGAGCCAGGGCATATTGCTGCCTTCAAACTTGGTGCCCAGATATTTGCGGTACCATTCAACCACCATCTGATGGCCGTCGGGGTTTATGGTTGGAACCAGCAACAGAATGACATTCTTGAGAGCCTGGTTGACATCGAAAAATCCTTTTCCCGTAATCAGGTCATAAGCCAGATCCAGGGACATCTGGGAGGCGGCAATTTCGGTGGCGTGAAGCGAACAGGTAATCATCAGGATGGTTTTTCCTTCGCGGGCCAGTTGCCGGGCCTGGTCCTCGCTCAGGCCACGGGCTTCTTTGAGCTGACGGGCAATCTGCCGGTAGCGATCCAGGTTCTTCATATTTTCTTCATCGCTGATGATGGCCATGATCATATCTTTGCCGAGGGTGGTTTTCCCGATGTTGACCACGGTGAGCTTCGGGGATTCTTTATCCAGCAGCTCGAAGTAGGCTTTAATCTGGTTATAGTCGGCAAGCCTGCGGTCCTCTCCAGGCCGGTGTCCGAGAAACTTCTCGGGCGGAGTCTGGGAAAGGACCGGCAGAGAAATGGTAAACAAGAGAACGATGATGATTGCCAGTTTACTGGTTTTAGACATCTATGTACCTCCTTCTCGTCTCATTTATTCTAATCTATTTACCACCCCGAAAAATTTCAGTCAATCAATTTTTTATATCTGAGCCCATTCCGGTAACCCGGCCGGGAGCCACTCCAGATAGATATAAATGAAAATAAAACTCTGGAATTCTGTGGCCGGGAAAATTGACCGTGGATTAGCACTCGAGACTTACAGTCGGGACTCTGGAAATATGAATCATTTCAGTTGTTGAGTCCTGAGGCTCTTGAATAGACGGCCACCTTTTCCGAATACCCTCGTTCGCCAGGCTAAGTCTAAGACGGCCAGAGGTCTGGTTATCGGGTCGGGGAAAAGGCTTCTTAAGAATCGTTTCTGCCGGTTCTTGATGAAAAGATGCTGCTGGCCTTTCTCTAATCGCGAGAGCTGCGAATCAGAATCATCCTCAGAAGCTGAATGGCCGCCATGGCCGTTGAAGCCACATAAGTCATGGCTGCGGCTTTAAGCACCGAGCGGGCACCGTTCAGCTCGGCGGCATTCAGAAAACCACGCTCCCCGAGAATGGCCAGCGCCCGCCGCGAAGCGTCGAATTCCACCGGAAGGGTGATGACCGTAAACAGGACAGCGGCGCTGAACAGCAAAATTCCTACATCCATCAATATTTTGGTTCCGCTGCCGCTGAAGATTAAACCGATAAAAAAGAGAGGAAAGGCCAGGTTGGAACCTATGCTGGCAAGCGGATAAAAGGCATTGCGCACCATAAGGAAAGAGTACCTCTGAGCATGCTGGATGGCGTGACCGGCTTCATGAGCGGCCACACCCAGAGCAGCAATGGAAGTACTGTGAAAAACGCTGTCCGACAGGCGGAGGACTTTTTTCCTCGGGTCATAATGGTCGGTCAGATGGCCGGGCACCCGTTCAATCTGGACATCGCTGGCCGGGCTGTACCGCAGAATCTCGGAGACAGCCTCGGCCGCGGTCAGCCTAGAAACAGAGGAAACCTGGCTGAAACGGGTAAAGGTTGATTTCACCTTGCTCTGGGCATAAAGAGCAAACAGCAGGGCTGGAATGAGCAGCCAGAAAGTATAATCAAAATAAAACATCTCATTTCCTCCCGATTAATTAATTTTAGCTGAAAATTGAGATTTGTAAACGGGGCAGTTTCCGGTCAGACCTTCTGGACGGAGCTTTCCAGGACCTTCATTGCCCGGTCGATATTGGAAACATCCATGACCACAGCTACCCTATCTCCGGTCTGGCTGAGAGTGCCGTAACAATAGTCGATGTTAATACCCTCGTCGCCGATCATGGTGGCCACTTCTCCCAGAGCCCCCGGCTTATTATCCAGATGAATGAGAAGCACATCCCGCATGTCGGTGGTGTAATTGAGCTTGTTCAGGACCTTTATCGCCTTATTGAGATTTTTGGTATATATCTTGGCCGAATCCTGAAAAACCCCGATGGCCTCAACGTTAATCTCGTTTTCGGCTAGCTGACAGAGAAGCTCGCCCAGAACGGAAGGTTTGTTTTCCAGAAGAACAAAAATCTCGGTAATTCTTTCAAACTCCATCATAACCTCCGCATTATTTTTCCCCGGTTTAACCCATTCTTCTTTTATCTTAAAATGTGAATTTTTTCAACAAATATTTGTTGACCTGGCCGCTGAGACTCGAAGTTATATTTCCCGGCTCTGAGCCCAGCCACACAATTTGTACCCATAATTAAGCTGCCTGAAGAAGCCTCAGACCTTAATTCTTTTATCCCCTTGATTTAACTTTTCGACCAGCAAGCTGATGTCCCCGGCCCCCTCTATGTTCCGGGATACTGTCCATAGCTGACCCGGCAAAGGAGAGGTATTGAGCAGGGTATGAAAGCCTCGCCAGGGCCAGAAAGTCCTGTCTTCAGTATGAAAACTCCGGCCGAGGTGTCACTAACCCATCTTAATGCGCACTGCCCCTGTTCCCGATTGAAGGGCAGGTTTGAGAGAAGACGGACCACTGAATCTTCCGGAATCCGGGATTCAGTGATCAAAGCTGATATAGTTTGACTTTCCCGCCGGGAAATCATCTGACCGGAAGACTGATCTGGCTGAAAAAAGGATAATTGCTATTCCCGACCTATTTCAGTCGAATATCTTGCCGGGGTTAAGAATTCCCCTGGGGTCAAGGGCTTCTTTTATTTTTTTCATGACTTCAATCTGAGCCGCCTCCAGAGAAAGGGGCAAATATTTCTTTTTATAGAGCCCTATTCCATGCTCCCCCGAAATAACTCCGCCCCGGCGGCCGGCATCCTGGAAAAGCTCCTGTCGGGCTGCCTCCAGCCGGTCTCTGATTTCGTCCAGGTTGAGAGGCACCATCTGGCCGTTTTCATACCTGGCCTTCATCAGATGGGAATGAACATTGCCGTCTCCGGCGTGTCCGAAAACCGGGAGCCACAAATCATATTTCCCGGCCACTTCCTGGATTTTTCTCACATGACCCGGAATTTCCGACCGGGGCACGCAGATATCCAGGATATCCACGGTTTCCTTCTTTATGGCTTCGTAAATCTCCGAACGGATCTTCAGCACCTCATTCTGTTTGGCCTGGGTGTCGGCCACAAAAACATCAATGGCTCCGTTTTCCAGGACGACGTCGGCTATCTGGTCGGTCAGACGGCTGAGGTCATCTTCCGACGGAGAATCCACAATAACCATCAGATGGACCTCCCCCTGATGGCTGGGCCAGCTGAGGTTCAGGTGACGCTCGCTCAGACTGATGACGTCCAGACCAACAAATTCCACCGCCAGGGGCATTATGCCCTTTTCGAATATCAGGGGCACGTTATCAATCGCCTGCTCGATGCTGCCGAATGGAATGACCATGGTCCGGAGAAAAGTCGGCCGGCTCATAACCTGGACAATGGCTCTGGTGATAACACCCAGCGTCCCCTCCGAACCTATAAAAAGATTAACCAGGTTGTAGCCGGTGGAATTTTTTATCAGTTTGCCGCCCGGATGAATGACCCGGCCGTCGGCCAGAACCACCTCCAATCCGCGGATGTACTGTCTTATGCTGCCATATTTGACCGCGCGGCTGCCGCCGGCGTTGGTGGCAATCATCCCGCCGAACATGGCCCCTTCGTCGCCGGGGTGAGGGGGAAAATAGAATCCTTCCCTTTCCACCGCCTGGATAAACTCGCCCAGAGTTATTCCAGCCTCAACCACCGCCATTTGATTCTTGCGATCCAGTTCCAGAAACCGGTTCATCCTTTGCAGGGACAGGACAATCCCTCCCTGAACGGGCACACAGCCGCCGGCCAGCCCCGTCCCCCCGCCTCTCGGGGTCACCGGAATTTTATTTTCGAAGGCCAGCTTCAGGATGGCCGAGATTTCTTCAGTGCTGCCCGGCCTGACCACAACTTCCGGAGCACAACCATCCAGCCGGCAGACATATTCGTCGTAGGTATAGCCGCAGACTTCATCCTGGCAGCTCAGGACGTTGTTTTGGCCGCAAATGGCTACCAGCTTTTTAATTAATTCCTGGTCTATTTTTCTGTCCATGGTTAATCCTTCTATATAATCTCCGTTAATAAGATATTATACCCGTCAGGAATCATATTTCAGCCAGCCCTGACCAGAGTTCCAGGACAGTGTGTTTTCTCTCGCCCGCCAGCCTGGTAAATGGCCCGGGGAATAAAGCCTGGCCTAAAGCTCTGTCCGGGGCTGGCGCTATCCGCCGTCGCTCTCGCCCTGTTTGCCTGCTTCTTAAACCGGCTAGGCCGCGGGATTTTATAACAGCGATTTAACCGCCCTGACGATCGCTCCGGCGTCTATTTCGTACCTGGCCAGCAATTCTTCCGGCCTGCCGGAACGAGGCAGTTCCCGGACGCAGAGATGTTTCCAGAACTTCTTGTCCGGAAGGACCAGAGCCACGGCCGTTCCCAGGCCGCCCTGCTCAAAATGGTCCTCAGCCACCACCACCCGGCCGCCGGTTGCCGCCACCGAACCGACGATGGTTTCCCGGTCGATCGGTTTCACCGAGTATGCGTCTACAACTCTTATGTTTATTCCTTCTTTTTTCAACTGTTCATAGGCTTTGAGGGCCTCGTGAACGGTAATGCCGGCCCCGATAACCGTAACCGCGTCATTATAGCTCTGCCTCAGGACTTTAGCTCCGCCGGCCGGGAATTCTTCATCAGCCGGGTAAAGAATCGGTGTGGCCGGCCTGGTAGTCCGGATGTAAACCAGACCTCTGTACCTGGCCGCTTCTCTGACGCACTTTTCGGCGCAGACGGCGTCCGAAGGATACAGGACCAGGCAATCCGGAATCGGAAGGAACATAGCCAGGTCTTCCAGTCCCATCTGGGAAGGCCCGTCCTCGCCAATGCTGACTCCAACATGCGAACCGCAGAATTTGACATTGGAAAATGAATAGGCGGCCATTCTGACCTGGTCGTGAGCCCTGGTCAGGAAGGCAGCGAAAGTGGCCACAAAAGGCAGGAAGCCTCTGGCCGCCAGACCCATGGCCATTCCCACCATATTCTGCTCGGCAATAAAAGATTGAAATGAACGTCCGGGGAAGGAGGCGAAAAAGCGGTCGGCATAGGTTGAATTCTTCACATCCCCGTCCACCACCACCACCCGGTTGTTGACCCGGCCCAGTTTTTCCAGGGCAATTCCGTAAGCCAGACGGGTAGCGGTTTTCTCCTTATAGTCGGGCAGCGGAAATTCAAAAGAATCAGTCCAGTCAGGCGTTTTCTTTCTCTCCCGGCTCTTCACGTATTTGCGGGCGTCTATTTCCGGCCCGGGACCGAGTTCGGCCAGAGCCCTTTCCAGCTCATCCGGCTTCAGGGGTTTGCCGTGCCAGCCGTTCTTATCCTCAATAAAAGACACCCCCTTGCCCTTGATTGTCCGGGCCAGGATAACCTTGGGAGCGGAGCCCTTTCTGGCTGCAGCCAGGGCTTCCAGAATCTCTTCAACCTTATGACCGTCAACCCGGTAAACATCCCAGCCGAAGGCCTTAAATTTCCGGGCATAGGCCTGCAGGTCGTGTTGATGCATGGTCGGGTCGGATTGCCCCAGCCGGTTGATGTCGACGATGGCCACCAGGTTGCCGAGCCGGAGCTCCCGGCCGGCATTGGCCGCCTCCCAGACAGCTCCCTCGGCACACTCCCCATCGCCCATCAGGACAAAGGTCCTGGCTTTAATTCCGGCCAGTTTCTGGGCCAGGGCCAGGCCGACACCAACAGATAGCCCCTGACCCAGAGAGCCGGTAGCCGCCTTAACCCAGGGCACCCGAGGCGTCGGATGACCTTCGAGGTCGCTGCTGATTTTTCTCAGGTCGAGCAGCGATTCGGCAGGGATAAGGCCGGCTTCGGCATAGGCCGCCCAGAGTATCGGGGCGGCGTGCCCTTTGGAGAGCACAAATTCGTCATTTTCCAGAGCAAAAGGTTCCCTGACGTTATATCGCATCTCGTGGAAAAAGAGACAGGCCATGATTTCGGCCGATGACAGGCAGGTGGTCGGATGGCCCGAGCCTGCAGCCGTGGTCATCTTCAGAGAATGAATCCTCAGGCGCTTGGCGATTTTATCCAGGACGGATACAGATGGCATCATTTGACTCCCTAAAAAAATTTAGCTTTCATTATATTGTTAAAGACAGCTACTCTCAAGGAATAAAATTCAAAAATTCAGCCGCCACCCGCTTCTGGCTGGAATAAACTTCTCCGGCCCGAGGTGAAAAATTTTCGGGTCACTCACCCATCTTGGCCAGGAGACCTTTAGCTCTCACCTGCCGGAACATTCTGAAGAAAAAGAACAGAGCCAGGGTCAGGTAAACAAGGTCCAGGCCAAAAGCTTTGACCAGGTGCCCGGCTGGAAAAGTCCGGCCGAAAATGATGGCCCTCATACCTTCGAATACGTAGGAGGCTGGGATGACCAGGGCCACCTTCTGCAGGAATTTAGGCAGGACTGAAACCGGATAGAAGACAGCTGAAATCGGCTGGAAGAGAAAAGCTACGCCCCAGGCCAGGACCTCAGCCTGCTGCCCGAAACGCAGAATCAGACCGGTGGTCAGTATGCCTATCGCCCAGCCGAGTATTACCAGACAGAGCATAAACGGCAGAAGATAAAGGCCGATTATGAACAGGTTGAAGGAATAAAGGAGCCAGGCCAGCAGGGCGCTGATCAGGAATACCACCACCACCTTGAACACAGCCACCATCATCAACGAGGCCAGGTATTCCCCTATGGTCAGGGGGCTGACGAACAGGTTGAGGAAGTTCCGGGCCCAGACTTCTTCCAGGAAAGAAACAGAAATTCCCTGCTGCGAGCGGAAAAGAATGTCCCAGAGAATCAGGGCTCCCAGAAAAATGCCCAGGAAGTTCGGGGAGGATTTACCCTCGGCCGAAAGTCTGGTGATATAAAGGCTGACAAAGCCCCAGACCAGGAGGTCCAGCAGCGGCCAGTAGAAAATTTCCACCAGCCTGGTCAGGCTGTGCCTGTAAAGATAGATATGGCGAAGAAACATGGCCGAGATGCGGTGTAGTTTCATGGCCGCACCTCCCTGGCTACCTTGAGAAAAACATCTTCCAGGTCCTCGCCCCTGAACCTGGCTATCAGGTCATCGGGCGTGCCGCGGGCGATAATCTCACCGTGGTGCAGGAAAAGCAGGCGGTCGGATATTTCTTCCATTTCCTGCATGTTATGTGAGGTATAAAAAATGGCCATTTTTCTGGTTCGCTTCATCTCCAGAAGATAGGTCCGGGTTCGGTCAGCAATATCGGGGTCCAGGCTGGCTGTAGGTTCGTCCAGGAGGAGAACTTCCGGTTCGTTGATGAAGGCTTTAGCCAGATTCAGCCTGGTCATCTGTCCCGAGGACAGGGTCCGGACCGGACGGTCGGCCACCTCCTGCAATTCGAATTGTCCGATCAGATACTCTATCCGTTCTTTTGCTTTTCTCACGCCATAAAGGCGGGCAAAGACCGTCAGCGATTCCCTTAGGGTTAAAGAATATGGCATAGCCACATAGGTAGAAGAAAAATTCATTCGTTTCAGGATTTTTTCTCGTTGCCTGGGCTTCAAAGGGTCCAGCCCGAAAATCCGGATTTCTCCTGACGTGGGAGAAGTCAGGCCCAGCAGCATATGAATTATGGTAGTCTTCCCGGCTCCGTTGGGACCGAGAAGACCCAGTATTTCGCCTGGATAAAGGTCAAAAGAAACAGATTTTACCGCCTGAAAAGAATTAAATGATTTAGATAGATTTTTTACTTCAAGTAAAGGAGTGCCCGCCGTCATCACTGCTGATCTCCTGGAACTGCAGTTTCCGAACCGGATAATTAAGCTAAAATATAGCAGAACGGAATCATACTGTCCATTGCTGCCTGGTCGTCAAATGGTAAAGCTACCTGTCGAGCAGAAAACAATTCCCAATTGATAATTTAAAGGCCTTTTTTTCGCCCATCCAGAAAAAATTTAATGTAATCAGGATGGGGCTTATATGCTTTTTGAGAACGGAATCACCCTATCTGAAACCGCAACCGCTTTTGACCTGACTTTTTTCAGACGGCGGCAGCGTCCCTCTGAGGCTGCCGGGAAATTCTTTCAGAACCTGGTTCCCGGGAGAAAGATTTTTTCGTAAATGTCCAGCGCGTAACGGTCGGTCATTCCGGCGATAAAATCTGCCACCCGTCTTTCTATCGGGTCTCCCTTCGGATAATCTTTTATCCACTCCCCGGGATTCTGCTTGAAGTATTCAAAAAGCTCCCTTATTATCTTCCCCGTCTTCATCAGGTCAGACCGGGCCTCCGGATTGAGATAAACCCGCTCGTAGAGGAAATCCCTGAGGTCGATCAGCGCCTGGTAGATTTTCTGGCTCATGGCGATCGTTTTCAGTCTGTGTTTCAGGCTGCTTTCAACCACATCCATCACCAGGCGATCTATCCTTTTAGCATGATTTTTGCCAAGTATATCTGTGAGTCTGGCCGGAATGCTCTCCTCCTCAATCAAACCGGCCCGGAGGGCATCATCCAGGTCATGGTTGACGTAGGCAATTACGTCTGAAATCCTGACCACCTGGCCTTCCAGCGTTTCCGGCATGCTCTCCGGGTCATCATCCAGAATTTCTCCTCGCCCCTTGGAATGCTTGCAGATCCCGTCGCGAACTTCATAGGTCAGGTTGAGTCCCTTGCCCTCGTACTCCAGCTTATCGACTACCCGCAGGCTCTGTTCATAATGACAGAATCCGCCGGGCAGCAGGCTGTTGAGCGTTTCCTCGCCGGCGTGGCCGAACGGTGTGTGGCCCAGGTCGTGGCCGAGGGCGATGGCTTCGGTCAGGTCTTCATTCAGACGCAGCGCCCGGGCGATTGTCCTGGCAATCTGGGAAACTTCCAGAGTATGAGTAAGACGAGTCCGGTAATGGTCCCCGAAAGGAGAAAGGAACACCTGGGTTTTGTGCTTCAACCGGCGGAAGGATTTGCTGTGAATGATGCGATCGCGGTCGCGCTGGAAGGCCGTGCGGATGGGATGCGGTTGTTCCGGACGCAACCGTCCCCGGCTGTTAACGCTCAGGCAAGCCCGGGGAGACAGATTTTTCTTCTCGGCTTCTTCAATCTGCTCTCTGATATTCATGGCCGGCGCTCCTTCTGCCGCTCGTCAGGTGACAGCTGACACTCATTAATCTTATTTAAATAATCCGGGTTCTTCAAGCCCCCCGCTTTCAGGCCGCAGGAGAACAGGGCTCTTGTTAGCCAGTAGAAGCTCCGGGCTAACCGGGCTCTTCTTTTGAGAATCGTTTTTCCGTCGAACAGAATCCTGCCACTTTCACCATTAATTCATAAAATCAAAGATGGCACTTTTCCCCTCTCCAACCTAATATCACAATCCTCGGGCGAAACAATATCCGGCTGCGCCCTGGTTCTTCCCGTTCATTCTGGTTCCGCCTTTATGACCCGGTTCAGTTCGATTATTCTGTCTTGAGGCCTAATGGTAGTTTGAGTATAATTCAGCACTGACCGGGGTAAAAGATTGAAGATGACTGACAGGGCGCTGGAAACAATTAAAGAAAATGTCAGACGGCTTCTGGGTGAACTTCCCCCCGGAGTGGAACTGGTGGCCGCCGCCAAGCAGCAGACGCCGGAAAAAATACTCGCCGCCATCGAAGGCGGAGTCAGAATAATCGGCGAAAATTACGTTCAGGAAGCAGCCGCAGCCTTTCAGGTAATAGGCCATCGGGTTAAGTGGTCCTTTATCGGACATCTTCAGAAAAATAAGGTTAAAAAAGCGGTTGAGATTTTTGACCTCATAGAAACAGTCGATTCGCGGGACCTGGCTGAAGAAATAAATAAGCGAGCCCTGGCCGCCGGCAAAATAATGCCGGTCCTGATTGAGGTCAACTCCGGCCGGGAACCGCAAAAATTCGGGGCGTTGCCGGAACAGGTTGAAGAATTAGCCCGGGCCATTGTCAGCCTTCCCAACCTGAAACTCCTGGGGCTGATGACCATGGGGCCACTCGAAGGCGACCCGGAAGAAGCCCGGCCTTACTTCCTTTTAACCCGCGAGCTTTTCGAACATCTGAAAAGTCTCAACCTGCCCGGAGCCGAGCTTCACATCCTATCGATGGGCATGACCAATTCTTACCGGGTGGCCATAGAAGAAGGTGCCACCAGGGTGCGTCTCGGGACTAAAATCTTCGGTCCCCGTCTCTGAAAATAATTTACAGGAAGGTGTTCATGAAAAGCAGGTGGTTTGTAGTCCTCGGAGCTCTCATCATTCAGGTCAGTCTGGGAGCGGTTTACATCTGGAGCGTTTTCCAGACTCCCCTTCTCACGCATTTCCCGTCCTGGAAGGAAACGCAGGTCACGCTTCCGGCCCAGATAATTCTGGCCTGTTTTGCCCTGGCCGTCATCATCGCCGGAAGGATTCAGGACAGAATGGGTCCCAGACCGGTGGCTATTGCCGGCGGGTTGATGCTGGGAACAGGCCTGATTCTGGCCAGGTTTACAGCCGGATTCGCTCCGGGTGCGGCCCTGATCTGGTTGATCATTACCTATTCAGTAATCGGCGGACTGGGCATCGGAGCGGCTTACGTCTGCCCCATTGCCACCTGTGTCAAGTGGTTTCCGGATAAGCGGGGCCTGATTACCGGGCTGGCTGTGGCCGGCTTTGGAGCCGGAGCTTTTTTCTTTGCCCCCCTGGCCAAAGGTCTGATAACCGGCGGCCCTTATCAGCTTTTCGGGCAGAGTCTGTTTTCGTTACCCCGGGTCGGGCTTTTTAATACCTTCATGGTCCTGGGAATTATTTTCCTGATCACCATATCTCTGGGAGCCCTGCTGCTCAGAAACCCGCAGCCCGGTTATAAGCCGGCTGGCTGGAATCCACCCGTTCCCGCCGCAAACTCTGCCAGTTTCAAGGTGGATTTCTCACCGGCTGAAATGTTCCGCACCTGGCAGTTCTGGTTACTCTGGGCGATTTATTTAACCGGCTGCGCCGCCGGGCTGATGATCATCATGAAGGCCTCACCGATCTGGCAATCTTTTGCCCTCTCGGCCCTGACCTCTGGCCTGGATTCGGCCACCTTCAACAGCATCGCCTCGGCCGGAGCCCTGGCCGTTTCCATACTGGCCATCTTCAACTCCCTGGGCCGGATTGTCTGGGGCAGGATTTCTGACGCCGCCGGACGCAAAAACACTCTGATTGCCATGTTTATGCTGTGTGGCCTGATGATGCTGTCCTTGAATCTCCTTAAAACATATTCGCTGTTCCTGATGGGCATTTCTCTGGTTGGGCTCTGTTTCGGTGGCTTTCTGGCAGTCTTCCCGGCCGTGACCGCCGATTACTTCGGAACCAGAAATTACGGCGCCAATTACGGCTGGATGTTCAGCGCCTACGGGGTGGGTGGATTGCTCGGCCCCTACCTGGCAGCCGCTCTCATGAAAACTTCAGCCATCGTCAAAATCAGGGAAATCAGAGCCGGTGGCCAAGAAGCGGTCAGGTCTCTGGTGGTCGGAGATTACCGCTTGGCCTTCATCGTGGCCGGCGTTCTCTGTCTGCTCTCAACCGCCGCCCTGTTGCTCTTAAAAAAGCCAGAAATAAACAAAGACAGGTAAGACCGAGGGCAGGAGCTCAGCCCGCAGAACCGGAGCCGGGGAAAATCGCCCGAATCCGTCCAGGGAAATAATGGCCGGAATGCCAGAGGGCAGAATCTCAGTCGGAAGTTGGACATTCCGGCCAGGAGCCAAGCGATCATTTCCCAGGCGATTTGGCCTCAATCTCCTGCTCATTTTCCCCCGGCCTCTCGTTTTCTATCACTTCAGCCTCGATTGACAACGCTTCTTCTCCCAGCATGGCCGGACTGACCTGTTTTTTGATGCTATCTATCTGGCGCAAGGGTTTTTCCAGCTGATTTTTCCGGGTGGTGTTCAGATTTTCATATTCTTGCTGGGCCTCATAGATCTTTTTGCCCATTTTTTCGAGCGACCTGGCAAACAGCTGCCATTGTTTGTAAAAAGATTCCAGCAAATTCAAAATCTGTCCGGCGGTGTTCTGCAGGTTGAAATTTTCCATCGCCTGGCGGATGATGGCCAGCACCGCGTACAGGGTTATGGGCGAACACAGAATGACCTTTTTTCTCAGAGCCTCGTCCAGAAGCTCCCGGTCATGTTCATTGATGAACGCATAGACCTGCTCATTGGGAATGAAGACCAGCACGTAATCCAGGGTCTTCTCTTCGGGATTGATATAGTCCCGGCCGGTAACTTCTTTAATCCGGTTTCTGACATCTTTAAGGAAAAGCTGCTTGAAATTTTCTTTTTCTCTTTCCCCCTGGGCTTCAAGATAGTGCAGATAGTTATCCAGAGGAAATTTTACATCCATGTTGATCTTCCTGTCCTGGGGCAGGAAGAAGGTGTAATCGGGACGCTCCCGGCCGCTTTCCAGGGACTGCTGTCTGGCATAATTGATTCCCTCGACCAGACCCATCAGCCGCAGAATATCCTGGGCCATTCGCTCTCCCCACTGACCACGGACTCTGGTACTGGCCAGGGCCTGCTTCAATTGCCCGGTCACCTCCTGCAACCGGCTGGTCTGCTCCAGGGTTTGCTGAAGATGTTTTTCCAGCTGTCCGAACTTCTCGGCCCGGTCTTTTTCAAATTCAGAGATCAGATTCTGGACCCGAATCAGGTCGGCTTTCATGCTTTCCAGGCTCTGGTCGATGAGTTTCTTCTTGCCTTCCAGTTCCAGTTCTCCCGTCCGGGTCTGTTTGCTGAGAACCTCATTGGCCACCTTGAGAAACTCATCCGTGTTCTTTTTCAGTGCCTCCATCGACAGCGAGCCAAAAGCCTCCCTGGCCCGCTCCAGTAACTGCTGCAGTTCGTCCATCTTCTGCTGCTGGGTCTGGCTGACCAGCTCCTGGGCCAGCTCCCGGGCCCGGTGTCTTTGAAAGTAGTTAACCAGGGCCACCAGCAGCGCTCCGAATACTGCTCCCAGCGCAAAAGCGATTAAAAATTCCATCTGATTACTCCTTGCTTAGAAAATCCACCCGGCCATACTTATTTGAACCGGAACCAGCGGGCCTGGAAATTCAGACCCCGGAATCATCAAAACCCGACCCGCCATCCTCTTCCGACTGTCCCTTTTCGGTCTCTTCCACCGCCCGGTCCACTTCTTCCTCAAAATCGGGGCCCATTTCTTCCCCCATTTCCCGGCCAAATTTTTTCATCCAGCGAGCCAGGCTTTTGGGGTCCTTCTCATCCAGGTCTCCCAGCTTTGACGGGTCAGCCAGACTCTCCAGGCGACTTTCTTCTGATCTGAGGATTCCCACCCGGGAGACCAGCCTGGCCAGTTTCAGGCTGCCACAGTGCTGGCAGCGCGGCTCAAACTTCGTCTGCACGGACAGAATAAGAAAGGAAGACTTTCGCCGGCAGTCCTGACAGCGAAATTCATAGATCGGCATGGCCTCTCTCCTCCCTTTCTTCGGTCTTCCTGAATAATTTATAGAAAAATAGCCGGCGGGGCAACTCCCCCGAAAAGAATATCCAGGTTGACCTTTACGGACATTATCTATAGGATTGAGTAATGGGACAAAATAGCAAAGGTGATGAACAGGACCAGACTCTGACCGCAGCCTTATGGCCGGCCGGGACTGAAATCAAACGTTATCTCATCGAGGAAGTTCTGGGCCAGGGAGCTTTTTCAACAGTCTACCTGGCTTACGAGCGTGACCTCGACCGCAGGGTGGTTCTTAAATTTCTGTCCGGGGACCTGTCGCAGAATCCCGACTGGCGCCAAAGGTTCCGGGAAGAGGCCCAGACTGTAGCCCAGCTGAACCATCCCCATATCGTAACCATCTATGGTGTGGACGAATATCTGAATCAACCCTACATCATCATGGAATTCGTGGACGGCGGAACTCTTGAAGCTTTCATTCGAAACCGCCGCCTGCCGGTGGAAGAGGCTCTGGAGCTGGCCATCCAGATCAGCGACGGTCTGGCCGAAGCTCACGGCCGGGGAATAATACACCGTGACCTCAAACCCTCCAACATCATGGTCACCAGCCGCGGCCGGGCGAAAATAGTCGATTTCGGCCTGGCCGCCATCGTCGCCGGGGACAATGCTTATAAGGAAGGTTTGATCGTCGGAACAGCCCCTTATATGTCGCCGGAGCAGGTGCAGGGCCTGCCCACCGACAACCGTTCTGACCTTTTTTCCCTGGGAATCGTCCTGTACAGGCTGTTCACCGGCAAGTTGCCCTTTTCAGGCGAGGGAATAAGAGAAATTTTCAAAGCCATCCTGGATAAAGAGCCCTTGCCGATGTCGGAGTATTCAACCAACATTCCGGTGGAACTGGAGCGCATCGTGACCCGTCTGCTCAACAAGAACCGGAATTTACGATACCAGCGTGCTGAAGACCTGTGAATAGACCTGCGCTTCACCCTGGAAGCCCTCATGTCAGGCCGGGTCCAGTACCGGGGACGCAAGAAAGACTATCTGTGGTCAATAGCCGTGCTGCCTCTGGCCAACCTCAGCGGCGAACGCGAGCAGGAATATTTCTGCGACGGAATGTCTGAAGAAATCATAAACGCCCTGGCCAGAATCAGGGTATTGAGAGTCGCTGCCCGCACCTCCACCCTGGCTTTCAAGAATAGCAGAGAGGATGTCCGTGAAATCGGGCGCAAACTGCATGTCGATACCCTGCTCGAAGGCAGTGTCAGGAGGGCGGGAGACCGGCTTAGAATTTTCATTCAGCTGATAGACGTAGCCTCCGGGTATCATCTCTAGTCGGAACGTTACGACCGGGACTTCCAGGGCATTTTTGCCATCCAGGACGAAATTTCGCAGAACGTGGTCAGGTCCCTGCAGTTGATCCTGAGCGACAACGAGCTGCAGGCCCTGACCAGGACTTCTACTACCGATACCGACGCCTATGATTATTATCTTCGCGGCCGCCAGTTTTATCACCAGGGGCGAAGGCAGAGTTACCAGTTTGCTCATCAGATGTTTACCCGGGCCGCCGAAATCGACCCCGGCTACGCTCTGGCCTATGCCGGAATCGCCCAGTGCTCGGCCATGCTCTTTCACTTTTACGGAGAGTCCCGGGATATCCACCTGGAAGAGGCTAACCGGGCCAGCCTCAGGGCTCTGGAGCTCGACCCTGATTTGCCCCAGGCTCATGCCGCCCGAGGCCTGACCCTGTGGCTGATGGACAGCTTCGAGCAGGCCCGGGGAGAGTTCGAAACAGCCATGAGAATGGATCCCCAGCAGGATGAGACTCCCTACCTCTATGGCCGGGCCTGCTTTCAGAGAGGCGAACTGAAGCTGGCCGCCGAATTGTTCGAAAGAGCCTGCCGCAGCCGGGAGAATCACGAAGCCTGCTACTTCGCCGCCCAGACCCAGACCGCTCTGGGACACGAACAGGCAGCCCTGGCCGCTTACCGCCTGGCGCTGAGGGCGGTGGAAAAAGGGTCCATCTCCATCCTGACGATGCCCGGGCCTATACCATGGGTGCGGTCAGTCTATGCCGGCTGGGAGACCGCCGCAGCGGCCTGGAATGGGCCGAACGGGCGATAGCCATTGACCCGAACGATGCCGGCATCCAGTACAACGTCGCCTGCCTTTTCGCCCTCGAGGGCGAAAAACCAGAGCCATCCAGAGTCTGGAAGCTGCCGTCGCGGCCGGCTTTGCTCACCGGGACTGGGTGGAAAAAGACCCGGACCTGGATTCGCTGCGGGATGACCCGCGGTTCAGGGCCCTGAAATGGCGGGACCAGTAAATTTAATTTTCTGTTTTATTTTTCAATGGCTGCTTTCTGCTGGTTGACCTCAAAGAAAAACTTCGGGTCGAATTTTGGCCGGCGGTCAAAGGTATAAAGACCGTTCACTTCCTGCTCGATGTCATAGAGCTGTGTATAGCAGAAACCGGCTATTTTCGGGTGAAACAGCAACGTTTCGGTCAGGTCTCTATAGCGCTGCAGGAATTCTTCGGCTGTGCGGGGCCTTTCTCCATAACCCCAGGCTTTCTCGTCCTGCTGACCCGGGTTCCACCAGATGCCGCCATATTCACTGACAAAATAAGGCTGTCCGCGATAAGGAACGTTCCGGTTCGGATCGCCGTTGACAAAAACCAGGGGTGGACTGTCCAGCAATCCCTGAAAAGCCTGCCGGAATTTAGCCGGATCCTGTTCATAATTATGGGAGTCGAAAACATCGGGCACCACCGGATGATAGCCGCCAGAAGCATCGATAACCAGCCGCGTGGGATCCAGGGCCCTGGTCAGCTTAAAGATGTTATCGATGACCCCGGGGTAATTATCACCCCACTGCTCATTGAACGGGCACCAGCCGATGAGCGACGGATGATTGAAATCGCGTTCCAGGGCTTCCTTCCATTCTCTCTGGAAGATGATTAAAGACTCGGGTCGACTGAGGTCCAGGCCCCAGTCGGCAAATTCTCCCCAGACAGCGTAACCCAGGCGGTCTGCCCAGTAAAGAAAGCGTCTTTCAAATACCCTCTGGTGGAGGCGGGCCCCGTCAAATCCGGCCGCCAGGCTTAATTCAATGTCCCGGCGCAGGGCTTCATCCGAAGGCGCGGTGTAGATGCCATCAGGATAAAAGCCCTGGTCCAGAACCAGCCGCATGAACCAGGAGCGGTTGTTGAAATAAATCTTATCTCCCCTGGTCTCGATCTTGCGAAGACCGAAATAGCCCTGAATCCGGTCGGCAGGCTGCGCCCCGGCACCGGGTTTAAGTTCCAGATTGAAATCATAAAGGTTGGGTTTTCTGATTTCCCAGAGTTTAGGATTTTTAAGCCGGACGATAAAATTAATAATCCGGCCGGCTTTCCGGCTCTCCCGGAAAACCACCTTTCCCGCCTCACTGACCGAAAGGGTCACTCCGCCGGCCTCCGGGCTGTCATTCAGAAAAACCTGAAGCAGAACCTGGCCGTTATCGATATCGGGTATGACCCGGTAATTCTGAATGAAGATGACCGGCACCGGCTCCAGCCAGACAGTTTGCCAGATTCCGGTCGTTCGCCGGTAGAGACAGCTGTAAGAATGATAACGCTTGCTCTGTTTACCGGCCGGCTGCAAATTGCTGCGGAGAGAGTCGCGGCATCTGACCACCAGAACAACTTCTGGTTGATTGCAATATTCGGTTATTTCAAAGGAAAAGGGAGTATAACCTCCATAATGCTCTCCGATTTTCTTTCCGTTTATCCAGACAGTCGTCTGATAATCGGCCGCCTCAAAATGAATAAGAATCCTCCGGCCGCTCCATTCCGCCGGGATGTGAAGATTCTTCTTATACCAGACCGAAGCCATGAAATCAGGAAAACCCACTCCCGAGAGAGGGCTTTCGGGAGCAAAAGGCACCAGAATTTTGCGGTCAAAGCCCTCCCCCTGAGGCAGACCTCTTTCCTCGCCTGAATCAGAAAGATCCAGGGCAAAGTCCCATTCGCCATTCAGGTTGAGCCAGTTTGTTCGGAGCAGGTCTGGCCTCGGGTACTCCGGCCGGGGAATGGTTGCTCCGGAAGAGTCAGCCAGAGAAGGCCTTAAATAAGATACCGGATTGGCTATTCCGGAACCATCAGAAATTCTGTCCTGGTCTGAAAAGCCGGTGGCAGCCAGGAATACAACCTGGTAAATCAGGACCAGGGCAATTATCGAGATTTTGATTCCTGCCATGAATAACCCTCTGACCGGGTAGCGGTACTGAAAAGATGGCATGTCAGCCTCCAGAAAAAATTTATTACCTTCTGATTTTACAAAATCAGGCGGGCCGGCGCACCTGGTTTATTTTTTTGAAGCCACCAGGGTTATCTGAAACCTGGTCCGGTATTTGGACACTGAAAATCCCTCTTTCTTCAGAAACTCTTCGACCTCAGCCAGGCTAACTGGTGCCACCCGGTGCTGTCCGCCCTCCTTTCGGTGAACCTCGGCCATCATCGACATACCTTCCCGGCTGAAATCACTCACCACCAGCTTTCCTCCCGGTTTCAGAACCCTTGTCAATTCTGAAAAAACCGACCAGGGATTATCCAGATGATGGACCATATTCACCGAAAAGACCACCTCAAAAGACCCGTCGGGAAAGGATAAACTTTCGCCGTTTTCCTGCCTGAGTTCCACTCGCCCGGACAGCCCGTTGCTTTCCAGGTTTTCACGGGCAATTTTCAGCTGCTCTTCTGACAGGTCGAAGCTGATCAAACTATAGCCGAGCCTGGCCAGGGCCAGGGCAAAATGGCCCTTTCCAGTTCCGGCTTCCAGAATTCGTCCCGATAATGGACCAGCCGCTTCAATTATGGCCTGCCTTTCTTTCTCAATCACATAACCGAAGGAAGCGTAGATTTCCCTTCTTTTTACCATCTGCTTCAAGGCCGGACTCATAATCGGCCCGGGCTCTGACTTTTTTTCTTCCGGGCCGCTTTTAATTTTTCGTTTCTTTCTTCTCTCAAGATTCATGACCGCCTCGCCAGATTATTCCATTCTCCCCAATCAGCTGCTAAATTTCCTCCTCCTCAACAGCTTTTTCACGGAAGAAGGTTATCAAAACTTTCGTCATTATAGTATAATTTTACCCTGTTTTCGGAGAATTATTATGCTCAAGGATTCATATAAGAAGAAAATTATGGCAAAAGTCAGGCTTCTAAGCTTTCTGGTTGTCGGGCTAATCCTGGTGTTTTCTCTTCCTCTTCTGGCCGAAAACATCATAAAAGGCAGAGTTTTAAGTCCGTCCGGTCTTCCGGTCAGCAGGGCCGAGGTTACCTTCGTTAATCTTAGTATATCGACTCTGACTGATGGGGAGGGAAATTTTCGCCTGGATATCCCCCCGACCGAAAGAAAGCTAAAGTTCAGGATAAGACATCCGGATTATTTTGAACAGGAATTTCAGCTCAATCGTCCGGCCCCCGGCCAGGCCATTAATTTCATTCTGACACCATTCCTTTCCCAGAAAGAAGAAGTGGTGGTAACCGCAACCAGATTTCCCGAGCCCCTGGTTTCCGTACCCGCCGCCAGCTCCGTTGTCAGTCCTGTCACCATCGAAGAAAAACTACCCGCGCATATAACTGATATTGTTCAGGAAGCTCCCGGAATTTCCAGCCTGGGTTCGGGAGG
>Ga0172363_10001298_pt1 | contig 20125 bp, 12 predicted proteins | sample LakKivs2_kivu2a2_FD_114541 | JGI IMG/M metagenome (GOLD analysis project Ga0172363, IMG submission 114541) | Sediment microbial communities from Lake Kivu, Rwanda - Sediment s2_kivu2a2 | ecosystem: Environmental > Aquatic > Freshwater > Lake > Sediment | place: Rwanda: Western Province, Lake... | reverse complement strand
TGGGGGGGGGTGGTCGGGGGGGTGTGGGGGTTTGGGGGGGGCGTGGGTGGGGGGGGGGGGGGGGGGACGAGGTAGAGGCTACGGCGCATCTGCTAACCGCGGTTGATGTAGACCGGGTGCTGGACTTCGAGGCAACTGCTGTTACCGACTGGTCGGTCATCCAGAGCGGTCCCGCAACGCTCGCCGTCTCGAGCACGGCCTGCCAAGGCTTTCGATCCCTTGCTGTCTCGTCCCACGGGTATGTCCCTGTGCAGAGCGTGGCGCTCTCGTCCTTGGGTTCGCGGGTGGGAAGTGCGATCCATTATGACATCATGTTGCCCTCGCAACTCAAACAGGTGAGCCCCTACTGGTACGGCACCACCCAGTTGTTCCTGACTGCTCCGTCGGTAGGCCTGAATACCAAGTACCTAGGGCAACTCGAATTGACCCCGCTTCCCGTCGGACAGTGGAGCACCCTCACCTTCACTCCGCCGCCCGAGGTCCTGACCGCGCTGCGCGGAAGCTACACGGATCTGCAGGTGACGATCGTGGTGAATGCGCCCTACAACGCGACCCAGCCGTATCTGCTCGACAACCTTCGCTTTTCGGACAGCACGCTGGCGTTGGTGAGGGTCGTCGACGCCAGCGGGCAGCCGATCTCCGGCCTCACGGTGGTATCGTACAACGGTTCGACCCCGGCCGGCAGCACGGGGGTGACGGACAGCACAGGGCTTGCGAAGCTATGGGTGCCACCGGGAAGCTACCGATTCGGCGTGACGGATGCAGGCGTCACGACATACAGCGGCAAGACCAACCACTGCCATGTGCCAGGCATCTGCGCGGCAGCCACCATCGTTGACAAGTGTCACAACGTTGTATGCACACCCAGCGACAACTGTCACACCGCCGGCACCTGCCAGCCCGATACGGGCCAGTGTTCCAACCCGTCCAAACCCGTTGGCACGGTCTGTCGGGCAGCAGCCGGGCCCTGTGACTTGGCCGAGGTTTGCGACGGTACCGATGCCGGCTGCCCGGCGGACCAGTTGGCGCCCCCAGCCACCGTTTGCCGTGTGTCCACCGGCCCTTGTGATGGAGCCGAAACCTGCACCGGGAGCGATCCCGCTTGCCCTCCGGACGCTCCCCCACTGGGTGGTGGCTACGTCGGTCCGGGCGAAACCTGTGCACCCGCGACGCCCGTCACACCCGGACCATTCGGCGATTTTCGCTGCCTCCTGGAAGAGGTTCCGACACCAGGCAAGAACGTGCTCAGCCTGGGAACCGGCGCCGCGACGGAAGCGTGGATCCTGCGCGGAAGCATGGGGTTCTCCTTCACGGAGGAGGGAGCGAAGCTGACCAAGCTCTCGGTGACCGGGCAGAAGACACGCACCAGCCTGCAACAAGGCATCGTTCTTGCTTTTGACCGAAGCAGCACCAGCTCAGGCATCGTCGACATGACAAGCGGCAACCTGCAAGTCACGCTTCCCGTGCTCATCATCAGACCTGACGGAACTAGCACTGCGGTATCCCTGAGCCTCGCCGGACGCGTCGCCGACCGGGTTGTGCAAGGCACCGCCGCTGCGTCTGGGGGCATCTCCGCCCATGCGAGCATCTTCTGCCGCGAGCAGTTCAGAGACACGGTCGCGAGCGTCATCTTCAAGATCGACGGCACGGGCAACTTCGTCGACCAGGGGCCAGTCAGCATTTTCCGGGGAACACCGACCATGCCGGAGTCACGATCGATCCCCGCCCAAGGGAATATGATCGCAGAACTGGCGGCCGCGACCGGCGAAATCCTGGACCAGTACGACATAGGTCAGCCCTGGACAGGCCAAGATTCAAGTGCCGGCGGATTCACGCTGGCCTCGGGGCCCACAACGATCGAACTCGAGGTCCGCGCGCCGCTGTCGAACCGCATCGCCTCCGTCGCGCTCAGGAGTGCCAGCGGAAGCACCGTTGCCCTGGCTGACTTGCGCCAGGCCATCACCGGTTTCTGCGCCGGTGCGGGTTCGCAATACTGCGACTACTCCGCGGGGACGCCCGTGCGCAAGGTGCTCTATGCGCCTGGAACGCCAGCCCCGGCCTTGAACCCGTCGTTCCCCCCAAGAACCCTGCCGAGCAGTCCGCGCCTCACCGCCAGCGAAGTCGTCCTCAGCACCGATTACATGCAAAGACAACCGTCTGTCGCACTGGACGCAGACGGAAACCTTATTGTCGTGTGGAGGAACGATTACAGCGACATCATGGCCAAAGGGATTTCCAAGACCGGCGCCACCTTGTTCGGCCCGGTCACGGTCAACGACAAGCCCTGCATCTATGCATGGGTTCCTGGCTATCCTCCACCTGACGAGATAATCGAGTACGGCCAGAGTGTGAGCGCCAGGCCGGTCGTCGCGGTCTCCAACACCGCTCGCGACGCCTCGGGGGCCGCCGACCGCACGTTTGCAGTGGCCTGGGGTGGCTGGGCGGACCTGTCCTGGAAAAACGGGAAGTATGTTACCGTGTACTTCATGTGTTCGCGTCTGATGAACGGGGACGGCACTCCCGTTGAGGACCCATACAAGGTGCCCCTTGCCCCGGCCTCCGATGACGCCACCGTACGAATTGAACGGGACACATACCTATCGGTCGCCATCACGGAGTCGCATGACTACGTAGTCACCTGGGATGAGATCCCTTCAGACACGGGGAACTCTCGCGTCGCCGCCATGGCGTTTGGTGCTAACGGCCGGCCTAAGCTCCCTCAATCCATGGTGGTGAGCGACGAAAGCTCGCAGGACTCTTTGCGGCCCACGGTGGCGATGGACAGCACGGGCAGGACAACAATCGCTTGGCGCAAGAATATCCCCAACGCCAACGGACGTGGATACGTGTGGATACAGCGGTTCAGCAATACCTTCTCCAAATTGGGCAGCCCCATGAAGGTCGGGCAAACCTCCATCCGTTATACCCCTGCCGTGGCCATGCGTCCCGCCAACGGGGATATCATCGTAGCCGCCCATTCCCACGACAAAGATGTCTACTCCGGCGTCATCAAATTCTCGGACGGTACGGTGGCTGACGCTTTTTCGAAGACGAACGCCAGAGCGTCGGGAAGCCAGGAACGCCCGGTTGTTGCAGCGACCGGGAACGGCGGTTACTTGGTCGCCTGGATGGATGAGGCCGGCGCCGGTTCAAGCCTCATCAACCCCATTTCGGCTGTGATCTACGATTCTGGCGGCCGGCCTCTCGACATCGACTTCACGATAAGCACCACAACTCCCCTCTATACGAAAAACGAAACGACCAATCCCGACTTTTTCTTCCTGGCTTCTGGATTTGCCTTCAGCGCGGCCGGCTCCGAGAAAGACTACGTCGTGGCCTGGCAGCGCCCGACCGTAAACCTTGGCACGAATGATGACCCTAACTGGATAGGTGGAATGATGTTCCAGCGGTTTGACGGGGGCGCGGCGCCTTGCCCGGCGCCGACCGAGTGTGGCACCGCGATTCCCTTGCGTATCTCGGGTGCAACCGAGGACAAGATCGACATCATCCTGAGTCCAGGCGCTGTGTGGGACGAATCCACAAAGAAGATCGAAGACTATTTCACCAAGCCTTACGAGTCGGCCGCGGAGTTCGGGCGAAAGGCGGTTGACTTGATTGTCAACGGTTACATGTCGAACAACCTGTATTCGACGTACTGGGACCAGTTCAACTTCTACTATGAAACCGTACAGGCGACACCCCACATGGAATACAACGGGTTGGCATGCGCCTTGAAGGGCTTCAAAAAGAGCACAGGACGCGATAGCACCAATGCCGCGTATGGCTACAAGGGTGAAGCGGGCAAGCACTTTGCGGACACGTGCGGTGTCGTGTTCCGCAAGTACAACGCGGGTAATTGTGAAAGTTTTGCCAATGGACTGGCGTACAGGCGCAAAGGATCCGAACCAGCCGACAGGAACATCCGCACCGGCGGCTGGACGTCGTTCTGGATGAGCGATGCTGACGAGTACTCGACGCTCCTTCACGAATCCGGCCACGCGATCTTCGGGCTCAGGGAGGAGTATGCATACCCCGGATCGATAATTGACAAGGAGGACCTAGGCTATCACAGCAATGCATTCCAAAACCTCACGAGTTGCAGGCGTCGCACCTGGCACACGAATAAGGACGACTGCCACGAAATCCCGGATTCCGGCGGCGTCGCCAAAGCCGACCCTGACGGTGATCCGATGGGTTATGGGGGCGGCGACTTCGGAGCGGACTGTCTCAGGCGGGCCCAGTGTCTGATGGATGGATTGCTACCAGATCAATGTGGAAGGGTTGTGGACTGAGAGAGGAAGACAGAGTGCCGAAAACGAGCCACGCGTTGCTGCTGGGGGTGCTGCTGGCCACGGCTTGCGGGCAGCGGCCTCTGCCCGTCCGTCGGGATGCCGCTGCTCCGATGGACATGAGATCCGCGAACGCCGAGGTCCTTCATGATGTCGCACTACCCGTATATCGCAAATCCACCCTGCATTTCGTCGAGATCGCCGGCAGCGGGGGAGTGTACTGCGGCATTACCACCGAGGCCACGGTCGAATGCTGGGGCAGCCACGGACAGTGTCGCGACCGGGAGGGTGAATGTCTAGTGGCGCGCGGATGTGTCCCCAAACCCACTTCTGGAAGCTGGAGGAACGTGTCCGTTGATCTCGGCGACGGCTGCGCCATCGACGCGGACGACAGGCTGGCTTGCTGGGGGTGCGGAAAGGCTTTTCCGGCCGCTGTCGAGGGCAGGTTTTCGGCCGTGTACCTGCCCTACGCGATTCGGAAGGAGGACAGCAGTCTCGTGCTTCTTGGACAGGGCTGGCCCGCTGTTTATCAGCCACCATCGGGCGGTTTCCTCGCGGCCTCGGGATTCAGATACTACTGCGGCCTTCGAATGGATCAGACTCTGGTGTGCTGGGGTGTGTACGGACTCAGATGGGATCCCGTGCCGCCCCCGGCCGGCACCTTCACCCAGGTGGCGGTTGGTGGTCTTACCGGCTGCGCGCTGCAGATGGACGGTCGGCCGATCTGTTGGGGAAATACAGACAGTTGGGAAAGCGGCGGTCCTTCGTGGGTGCCCCTTCCCGGTGGAACGTTCAAGCAGATCGCCGGCAACGGGGCTGTGTTTTGTGGCGTTCGATCAGACGGTGGTCTTGCCTGCTGGGGCCCATTCGGGGAATTCCCGCCGCCGTCCGAGGGGCAGTACCTTCAGCTGGCGGTCGCCGAAACGACCGTCTGCGCCTTGCGCGCCGATGGCATCGTGGTCTGCTGGGGCAGCGACGACGAGGGGGAATCGGCGCCACCCTAACCGGAGAAAGGAGCAAGCAAATGAGCAACAGGTTTCAAGCACGCAAGGGTCGATGGCACGTCCTGTCATTGGTGGCCGCCTTCGCTTGCGGATGCCCTGGTTCTGCGAATCAGCCGGACAGCGGTGACAGTGCCGGCCCGTCGACACCCAAGCGCGATTCGTCCATGACGGACACGATGCTGTGTGCATCATCGAATGGTCCTTGCTATCCAGCATGCTCGAAGCCGGAGGACTGCGCGGGGTTTTCGATACCTGGAGACAACTGCAAGAACGGATACACCTGCGACTTCTTGCTGGTCAAGGGGCGCTTGCGCTGCATGCGCTTCTGCGTGTGCAAGTCGGACCCGGGCTCGGCGCCGCCTTTGGTACCGCTTGGTTGCGAGCGGGACTAGCCTGGATTTCCACGGACGACAATCCTCCTAGGTCCTCCCTTCCGCAAGTCCGGTGACGTATTGTCTCACCGTGGAGTACGCAGAGATCGCAGAGAGATTCATTCTGCAAGCTCGTTCACCAGTTTGCCGAGGCCGTCTTGAGGAGCTTCATCTTGAATCTGTTCCGTCAACTCATAGAGTCCCATCTCTGCGTCCTCTGCGGTCTCTGCGGTGAGTCGTCACCGACCATGTTGGCCCATCAGCAGGGCAGCATTCTCATTACCGCCGATCTCGCGCGCGGCCTGGGTGTGACCGGCAAGACGACGGCCCACTGCCTCGACCTGCTCGTCGATCTGCTGCTCATGCGTCGGCTCCCGCCTTGGCACGAGAATGTCGGCAAGCGGCTGGTCCGATCGCCCAAGGTCTATCTGCGCGACAGCGGAATCGTGCACGCGTTGCTCGGTATAGCCGACAAGGAGGCGCTTCTGTCTCACCCGATCGTGGGAAGAAGCTACGAGGGTTTCGTGATCGAGAACCTGCTCGGATGTGCGCCCAGCGGCATGCAGGGCTACTGCTACCGCACGAGCGGCGGTGCGGAAAACGACGTGCTCCTGGTGTGGCCCGACGGTAAGAAGTGGGCGGTCGAGATCAAGCGCAGCCTGACGCCCACGGTGAGCCGGGGCTTCCACTCCGGCTGCGCCGACCTCGCGCCCGCGCGCAAGCTGGTCGTCTACCCGGGCGACGAACCCCTGCACGTCACGCAAGAGATCACCGCTCTTCCCTTGCCCGCCTTGGCGCGCGAACTCGCCCGATCTTGAAGGGTATCTCCGCGATGTACCTCTGGATGCACGAAGTAGCCAGCACGGGGGGCGTCAGACGCGAGAATAGGCTGGGACATGGCGCCCGATTTGGTGTACTGCTTTTGCGCTGCCGTGATTTCGCCTTACACTGCCGCGCCGCAAACCGACAAGTCGGACAAGTCGATCGACGACGCGATCGTCGAGCTGCGGCGGCTCTATGCGCAGGGCTCCGAGCACGCCTCCGCTTGCGAGGCGCGCCTCCACGAGCTGCGCAGCCGATGGCAGGCCGCCCCGGCCAGCTTCAGTCCGGCTGCGGTGGCGGCCCTGCGCGAGATCGCCACCCGGCTTCGCGAGCGAGCCGCCCGCTCCGAGCACCTCGGCCGGGCGCGGGCGGTGCTTAGGGACGTCTTCGGCTACCGCGCCTTCCGCCCGGGCCAAGAGGACATCATCGCGACCGTGCTCTCCGGGCGCGACTGCGTCGGCGTCATGCCGACTGGCGCCGGCAAGTCGCTCACCTACCAAATCCCGGCGCGTCTGCTCGGCGGCACGACGCTGGTCATCTCGCCCCTCATCGCCCTCATGAAGGACCAGGTCGATGCTGTCAACGACGTCGGCATCCGCGCCACCTTCCTCAACTCGAGCCTCGACTACGACGAGAAGCAAGAGCGTGTGGCGCGCGCCGTGCGCGGCGAGTACGAGCTGATCTACGCCGCGCCCGAGGGCCTCGAAGCCTCGCTCGGTCCCCTCTTCGGTCGCATCAAGCCGCGCCTGGTGGCGGTCGACGAAGCCCACTGCATCAGCCAGTGGGGACACGACTTCCGCCCCGCCTACCGCAACCTGCTCGGCTTGAAGTCGCGCTTCGGCGGCCCGCCGGTGCTCGCGCTCACCGCCACCGCGACCGCCGAGGTGACCGCCGACATCATCCAGCAGCTCGCCATGCAGAGCCCGGCCAGCTACCGCGGCAGCTTCTTCCGGCCCAACCTGCACCTGCACGCCTACAAGAAGAGCAGCGACGGCCCGAGCAGCCGCGAGCAGATCCTGCGCCTGGTGCGCACCCGCCCCGGCAAAAGCGGGCTCATCTACTGTCTTTCCCGCAAGTCGACCGAGCTGACCGCGGACTTCTTACGCGAGCACGGCGTGTCGGCGCGCGCCTACCATGCCGGCATGGACGCCGAGGCGCGCACACGGGTGCAGGACGCCTTCCGCTGCGACGAGATCGACGTCGTCGTCGCCACCGTCGCCTTCGGCATGGGCATCGACAAGTCGAACGTCCGCTACGTCATCCACCGCGACATGCCGCGCTCGATCGAGGGCTACTACCAGGAGATCGGCCGCGCCGGGCGCGACGGCGTGGCGAGCGACTGCGTGCTGTTCTATTCCTGGGCCGACGTGATCGGTTACGACCGGCTGGTCGAGCAGAATCCCGACACGTCGCCCGAGGTGCTGGCCCGCCACCGCGAGCGGGTGCGCGAGATGTTCCGCCTGGCCGAGCGGACGGGCTGCCGTCACCAGGCGCTGGCGGCCTACTTCGGCGAATCGATCGGCGCATGCGGCGCCTCGTGCTGCGTGTGCGCCGGCTTCGACGTGGTCGCCGCCAGCAAGCCTGTCCCGCGCAAGGCCAAGCGACGCCAGACCGTCGCGCCGCCGACCATGCCCGAGCCGGCCGGTCCGACCAGCGACGAGGAGGCGCGCTTCCTCGCGCTCAAGGCCCTGCGCCGTCGCATCGCCGACGCCAAGCACATGCCCGCCTACATCGTGTTCAGCGACGCGACCCTGATCGCCATGGCCGAGCAGCAGCCCAAGACCTTTGACGAGTTGCTCGCCATCCCCGGCGTCGGGCCACGCAAGCTTGCGGCGTATGGCGAAGCCTTCCTCGCTTTGCTCCGGGGGCTCTGAGAAGCGGGCTGCCGACGCTTTCCACTCGCTCTTCGGGCGCCGTCCGCCGGGCTTCCGGCGCCTGAGGGCGCCGGCGGCCGACTGACCGGGTATTCCAACCGGAACCGTCGCACCGGTACCCGCGCGCCGGTCATCACGGACGACCGTCCGCAAGGCCAGTCCCGAGCGCGCAAAGGCGGCCGATCACTGGCGCCGGGGCGACACCAAGCCCTGGACGGAGGTCGCCCGGTCCTCGGGGCTCATCTCGTGCCACTCCCGCAGAGCCCGATTCCAGGCACGCAAGCCTGCCTCCGGTATGAGGTCTTGGTTTGCCTCGCTCACCAGGTATCCGGACCTGACATAGGCGTAGGCGAAGTCTGGATGTCCGATCTTCACCATCGCGCTGACCACTTGAGCAACTCGCCGTGGATTCTGGGCACGCCCCAACCGACCACGGTATCGGGCTTGTCGATGACGATGGCATCGGACCGACGCGACCAGATCCGGGGAAGGCCGACAGAGGAGGCGCGGTCGGCAGGACGAAGACGGCCCCGGGGTGTAAGGACCCGCTCGAAGATATCTGTGCGAATTTGGACGGCCGATCCATCCCGGTTGGCGTCGTTGCTCGTCGTCGCAATACGTCGAGTATTCCTCCTCCTCGCGCCTCGCCAGCCGGGCGCCTCGACCGCCCAAATTCACACATCTATCTTCTCGCGGGTCCTAAGGCGGCGTAGGGCGGCGAGTTGCTGGCGGAGTGCGAGATTCTCGAGGGCGAGCTCGGCGCGGGTGCGGAGGGCCGAGCGCAGCATGTGAAGGAGGGTCAGGAGCAGGGCGAGTAGGGCTGGATGCTGCATGATGGCAGGTGTTGCCTGCCAGGCCCACGCATTCGCGCCGCCATCGACGGAAAACCAAGATCCCGGAGGCAGGGCTGGCGCAGGACAGCGGAGCCCGCATGGGCTGTTCGTGCTATCGTCTGCCGCGAAGTCCGTGACCCCGATCGAGAAGAAGTTGATGGCAGAAAACCCGCTCCGAGCTGGCCGCGCATGAACGAGAACAACGCGCCCATACCGTCTTTGCGCGATCGCCAAGAAGGCGCTTCTCGCAGCGAGGTTCGCTCCGCGGTACGGGTGCGTCTGCGGAAGAGCGGCCGCATCGTCGATTGCGACAGCAACGGGCTGGTCTTGCGCCAGGGTGAGCAGGTGGTGGTTGATGACCGGCGCGAGATCGGGATCGGCACGGTGACGGCTGCGGCGGGGACGAAGCTGGTGCGCGCACGGGTCCTGCGCCGGGCCGAGGCACGCGACGTGGCGCGCGCCGAGCAAGAGCAGACGCGCGAGGCGGAGGCGCTCAACTACGCGCGTGGCCGTGCCCGGGCCTTGGGCTTGCCCATCAAGCTGTTCCGTGTCGACCTGGGGCAGACCGGCGAGCGCGCCACGTTCTCTTTCTCGTGCGAGCAGCGCGTGGATTTTCGCGCGCTGGTGCGCGACCTGGCCGCGTACCTGCATGCGCGCGTCGAGATGCGCCAGGTCGGGGTGCGGGACGAATCCAAGCTCACGGGCGGCATCGGCTCGTGCGGTCGCGAGCTGTGTTGCGCAACCTACCTGGCGCGTTTCGCCGCGGTTTCCATCAAAATGGCGAAGCACCAGCGCCTGGTCCTGAACCAGACCAAGATCGGGGGCCAGTGCGGCCGCCTCAAGTGCTGCCTGGTCTACGAAGACGACCTCTACGTCGAGATGTCCAAGGGGTTGCCCAAGGCGGGCAAGAAGGTCGAAACCCCGGAAGGCATGGGCCGCGTCGACGATCTCGACGTGCTGGGCGGCCGGGTGCGGGTGTCCTTTGCGGAACGCGCGCCCATGTTCTTCGCGGCTTCGGAGGTGCGCCTGCTTGCAGCCGAGCCGAACGGGGCCAAGACCCCCACCCCGCAGCCGCGCGACCTGCCGCCGCGCGACCTTCCGCCCTCGGACACGGAAGACGGCGGCAGCGAGGATGACGAGGGCGAGGGGCCAACGATTTGAATCCGTTGTGAAATCAAGCAGATCGCGTCGTTCTGAGAAGACTTGATGCTCCAGGGCACTAACCACAGAGAGCACAGAGAACACAGAGGCCTGAAAAGAAAGGCGTCGTGGGAAGTGCTGGGGTACAAGCCGTGATCCGCCTCGAAGTGCGCCACGGTGACACCCTTCGCGCCGTGGACAAGCTCAACGCCGCTCTCGACCGATCAAGCTGAGGCCTGCCGCCTGAAGCCTGCCGCCCGCTTCGGTTGCGGGTGAAGCCCGCGCTATGGGGCGGTACTAGCCCCAGCGTCATGCCGCGCCGAACGCGACTCTGGGGCGCATTCTCTGCTAGGGTAGAGCCATGGCTGACTCCTTCTACGTCACCACGCCCATCTACTACGTCAACGCCCTGCCCCACCTGGGTACGTTCTACACCACCACGGTTGCCGACGCGTTCGCGCGCTACCACCGCGCCCGCCGGCACGAGACCTTCTTCCTCACCGGCACCGACGAGCACGGGCAGAAGATCGAACGCATCGCGCGCGAGCAGAACCTCGAGCCGCAGGGCTACTGCGACGGCATCGTGGCCAAGTTCAAGGAGGCGTGGGCCAACGCCAAGGTGAGCTACGACCGCTTCATCCGCACCACCGACCCTGACCATCGCGCCTCGGTCGAGGCCATGTGGCGGCGCATGCAGGCCGCGGGCGACATCTACAAGGCCGACTACGACGCCATGTACTGCGTGGGGTGCGAGGGCTGGAAGACCGAGGAGGAGATTGTGGAGGAGGGCGGGGCCAAGCTCTGTCCCGTCCACAGAAAGCCGGTCGAGCGCGTGCGCGAGGAGAACTACTTCTTCCGGCTCTCGCGCTACACCGACAAGCTGCTCTCGCTCTACGAGCGGCCGGGATTCATCCGGCCTGAAAGCCGTAAGAACGAGGTGACCGAATTCGTGCGCTCCGGGCTCAAGGACTTGTCCATTTCCCGCGCCACCGTGAAGTGGGGCATTCCCGTGCCGAGCGACCCCAACCACGTCATCTACGTGTGGCTCGACGCCCTGACCAACTACGTGTCCGCCTTGGGCGGACCCGACGGGATTGCGGGCGATGCCCGCGCGCAAGCCCTGTGGGGCGCGTGCATCCACCTCATCGCCAAGGACATCCTGCGCTTCCATGCCGTGTATTGGCCGGCCATGCTCATGTCGGCCGGCCTGCCGCCGCCCAAGGGGGTGTTCTGTCACGGCTACATCACGGTCAAGGGCCAGAAGATCTCCAAATCCATGCCCGCCACGCGCGTGGACCCCACCCGCATCGCCGCGGTTCTGGGCGCCGATCCCCTGCGCTACTTCGTCCTGCGCGAATACACCCTGGGCAACGACGGGGACTTCAGCTACGAGGCGCTCTTCCAGCGCTTCGAGTCCGACCTCGGCAACGACCTCGGCAATCTCGCCAATCGCACCATCTCCATGGCGCGCCAGCTCGGCGACTCGCTCACCGAGCCGTACCGTCCCGCCTATTCCGGGGGCGATCCCCTCTTGGAGGAAGAGCTGGTCTTGCGTCGCTGCGCCCAGGAGATGGCCGCGGCCGCGACCAAGGCGTGGGACGACATGCAGCCCTCGCGCGCCCTGGAGGCGACGTGGACCATGATCCGCGCCGGCAACGTGTACCTGGATCGCACGGCGCCGTGGAAACTCATGAAGGCGGGGAACCGGGCCGAGCTGCGCGGGGTCTTGTCGACCACCTGCGAGATCATCCGGCGCGCGGCCCTCATGGTGGCACCGGCCATGCCCGAGGCTGCGGCCGAGCTCTTGCGCCAGATCGGCCGCGAGCAGGATCTCGGCGGCTGGCCTTCCTCGGAGTGGGCCGGCTGGCCGGGCGGCAAGCTGATCGAGCCCAAGCCCATCTTTCCCCGCGTGGATCGCGATCGCCAAAAGGAGATCATCGCCACCTGGCTCGACCAATCGCCGGGGCCGAAGACCGATTCTCCCACTGGGCCGGAAGCTGGCGTCGAGATCTCGATGGAGGAATTCGCCAGGGTCGACCTGCGCGCGGCCAAGGTGCTCGCCGCCGAGGCGGTGCCCAAGACCGACAAGCTCTTCAAGATGGTCTTGGAGATAGGCGGCGAGGAGCGCACCGTCATCTCGGGTATCGCGGGTGCCTACGCCCCCGGAGACCTCGTCGGCCGCACCGTCATCTACCTTGCCAACCTCAAGCCGGCCAAGATTCGCGGCGTCTTGTCGCAGGGCATGATCCTGGCCGCCGGCAGCAACCCACTCTCGCTCGCCTGCTTCGACCGTGACGTGCCGCCCGGCACGAAGGTAAAATAGCGGCCGCATGCTAAGCGACCTCCATATCGCCAACTTTCGTGGCTTCGAGGACCTGCACCTCGAGAACCTCGGCCGAGTCAACCTCGTCGTCGGCAAGAACAACACAGGCAAGACGGCGCTGCTCGAGGCGATCGTGCTGTTGGCGGACCCGAGTCAAACCGAGAGTCTCCCCGGCCTCTTCCGGGATCATCCCGGCGATGTTGTTCAGCGCTACTACCGCTGGTTGCGCAAAGACGACTCCGATCCAGAGCGGTCTCTCATCGACACCTCGGTAAACGGGGAGCGGCTGGTCCTCTCCCTATACCCGAGCAAGTACCTCACGGAAGAGGGAATGCTGAAGCTCTGCCGGTTTCGCAACGCTGCGCTCGATATTCTTCGGGCTCCCTCAAAGTACAGCTGGACGGTCAGGGCGCTCTCCGTTCACAATCGCAGCGCGAACGAGGTGGTGGCCGCCTACTCGAAGGCGGTCAGCCCCAAAGGCGGCGAAGAGCAAATCGAACGCCTCCTACAAACCGTGGACGGTCGCATCCAGACGGTCCGTCTGGCAACCGATGGACAAGGGAATCTCTTCATCGCCGTGGACATTGGCCTCAGCGAGCGGGTGCCGATCCTACAGATTGGGCAAGGGGTCTGCCGCCTTGTCGCGATCTTCTCGGAGCTTCTGGGGCATCGGCCACAGATCGCCCTCATCGACGAAGTCGAGAACGGCATCCACCATACGGTTCTTCCCCAAGTCTGGAAGGGCATCGCCGAAGTGGCCGAGCGCGTGAACGTGCAGATCTTCGCCACAACCCATAGCCACGAGTGTCTGGAGGCTGCTCACGGCGCGTTCGCCGAGCGGGCAAGCTACGACTTCCGTGTGATCCAGCTCTATCGCGTCGACCAGAGGACGGGTGGTCGCGTGCTCGATCGCAAGCTCATCGAGGCTGCCCTTGCCGGCGAGATCGACCTGCGTTGACCATGGCAACGGGGCGACGAATTTCCGACTATTCCTGCGTCCTCGTGGTCGAGGGCTACAGCGACCTACTCTTCTACGCCGAGGCGCTGGAATGGGTTGGCGTAGCCGATCGCGTCTTCATCAAACACTGCAACGGACGCTCTGACCTTGATTTGAAACTTCAGGATCTCATCAACCCAGGCTTTCTCGCCGAGAAGACCCACATGGGTGTCATCGTCGACGCTGACCAGGATGCGGAGGTGGCCGAGAAGCGCTTCGCTTCCTTGCTTGGCACGCTCACACGAAAGGAGACGCCTGGCTGTGGCTGGACGAAGGGCAGTCCGCGCATCGGATTGTGGGTCGCTCCTGGAGATGGGCTGCAGGGCGAAATCGAAAGCCTGGTTTGGAAAGCCTGGTCATCCGATCCCAAGAACGCGCGACCCAAAGCCTGCATCGAGTCCTTCATGGCTTGCATGAGCGAAGCCGGATGCAGCGCTAGGAGCCGCGACAAGGCTCAAGTCAGCTCCCTGCTGGCCATCCGCAACGACGAGGATCCGCGTCTGGGTCCAGGAGCAAGAGCCGGCTGCTTCGACTTCGCGAGGCCTGAGTTTGCATCTCTCCTGGAATTCCTGAAGGGCTTTGGCCGATAGCGTCGAGGGCTGAAGGCTGGATTTCGTTTTCTTCCCTATGCGAGCAACTTTTTCGGGCACTTGTCCGAGAAGATAGGCATGAGAAAAAGAACACGACATTTCCCCAAACACCACCGCAACCCTTCCCTTGCCATCGAGGTCGAGGAGGCCCCGCCGCGGCTCGTGGCCATGACCCTGGCAAACGACCTCGCGGCTGCGGTCAAAGCCGACCCCGAAGAACGCCAGGAGCTGATCGATGCCGCCCTGTGTGTAGGCCAGTGGCTGGCCGATCAGGGCGTGCCCGGCCGCTGGGACAAGATCAAGCCGGCCGATGTCCTGCGCTGCCTAGACTTCCTGCCGCCTCGCGAGCGCGAGAAGTTCCTCTTCTCCCTGGTCGCCCTGGTGGGCCACGCCGCTCTCTTCGGGCAGATAGCCGGCCGGGAAGCCAGGCGAACCCTGGAGGAAGTCGTCGGGCTCACCCAGGAAGACGCCATCCGCGAGTTCGCGCGCAAGACGAGCGAGCAAATCGACACCATGAGCGCCTGAATCGCGGTTTTCCTGAGTGAAGTCGTCCTTGATTGCGGTAAAACGCAGCCCCATGACGCAAATCGCTTCTCCCCGGCCCATCATTCCTTTGGGCGGTGAGCCCATGACCCTGGGCAGTCAAGGGGTTCTGCAGGTCCCCGACCGTCCCATCCTTCCCTTCATCGAGGGCGACGGCACGGGCCCGGACATCTGGCGCGCCTCGGTGCGCGTGCTCGACGCCGCGGTGGAGAAGGAATTCGGCGGCCACAAGAAGATCGCCTGGACCGAGGTGTACGCCGGCGAAAAGGCCAAGCGACTCTTCGACACCTGGCTGCCGGATGAGACCTTGCAGGCATTCAAGACCTATCTCGTCGGGATTAAGGGCCCGCTCACCACGCCGGTGGGCGGGGGCATCACCTCCCTCAACGTGGCCATCCGCCAGATGCTGGATCTTTACGTCTGCCTGCGTCCTGTGCGCTACTTCCGCGGCGTGCCCTCGCCGGTCAAGCGTCCCGAGAAGGTCGACATGGTGATCTTCCGCGAGAACACGGAAGACATCTACGCCGGGGTGGAGTGGCCGGCCGAGTCCGAACCGGCCAAGAAGCTCATCGCCTTTTTGCAGAACGAGATGGGGGTGAAGAAGATCCGCTTCCCCGCCAGCTCGGGCATCGGCATCAAGCCGGTGTCGCGCGAGGGCTCGGAGCGGCTCTTGCGCGCAGCCTTCGACTACGCCATTCGCCACGGCCGCAAGAGCGTGACCATGGTGCACAAGGGCAACATCATGAAGTTCACCGAGGGCGCCTTCCGGGACTGGGGCTACGCCCTGGCCAGGCGCGAGTACGCGGGCCGCGTCGTGGGCTGGGACGACTGCGGCGGCAAGCCGGGGGCGGGTCAGGTCCTGCTCAAGGACTCCATCGCCGACATCACGCTGCAACAGGTGCTGACCCGGCCCGACGAGTTCGACGTCATCGCGACCATGAACTTGAACGGCGACTACCTGTCGGACGCGCTGGCCGCGCAGGTGGGCGGCATCGGCATCGCGCCGGGCGGGAACATCAACTACCTGACCGGTCACGCGGTGTTCGAGGCCACGCACGGCACCGCGCCCAAGTACGCCAATCTGGACAAGGTGAATCCGGGTTCCCTGATCCTGTCGGGGGTCATGCTGCTCGAGCACCTGGGCTGGAGCGGGGCCGCCAAGCGCATCGTGGCCGCGATAGAGAAGACCATCGCCGAAAAGACCGTGACCTACGACTTCGCGCGCTTGACCGAGGGTGCGACCGAGGTCTCGTGCTCCGGGTTCGGCGCGCGCATCATCGCGAACATGTAGCGGTTGTTTCACCACAGAGGACACAGAGGACCTAGAGACGGACGAGAATGAGTTCCTCCCGGATCTGGATGCCAACAGTCCTCTCCTCCGGCTCTGTGTCCTCTGTGTTCTCTGTGGTGAATCCTTCCTCCGGGCCTCGTCTTAGCAGAACGCGTCGCTAGCGCCCCCATGCCGGCCGCCATCGAAAAGCTCCTCGCCTCCCTGCGCCGCGCCTGCAAGCCGGGCGTGTGGTCCTCGGGCGTGAACCTGGTGCGCGCCGGTGCCGTGACCCTGGAATCGCGCAGCGACGAGGAGATCGTCCTGCGCGTGCGCGCCGGGGGCCGGGCGGTGCCGACCCAGGTCGTGCTCTACCCGGGCGAGGACGAGTGGGACTGCGACTGCCCGGGTCGGGTGAGGCCCTGCGAGCACCTGGCTGCCGCGGCCATCGCCCTCGGTCATGAAGAAGACGAGGGCGAGGCCAAGCCGGTGCAGAATGCGGCAGAGGTCTGGGCGCGCATCGCCTACCGCTTCACGCAGGTCGAGGGCGGCCTCACCCTGCGCCGGTTCATCGTAGCCGCCGACGGCGGCGAAATCCTGCTTGAAGGCACTTTGTCGGCGCTGTTGTCGCGGCCGGCCGAGGCGCGCGCCCTTCAGGTCGAGCAGTGGGATCTGCAGGCCGACCGCCTGCTCGAGCTTTCCGCGCGCGGCACTCTGCCGCCCTCCAAGCTGGATGCCCTGATTCACACGTTGATTGGCTGCCGTATGGTCTTTCTCGACGGTCGGCAGGTGGCCATGTCAGACGAGGAAGTGCTGCCGCACGTCGTGGTCATTGATCGCGAAGACGGCGTGGCCATCGTCATCCGCCGCGATCCGCGCATCACGGCCGTGCCCAGCCCGGGCGTGGTGGTGGTGGCCGACGAGCTGGCCCGCCACGGCGAGATCGAGCTGGTCGGCGGTTTCTTGCAGAACCTGCCCATCGTGCGTACCTTTTCCGCGGCTCAACTCGGCGAGGTGGCCACGCGCATCCTGCCGGATCTGTGCCGGCGCATGGCGGTCGAGGTACGCACCCGCCGCCTGCCGAACATCGCCCGCGGCATCGCCCCGCGCATCGTGGTCGAGCTCAGCCAGGTCGGCGCGTCGCTCGCCGCTTTGCCCACCCTGGTCTACGGCAGCCCCCCTTGCGCGCGCATCGACGACGGCGCGCTGGTGCATCTTTCCGGTCCGGTGCCCGTGCGCGACCAGGCGGGGGAGCGGCGCCTGACCGAGAAACTCCGTTCGGATCTCGATCTGGTGTGCGGCCGCCGCACCACCTTTGTCGGCCCCGACACCGCGCGCTTCGTGGACAAGCTCAAGCGTTGGCGCGGGGAGATCGCGGGCGACGGGGCGAAGGTGGTGCGGGCGCGCGTGCGTCTGGACGCGAACCTGCGGGTCGAGGGCGACGCCGCCGCTCCGTCCGGCGTGCCGAGCGCGCGCTTCGACCTCGACTTCACGGTCACGGCCGAAGACGGAAACCGGTCGCTCGGCACGGTCAGCGCTGCCGCGGTTCTTTCCGCCTGGCAGGAAGGGTTTGGCCTCGTCCCGCTCGAGGGCGGTGGTTTCGCGCCCTTGCCCGAGGCGTGGCTTGCCAAGCACGGGCACGAGCTCGCCGCCTTGCTCGCGGCGCGTGCCCAAGACGGCCGCGTGGCGGCCCATGCCCTGCCGGCGCTCGGTCGCTTGTGCGAGGCTCTCGACCAGCCGCCCCCGCCCGGCCTCGACCGCCTGGCACCGCTGTTCGCGAGCTTCGAGCGCCTGCCCGAGGCCGAGCTGGCGCAGGAGATCGCATCTACCTTGCGCCCCTACCAGCGTATCGGCGTCAACTGGCTGGCATTCTTGAAGAGCGCGGGCCTCGGCGGAATCCTCGCCGACGACATGGGCCTGGGAAAAACCCTCGAGGCCATGGCCGTCTTCGGCAAGAAGGCCCTGGTGGTCTGTCCCACCAGCGTGCTGCCCAACTGGCGCGCGGAATTGGCGCGTTTCCGTCCCGGCCTGCGCGTGAGCGCATACCACGGCCCGACCCGCCGGCTCGACGATGGCGCGGACGTCACCTTGACCACCTACGCGATCCTGCGCCTCGACAGCGAGGATCTTGCCCATCGCCACTTCGAGGTGGCGGTTCTCGACGAGGCGCAGGCCATCAAGAATCCGCAAAGCCAGGTGGCACGCGCGGCCTTCGCGCTCGACGCCGACTTCCGCCTGGCCATGACCGGCACGCCGGTGGAGAATCGCCTCGACGAGCTGTGGAGCCTGATGCATTTTGCCAATCGCGGCTTGCTCGGGGGTCGGCGCGAATTCGATGCGCAAGTGGCGCGGCCCGTGGCCGACGGCGTTCCCGGCGCGGCAGAGGCCCTGCGCCAGCGCATCCGGCCCTTTGTCCTGCGTCGCCGCAAGGCCGAGGTCGCGCCCGAGCTACCCCCGCGCAGCGAGGCCACCCTGCGCATCGAGCTCGACGAGCGCGAGCGCGCCATCTACGACGCCGTCCGCGCCGCCACGCAAAGCGAGCTTCTGGCGGCTCTGGGCGGCAGGGGCGAGAAGTTCGACACCCTCAAGGCGCTCGAGGCCCTGCTGCGCTTGCGCCAGGCCGCCTGCCACCCCGCGCTTCTGCCCGGCCAGAAGGCGGCCTCCTCATCCAAGGTCGAGGCCTTGGCCCAGGCCCTGGTCAACGCCGCCGAGGACGGGCACAAGGCCCTGGTGTTTTCCCAGTGGACCTCGCTTCTCGACCTCATCGAGCCCGTGCTCACGCAGCTCGGCGTGGAGTTCACCCGCCTGGACGGCAGCACGCGCGACCGCGCGGCCGTGGTCGATGCCTTCCAGGCCGAGAGCGGCCCGCCGGTCATGCTGGTCTCGCTCAAGGCGGGTGGGACCGGGCTCAACTTGACCGCGGCCGACCACGTGTTTCTCTGCGATCCGTGGTGGAACCCCGCGGTCGAGGATCAGGCTGCTGACCGCGCCCACCGCATCGGCCAGGAGCGGCCGGTGATGATCTACCGCCTGGTCGCGGCCGGCACGGTCGAGGAGCGCATCATCGAGCTGCAAGCGCGAAAACGCGCGGTCGAATTTGCCGCACTGGGCGATGCGGCAGCGGCGGCTTCGCTGACACGCGAAGACCTGCTTGCACTTTTGGCCTGATCGGCGCTAGTTAGGGGCTTGGACCGAATCACGAGCCGTGCCAATATGGCACCCTCCAGGGAGGAACTCTCGATGCGAAAGATCACTGGCCTCTGCTTTTTGACCGCGACCCTGCTGGCCGGCTCGGCCCATGCTCAGAGCCTTTTCATCGAGAAGGGCGACCCGAACGCCAAGAGCGCGATGATCGGCGGCGGGCTGATCAAGGATGCCTGGGGCATCACGCTCCTCGGCGGCTTCTCCTACCGCGGCGTGTTCGACGTGGGACTGGACTTCACCCGCTATGCCTACACCGGGGGAGACAACAAGAATCTGGCCGGCTACAGCGCGATGCCGTTTGTCGCCTGGCACCCGCTGCGCACGGATATGGAAGGCATGCCGATTTCCCTTTCGCTCATCCTCGGGGTGCAGCGGGTCTTCTATTCCGGCAACGACCCGTACGCCAACCCCGAGGGGTGGGGCCTTCTGCTCGGTCCCTCGGTGTACCGCCGCTTCGAATTCGGGAGCAAACTGCTCTTCATACCCGAGGTGCTCCTGGCCTACGACATGCAATACACGCGCTTTTTCACCGTGGCCGCGAACCAGCCCTCCGGGCACACCGGCGGCAGTGCAGGAGGCTTCGGCTACGACTCCGGTCCCCGTCATGGCGTCCGCCTGCTCCTCCGCCCGAACCTGCTCTGGCATGCCGGGAACGCCAGGTACCTCGTCGTCCCCTACCTCGGCTACCAGAGTGCTCTCGCCTTCGGCATCAACCTGGGTATGTTGTTCTAGCAGCCGGACCCTCGGGTTAGGACCCGCTCGAAGATATCTGTGCGAATTTGGACGGCCGATCCATCCCGGCTGGCGTCGTTGCTCGTCGTCGCAATACGTCGAGTATTCCTCCTCCTCGCGCCTCGCCAGCCGGGCG
>Ga0172363_10001295_pt1 | contig 20151 bp, 22 predicted proteins | sample LakKivs2_kivu2a2_FD_114541 | JGI IMG/M metagenome (GOLD analysis project Ga0172363, IMG submission 114541) | Sediment microbial communities from Lake Kivu, Rwanda - Sediment s2_kivu2a2 | ecosystem: Environmental > Aquatic > Freshwater > Lake > Sediment | place: Rwanda: Western Province, Lake... | reverse complement strand
ATCTTTATTTTTAATACTAGGCGGAATTTTTCTTGTGAAATCTTTAAGCAAAATAGCAAGAATGTTGAGAATTTCTGAATTCTCTGCAGCATTCATTATTATGGCAACAGCAACTTCCCTCCCAGAGTTGTTTGTAGGCATTTCCTCAGCAATTCAAGGCAATCCGGGCTTAAGCATGGGGAATGTTATAGGGGCGAACATAATTAATTTAACATTAATAACAGGCATAATAATACTGTTAAGCAGGGAAATTAAATCAGACAAAAAAATTGAAAAAGACTCTTATTTCATGCTTACAGGCGTTGTATTAATAATTGCTCTTTACATTATTGGAAAAACACTTTCGAGAGTTGACGGGATTATTTTAGTTTGTTTTTTTGGATTTAACTTTTACCGGACTTTCAGAAAAAGAAAAAAATTCAGGAAAAAAATAGAAAATGGAATACCAAAAGAAAGCAAATCCCTTTCTCTCCTTATTTTTATGGTCGCTTTCATAGTTTTGGTTTTTTCCTCTCAGTTTGTTGTCAAATACGCAGAGGCTCTTGCAGTAGACCTTGCCTTGCCTCCGATTTTTATTGGCTTGTTCCTCCTTTCTATAGCAACAACTCTTCCTGAGCTGGTTTTTGGAATTTCGGCAGCTAAAATGAACCATAACACAATGGGCATAGGAGATGAAATAGGGACTATCTTAGCAAACTCTGCGTTAATCTTGGGATTAGTTGCAATACTGCACCCAATCGAAGTCGCCTTCGCACCTTTCCTGGTCTCTGCCATGTTTATGTTTATTGCCGCTTCTGTATTCACAGTTTTTTTACTGACTAACAGGAAACTAGAAACCCTGGAAGGAATTGGCTTAATATTGTTTTATATGCTGTTTGTAATTATAGAATTTTTCATTAAGTAACCTGAGAACAACAAAATTTATAATCTTTCCATTTCTTTAAGTTTTATGAGCAACCCTATTGAAACAAGAAACAAAATACTCTCTCTTCTGAAAATTAAAGGCCCTTCTTTGCCTGTGCAAATAGCAAGGGAAGCGCAAATAAGCCCATTATTTGCAGGAGCTTTTTTGTCTGAATTAGCAAAAGATGATACTATAAAAATAAGCAAAATGAAAGTGGGAGGTAGCCCATTATATTACATCAAGGGCCAGGAAAACAAGCTTGATGATTTCTATAAATATCTCCCAGAAAAGGAAAGGGAAGCGTTTTTAATATTAAAAGAAAACAAAATACTTGAAGATAAAAAACAAGAGCCTGCTATAAGAGTTGCTTTAAGAAGCATCAAAGACTTTGCATTCCCTTTTCTAAAAGACCAAGAAGTATTATGGAGATTTCACACAATAACAGAAGGAGAAGTCAGGCAGATGCTTGAGCCTCCTGAAAAAGTAGAGGCTCCTGCCAGACAGGAGATTAAACAGGAAATGCAAGTCAAACAGGAAATACAAGTTAAACAAGAAACTAAACAGCAAATTAAACAAACAATAGAAAAAAAAGGCAAGGAAAAGCAGCTAAGTTTAGGATTAAAAAAAGCAAAAAAATTCAAACCTGAAGAAAGGTTCATAAATCCCCTTATAATTAACGAAAAGCCTGAAAAAAAGCATTATTCTGAGTTTGTGACAAAGGTTATTGAAAAAATAAATAACAAATATAAAGTTCTTGAAGAAAAATACTATGCTCCAAGAGAATACAGCTGCCTTATCCAAATAAAGTCTGAACTGGGCCCTATTAACTTTATTGCTTTTGCGAAAGACAAGAAAAAACTGTCTGAAACTGACTTGAAGAAGATTCTGTCAGAATCCCAAAAAATCCCGCTTCCTGCGCTGGTTTTGTATAAAGGGGAATTAAGCAAAAAAGCGCTTGAACTTTCAGTAAAGTACTTCTCAATCCTTAAGCTTGAAAAGCTATAGCCTTTAAAACAACAAAGTTTAAAAATGCACAATTACAGAGAATTAATATATAACTAATATGGGACGCATAAAATCAACATTGGTCAAAAGAACTGCAGAAAAATTGCTCAAAGAAGAGAATAATTTTAGTGAACACTTTAACACTAACAAGAAGCTATTAGCAGACACTATGCCAAGTAAAAAAGTCAGGAACAAAATAGCAGGCTACATATCGCGACTAAAAGTACAGGCAAGAGAAGAAAAAGTTCAGTGATTATATTAAGCAATTTCATTGCTTACAGAATTCAATAAAATATCCAGGAGGTCAAAATGGCAGAAGAAGAAAAGAAAACAGAAAGAAAAGGCGACGAAAACGTTGTCTTTATCGGAAGCAAGCCTTTCATGAACTATGTGACAGGTGTTGTAATGCAGTTTACAACAAAAGGAAGTGCAGAAGTCATCATAAAGGCAAGAGGCAAATTTATCAGCAGAGCAGTGGACGTGGCAGAAGTGGCAACAAAGAGATTCCTTAAAGAGCACAACATAGGAGTAAAGGACATAAAAATTGACAGTGAAGAATTCGAGAACAAAGAAGGAAAGCGAGTCAACGTTTCCACAATCGAGATAACTTTGTCCAAGAAGTAAAAAACCTAATTTTATTTAATGGGATTTTTTCCTTTTTTTATTTTTTCTTTTTTTATCTTAATTGCTTCTTTCTCTTTAACATTTATTTTGTCAATTTTCTCTATTAAAACATCCATTTTATGGTCTATTTGCTCGACATGTTTAGCCATTTTCACTACTTTTCTCATAGTTCTCCATCTGAACAATGCCCTCAATATCAGGAAGATTATATAAACAAGTATAGCTATTCCGACAATTTCAAAGATAGTTATTAAAGGCTCTATCGACTGGAGAATGGTTTCCCTTAAGGGCCAAATTAAATCTTCAATAACAGTCTCGTTTGCCATTTTTCTATAAATATTTCTTTATATTAAAGTTTTTCCTGAACCTCAATTCTTTAAAAAAATTAACTAAAAACATTATTATAATAATAGAAGTTACAAGAACAAAAAGCAGATTAAAGATGTTGCCTAATGCTGAAAATGTGTCAATTCCAATAATGCTCTTCACCACATTTCCTGTAGCTCTAAAATAAAAAATTCCAAAAGTGACGTAAAATAAAACAGCCAAGATTAAAAGAGTATGTTTTGTCCTGCCTTCTTTATCCATGTAATCTTCAAATTCTTGCCTCTGTTTCTTGTTCAGATTCCTGTATGCTTTTGCCTCGTTGTACTTGATATTTTTATTTAAAGAACCTGCAACTCTCTGCTCCATTCTAATAGTCCTGACAACCTGTTCATTAACATTCACCATTTTCCTTTTTTTAATAAGAAAAATGAATTTATAAGGGTTTTCATTATTGGCTTTGCTCTGACTTAACATAAATTTAAACTTGCCTCTAATAATATAGCAAAAGGTATTAAAAAATTATTCTTTAATGCACTTAAAATTTGTTAATATTAGTGAAACGCTCTACTGCGATAGCATGTAAAATGGATCTACTTTACACATTAGTTTTTTAAACCCGTTATATCTTGTAGTTCTGACGGCTGCTTAGCTCAGTCGGTTTAGAGCGCCGCTCTCATGAGGCGGAGGTCCCGAGTTCAATTCTCGGAGCAGCCATATGGACTGAAGTGAAATCCGATAAAAAGATAATATATGATTTCGCTGAGGGAGAACATCGAATCGAAAATGGCAGAATGTCAAAAACAACTTAATTTAAAGAAGTGCAACTGCACTTACAAAGGATGTGAAAGAAAAGGCATCTGTTGTGAATGCCTGCGTTATCATTTATCTAACCGGGAACTTCCAGCCTGCTGTTTTCCAGATGATATAGAAAAAACCTATGACAGAAGCTTTGAGAAGTTTGCAGATATTGTTAAAGAAAGAAAAGTTTAAAACATTAGAAGATATAAATATGTATGGACAAAAAATCATTAATTATATTAATAGTCATTGTCATAGCCATAATAGCTATAGGATACAAAATGACTGGAAATGCCATAAAACAAGATATAAAAGTAAGGCTCGAGACAAGTGAAGGGGACATTGTTATAGAACTGTACTCAGACAAATCTCCGATTACTGTTGAAAACTTCCTTGCTTATGTTAATGAAGGGGCTTATGATGGAACTGTTTTTCACAGAGTCATACCCTCTTTTATGATTCAAGGTGGCGGCTTTACAACTGATGGAGAAGAAAAATCCACCCGCGAGCCTATAAAACTTGAATCCAGTAATGGATTGAAAAATGAAAAATATACTGTAGCCATGGCAAGAACTTCCTTGCCAGACTCAGCAACCAATCAATTCTTCATTAACACAGAAGACAATGGTTTTCTTAATTATGGTGTAAGAGACGAAGGGTACGCAGTCTTTGGAAAAGTTGTAGAAGGACAGGATGTTGTAGACAAGATAGCTGAAAAACAGACAACAATAAAATACGGAATGCAGGACTGGCCTGTCGAAGATATAATAATAGAGAAGGCAGAAGTTATTAATTAAATTTTTTATCTGAAAAATTTTAAACTCTCATCCTAAATCCATCATCTTTTTTTCTTGGTAAAATGTGAAGATGAACATGGGGAACTACCTGCCCTGCTACTTCATAACTGTTAATGACAACATTAAAACCCTCTGCCTTTTCTTCATCTAAAAGCTTAAAAGCAAGCCTTTTCGCAGCATCTAAAAATTCTCCAAGCAAAGATGAAGGCATATCCAAAAGAGTAGGATAATGCCTCTTGGAAATAATCAAAGAATGCCCTTTTACCTTGGGATTTATATCTTTCACAGCAAAAAAATTATCTGTTTCAAGTATTTTCTTGCTAGGAATTTCTCCTTTAGCTATCTTACAAAATATACAATCTTCCATTTTTTAAATTAAGATATTTTTAAATGTTAGTGTCTGGAGGGCTCTGAATTACATGAGGTTCTTTCCTAAACCAGTTTTTTATCCATACAAAATTCAAAATCCAGTGTATTATCAAAAGTACCAACAAGACTACTGAAAGCCATTGGTGGATACTCATCCAATTCCATGACTGAAAAACTAAAGGTAGTTTCCCCCACAAAGCAAATCCTGAATAAAAAATGACTACCATGAGCAAAAACATCAAAATATCCAGCACCATTTTTAGTTTGTTTTTATTCATAAGTCTTAAAAACTACCTGTATTTATAAAATTAATGATTGGGCCTGTATTATAAAGGTTTATTATTTTCGGCTGGCAGTCGAAAGATCCGGGTTCGATTCCCGGCAGGTCCATTATGCCTAAAATACAGAAAGCGAAAATAGAAGGAGTTTTTTTATCATTAACAGACAAATGCAACCTTGACTGTAAATACTGTTACCAAAGTTATTCCCCCACTCTTAACCCCTATAATGAATTAAAAAAAGAAGAATGGATTAAATTAATTAAAGGGTTAAAAAAATTAAAAATTAAAAAGATTAGGTTTATCGGAGGAGAGCCATTTTTATACAAAGATTTTTGGGATATTGTAAAATATGCAAATAAAGAAAGATTAGAAATAAAAATCTTTACTAATGGAACTCTATTGGATGAAGAATTAATTAAAAAAGTAAAAGAATGTGAGGCGGTTTTGTCGTTTAATTTAAACAGCGAAAAAGAAGGAATCCAAGATTTTTATCAAGGTAAGGGAAATTGGAGAAAAACAATAAATGCGATAAAAAAATGCAAAAAAGAAAATGTAGAATTTGAAATAGCCTCTCCCCTAACAAATAAAAATATAAGAAGCATAGAAAAATTTATAGGCTTATGTACAAACTTAGGCGCTAAAAGAATAAGATTTGTACCTTTGATTCTTATTGGTAATGCTTCAGTAATGGGAAAAGACAGACCTTCAAAAAAACAAATCAAGAAACTAGAAAAAAAGATAAAGAATAAAAAAATAGAAGTTACTATTGGATGCAGAAGTTGCGAAGCAGGAATAAACTATCTGACAATACAATCAAACGGAGATGTCACGCCTTGCTCTATAAATAAGACTATTTTGTGCAATATAAGGAAAACAACTATAGAAAAGATAATCAACAAAATAAAAAAATCCAATATTAAATTTAAAAATATCTGTAAAGATATTAAATAAAAACCTAACTTAAAAATCAATATAATCTTTCCATAATCCTATTTCTTTTTCTCCAGATTCTCTGCTGTCAGAAGCGTGTATTACATTATTTAAATATCTTGCTTCTCTGGCAGCAACTTCCAGAGAGTCTCTTCCAAAAATCCCTCTAATTGTCCAAGGCTCAGCTTTTGCAGGGTCTGTATTGCCAATAGCGTCTCTAGTTCTTCTTATAATATTTTCCCCAGAATAAACACATAAAACAACTCCATCTTCTGAATGTGAAAATGCCTTGACAGTTGCTTCGTACTGGGGAATATGGGCTATATTCTTGTAATGCTGTCTTATAATGTCTTCAGGAACTCTAAATACATGAGAAGGAATTGTTCTTGAAAAATCTCCGGTCTTTTCCAGCAAGTCATCTAAACACCAAAAAATCTCTAAACAATTCCCAAAATTTCCTGGCTTTAGAATAATTAAGGTTCTTTCAGTCTGTTTGTCCATTTTCCCTTCCCCATTCCATATGCCCGCCTGTTTTTAAAAATTTATCTAAAATAACTAACTCGTCATAAATTCCATCAATTAATTCATAGCTCTTAGCTTCCTCCAAATCCACCCATGCATATTCTGTTAAGCTTTTGTCTAATCTTACCTCGCCATCTAAAGGCTCTGCAAACAAGCTTATTATAAGGCAAGGAACACCATCCGGCCTTATGTAAACCATGCTTGTAACATAGCCTATATTTTTTATTTCCAAGCCAACTTCTTCCCTGACTTCTTTTTTTAACAATTCTTCCATAACATTATACCAGTGATGTTGAGTGTCTTTCTTTCTTAATGCATAATCCAGAACCTCTAACTTGCCTCCAGGAACAGTCCATTTTCCTGGAAATGCTTTTTCCCATTCAGCTCTTTTCGCTATCAAATATTTCCCATCTTTAACAAGAATTCCTGTAACAACAACATAATGTAATTGATTTTTATCATACATATTCCATCACAATCTTGTTTATATTTAAACAATTCCTCAAAAAATTTGACTAAAATTATGAATTAAATAAAAGACATCTCATCAAAAAAATGCATGCAAAAAAGAACTCAATTAATTCCGAATAGATAAATGTATTACTAAATGCTAATATGATAAAATTGAGCGGGGGTAAGTTGGCTTAAAAAAGGCGCCTTTAAATAATATGGAAAGCAAAATTCTTGAATTATTTCTTTACAATAATAAGCTGAAGTTTAATGAAATTGAAAAAAACCTAAATATAAGGTCCAACAAATTATCTTACCATTTAAGCAAGCTCATTAAAGCCGGAATTTTAACTAAAAAACAAAATTCCTATGAGCTATCTGAAACAGCAGAGCATTTAATACCTTATTTGTCAGGTAAAAAAGCTGTTCTTCCGGTAATCTTAATACACATCGGAGATAAAAATCGCGCTTTTTTATATCAAAGAGAAAAAAAGCCTTTCAAGGGCTTCCTTTCTCTCCCAGGAGGAAGGTTATTAATTAACGAGTCTATAGAAGAGGCTGCAAAAAGAATAATGAAAGAAAAGTTTAACACAGATATTATTTTCAGAAAAATAAATTCTGTTTCTTTAGAGCATGTTAAAAAATCAGGAAAAACCATGCATTCTTTTCTCCTGATACTTGTTTCAGCAGAAGCAAAAAACATCCAACTGACAGACATCACCAAAGACAAAAAAAGGATAATTCCAAGTGATTATAAATTGATGAAACGCACTGGTTCAGAAATAAAAATAAAGACAATTATTTCAAATATTTAAATAAATGAAATTAGGTTTATTATAACTCTATAAAATATATTTTACAATAAATATTTTTATTTGAAATTAAATTATAATACCTGCTTTAGTTATACAGATTATGGACGGGCGACTTTATGTAGGGGTTGACTCTACACAATACAGCAATGGACTCTTTAAAGAAGGTAATACAAAAGAGCTCTGTGTCGCTGTTTTTTCCACAAATCCGGAATCCTTAATTCCCGGAAATTGCATGAAAAAAAGAAACCTTTCTGTTCTTGAGAATTTACTGGAAAATAGAAATTCTGTTTCAATTACTATAGACCCGGAAAAAGTATCAGATAATGTGCGTCCGCTTATTTATTCTGCAGGAAGATTTATCTCTTTTTATATGGAAGAGGTGTTTAAAGAGGCTATTAAAAAATTAGAAATTCATATTGACGGGTCATTATATGGAAGAGAGAAAAAATATTTAAAAGATTTGTTAGGCTGCCATGGAATAGTATTGGCAGAAGGCTATAAAAAGTTCTTCAAAAAAAACAGATATAGGAAAAGAAAAGACAAAAAAACAACCTATTGCACCCAGCCAAGCATAATTCTTGCAGCAGATTCTTTGTCAAATTATCTATTTAGAAAAAAGGGCATCCTATTATTTCCTAACTTAGACTCCAGAGAAACAAGGATTATAAACCTGCAACTATTTGGAAAATCAGTTGAACACATTCACCTATCAGCTTAGAATTTACCCTGTTATTTATTTCTCAAACTTTCCCAGCAGCTTATTAAAAACCTTGAACAATTCATTGTAATCTGGGTTGTACTTTTTCAAGTTTTTCTTATATTTCTCCAGATTATAAAGAAAATAAACAACATCCTTCCCAGTCAAATCCTCTACAAAATCTCCGAACCCTGAATCCTTAAGAAATAAAGCATTTAAAGTCTGCTCAAATTGCCCTTTTAATGGAAGCGCAAGATAAGGTTTTTTCAGATAAATCGCCTCTGAAATTAAAGTAAATCCAGCTGTTGAAATAACAGCCTTGCATTTCCTCAAATCCTCAAGAAAATGCTCTTTTGTTCTAAACTCCAGGTTTCCTTGTTTTTTGCTTTTACTATAGCCATAAACTGCAAACTCCTCTTTAATTCCTTTAAGGATTTTTATTCTCTGCCTGTCTTTTTTAGTTAAATAAACTAAAATTTTCCTGCCATATTCGCCTTTAAGTTTCTTGACATTTTCTCTCACAAGAGACGTAATAACAAAAGTATTTTTCTTATAAGATGCTTTTATTTTATTTTTTCCAAAACTGGAAACAACAAAATAATCTGCCCGTTTGACAAAATTCTTCACAACTTCTCTTGCTAACAAAAAGTCTTTATAATATTTTTTCGGAACATTGATCTCTAAATTAGTTAATCTATGCTGATTATCAAAACAAATAAGGGGTTTTTTATACCAATTTCTAAGTACAGGAACAATTGGCTCCATATCAGAGATACATAAATCTGGGTTGAAGGTTTTCATCAACCTTTGGAATTTTCTCCATCTCCATAGATTCGCAGGAAAATTTTCTAAGTTATACTTAATCGTCTTTCTTTTTTTCAAAATACTTTTCTCAAAAATTAAGTGAAGTCCTTTAACTTTAAGGCATTTAAACCTTCTTTTCAGCACTTCATAAGCCTGCCCGTAAGTTAAAATAATAACTTCATGACCTTTTTTCTCTAAATAATCTGCTAAAATTAAGGCTCTTGAACTGTGCCCGTAGCCTTCTCCTGCAACCCCGTACAGTATTTTCATAAATAATATAACAGACAGAAGTTTAAAAACCTAGCCCGCCTTCTCCTTTTTAAGAGACGCAAGACATATTCCCCCTAATCCAAGGTAATAAACATAATAAATAGCCCTGCTAAGAAGGGCTACTGCAACTGCAACTTCTGATGAGATTCCCATTGAAGAGTAAAGCAACAGCATTACACTCTCCATTAATCCTATTCCTCCAGGAGAAGGGGAAAGGTCACCTATCACGTAGCTTAAGACAACGACAACGGCTACAGAAATAATTCCTGCTTTAACATTAAATGCAAAAAATAAAAAATAAGTGCTTAAAATTAAAGGTATCCAATATAAAACTGAAAGTATGACTCCCTTAGCAAAAACAGAATTAACAGCATGCTCATAGTTCTTTGTTATTATTTCCCTGCTTTCAACAACCCTATCGTTAAAATTTCTCCTGCTTTTAAACTTTTTTTTAACCGAACTTAGATTATAAACCCTGTTTGTAATCCATTTTATGGGAATTTGTCTTCTTTTGATATGAGACAAAATCATCAGGAAAAAAAGGAAAATTACACCAACAAGGATTATTTCCAGCACTGCCGCCAGCCACCCTGAAATACTGACAAAAAAAAGCAAATAAAGAATTGATAGTATCGAAAGCGTGAAAAAAACAGAAATATAAAATAGTTTATCTGCAAGAACCGCTCCAACAGCAACCATAACCGGAACATTTCTCTTCTTTCTCAGGTAATAGATTCTTACTGGCTCTCCTCCTACATTCGAGCCGGGAGTTATAGTATTAATAAAAAAACCAGCAACAGTAGTCTTAAATAAAAACCAGAATCCAACATCATATTTTTTGTCAAGAAAATACTTAAACCTGATGTTCCAGATGAACAAGCTTACTGGAAAGATAAGCAAGGAAAGGAAAAAGAAACTCAAATTTATGTTTCTCAGCAAATAAAAAACTTCTCCAAAGTCAACGTCCTTTAAAACATAAACAGTTAGGGCTATAACTATCGCAAATAAAACCCAGTCCCTAAGTTTCTTGTTCATCTTACTTTTTAAAATAAGCAACTATTAATTTAAAAACATATCACTCCTGTAATTATATGCAAATAAGTTTTTACTGTGAATTTCCAACAGAAAAAACTCTCAAAAAGTTAAAGTTAATTAAATTTCCATGCAGAATTTTCCTTGCCGCTAAATCTGTTCAGAATTTTGAGACTATCTCAAAAAAAGCTAAAAAAATAAATAAAAAAATAAAAACAGTTTACTGGCCGATTGTCAAAAACTCTTACTGGATATCACCTTTTTCTAATACAAATGACCTGACTAAATTATTCAAAGAATTAAATGACAAAAATAATGATGTACTAATTGACTTAGAGCCCCCTATATTAAACAAAAAATTGTTTTTAAAAAACATACTAAAAATAAGGAAAAACAAAAAGATAATACACTCTTTCTTAGAAAAGAATAAGAAGAGAACTATAACAGCACAGCTTCCTTTTCCAGATTCAAGAATAATGAGATTTTTAGGATTAGATTATGAAGTTAAAACAGAAAAAAATCTTATGTTCTATTCAAGTATGATTCCTGAAAAAATTAAAAATAAAATAAAAAACAGATTATTAAAAATAACTAATAAGGAGCATTATTCCATAGGGCTTGGGGTAATTGCAAAAGGAATCCTTAAAAAAGAGCCAATTCTCTCTCCTGAAGCTCTTAAAAAAGACTTTCAGTTTGTTAAAAAAGCAGGGTTTAAGAAAGTAATTATATTTAGAGTAGGCGGCTTAAATGAAAAATACCTTAGAATAATTAACAAATTTCACTAAATATTTAAAGATTAAAAACTCTAGATTATAATGAAAAAGAAAATGCTGATAACAGCATTTGTTTTGTTAATCCTTAGCATAATCTTTGTCTCTCCTACTTTAACAGGCAATACAATAGGCGTAAGCAAGAAAGTCTCTGACATCATAGCAATATTCTTCCTGTATTCCCTTGGAATAACCCTTTCTATGCTTATAAAAAAAGAATAATTATTTTTTCCTTGTAAAAACTAATTTTCCTGCTTTTCTAAAATCAATTTCACCATCTATCGACTGTCTTAATGTATTCTTTAAGTCCTTAATTTTAACTCTTATTTGTTCAGTTGTATCTCTATTTCTAATTGTTACATCTTCCTTATCCAGACTTTCCTCATCAATTGTTATGCAATAAGGCGTTCCTATTTCATCATTTCTTGCATACCTTCTTCCCACAGAAGCACTTTTATCATAAATAACATTAAAATCCTTCCTTAATTCTTCTACAATTTCTTCAGCTATTTTTATGTACTGTGGTTGCCTGACAATTGGAAAAACAGCCGCTTGTATAGGAGCCAGTTTACCTGGAATTTTTAAAACAACATAGTCTCTTTCCTTATCGTAAGTATAAGCTTTAGTCAATATAGCAAGAAAAACTCTTTCAATTCCAAAAGTTGGCTCAATAACTCTTGGAATTTCCTTGTTATTATATTTATCATCCCTGACTGCCATTTTCTCTCCGCTAAATTTTTCATGTTGGGATAAGTCATACTGCCCTCTATTGGCAATTCCTGCTATCTCTTTGCTCCCAAAAGGATACTCATAGTCAATATCAAAAGTCGCTGAAGAATAATGTGAAAGTTCATCCTTTGTGTGTTCCCTTATTTTTATTTCAGTCAAACCCAGACTCTTAAACCATGAAACTTGTTCTGCCAGCCAATAAGCATGCCACTCCTCCAGCCTTTTTTCCTCCAGCATTTGTCCTATTGTTGTTTCTCTTAATTCCTCGCTTCCTGATTTTTGCGTTTCTTCATCCAGCAATCTAACTTTTAAGTTTCTATGTCTATCTTCTAAAAGATTGCATTTAGTTTCTTCCTTATTAATAAAGAATTCAAATTCTCCTATATGAAACTCTCTGCTTCTAAAGAGGAAATCTCTTGGGGCTATTTCATTCCTGAAGCATCTTCCAATTTGTGCTATTCCAAAAGGAAGCTGTTTTCTTGAAGTTAACTGGACAGCTTTGAAATTAAGAAACATTCCCTGGGCAGTTTCTCCTCTTAAATAAGCATCCATCGGCTCTACTGCACCTATCTTTGTATGAAACATTAAATTAAATTTCCCCTTGTTTTCATAATCTCCTCCGCACTCGCACTTTATTTTTCCTAATTCAGCCTCATCTAACTTTCCTGTTTTCCCGCATTTCTTGCATCTGACAAAAATATCATTAAAACTGTCTAAATGTCCTGAAGCTTTCCAGGTTTTTGGATGGCTGATGATACTTGCCTCAATCCCAACCATATCTTCCCTTGACTTGACGAAAAAATCCCACCAGCTTTTCTTGATGTTGTTGAAAAGCTCTACTCCAAGCGGACCTAGGTCCCAGAACCCAGACATTCCTCCGTAAATCTCACTGCTCCTGAAAACAAATCCTTTTTCCTTGCAAAAAGTAGCCAGTTCATCTATAGTAATTCTTGTCTTGCTTTCTTTTTTCTTTTCTCCCTTGCTTTCTGTTTTTTCTGCTTTTTCTTCTGTTTTCTTTTCTTCCATTATTTCTTTTTTATTCTCTGGCTTTTTTAATGTTTCTATAATCTCTTTTGCTTTTTTCTCAGCTTCTTCTTTATTTTTTCCAAGATAAGCAACATTCTTGCTCTTAACTTTCCCGTCTTCACGAACCGCCTTATTTAAATAAAAATATTCCTTGCCTTTAATTTTTTTCTTGACAATGTACATTTTAACCTATTAATTTTTTCAATAATTTAATAAGACTTTCAAATTCATCTTTGTTCTGCTGATAGAACTCCATAGGAATATCCTCTCCATAATAATTCAATCTGTTTCTAAAAAAAGACATTTGAGAAATTAAAAGAGTCTCTTTCTCACAATCAGGATTTTGTTTATAAAAATAACTTATTAAACACTGATGATTTCTCGACCTCAAACCATTTCTCAATAAATAAGCTACAAGTAATTCCTTGATAATTTCATAATAATCTTCAACAACTAAATCTACTGTATCTTCGTTTATTTCTGTATTTCTTGCCCTTTTCAGTCTTTTGTCAGCCTTGCTTATTATAGCTTTAATTCTCTCCTCATCTACGCTTACCTTTCTAATAAATTCTTTTTCACATTCTTTCCAGTCCATCAAATCAATCATTTTATCTTAAAGTAGCCATAAAGTTTTATTCCATTTACAATATTATTAAATAAGTGAGGCTGTAATTTATCCATGTTTGGGTAAAGGAATAACTGAATCTTATGATTCAGTTTTTTTTCAAAATTTTTAAAATCAAGTTCTTTTTTAACACTTGACTCTACAAACAAATCTATATCGCTCTCACAGTCATACTCTCCTTTCTGGACACTTCCAAAAACAATAATGACAGAAGGATTTAAGTGCTCTTTTAAGTAATCTACCAAACCTGCCCTGTAAATTTTATCTACCATAAAAAAGCTTTTTAAAAATTTAGTATAACTATTAACAACCATTTTATTCTCACTGTCTATTACATTTTCCCTTCTCAACTTTTCCAGATATCTCTGAACACTTGAACTTGGAATCCCCGTCCTCTTGGCTATCTGTCTAATACTCAATATTTGATTGGGATACTCAAAAAGCAGTTCAAGTATTTTGTCCCATTTTTGATTCATCTGTACCATTTTATATACATCTGTACCATTTTTGGTATATAAATCTTTCTGTTCTTAGGCAGATTATAGAATTAGTAACTACAAATAAGTTTATAAATATTTTGTTAGTTACTACTCAGGCAGAAACTAAATATTTCCTCATATAATTATCAGAATCATCTTCTGGCAAATCTCTCACAAGAGTCGTAACTCCTTCAGCCGCGTGAGTCCAATATCTAATTCTTTGTCTTCCAGGATGCTCTTCATTTGGCTCTGCCCAAATCCTAGAAATAACTCTCCTAACAACTTCTTTTCCTTTGTCAATTAATTGCACTAAGCAATATCCATGGTCATCTGGAGATTTTTCTAAATCAAACCCTATCATTGTAAACCAAAAAATTCCTGCTTTATAAATTTTCCTAGCGACTATTGACTATCTAATGGAATTGAAAATGTAACACCACCATAGTTTATGTCATCAACTCCATCTTTCCCGTCCAACGCCCTGAAAAAAAATCTTATACCATATGAGTCTTTAGAAAATGATAAATCAACTCCGGGAGTAACTGCTTTTAATCCTTCTGTTTCATCATAAAATCTGTGTGTTAAACCTGCTTCAAGACTCGGCGTTGCACTTACATCAAATCCTGCTAATTTCCCTAATGAAAATTCTTTAGATGCCTTAACATTAAAACAAGTTCCAGAATCTACATCTTCATATTCTAACAAATGAAAGATACAAACATCAAGATTAACAGGCCCTTTATAACTTGCCGCACCATGAAGAACATAATCACTATGATCCCCTATAAACTTAGAAGGATAAGTCCAGACATATGCTCCGCCAGTAACTGAAAAAGAATCTCCAAATGGAATAGTGTAATCAGTTCCTATATCTACTTCATGAATCTCCTTATCATTAAAATCGATATCAGACCATAAAAAAGCAGATAGATTATCTTTAGATGCACCAAAGAAAGTCTGGTTAACTCCCCTATGCTTTCCAGGCTCTCTCCCTATTACCATACCATTGCCAAACACATAATCAGTAGCAACAGTATTATCTAAACAAAAAGCCCACTTCTCATCTCCCTCTGCCTTTTGTGCCTCTGTTTTTTCTTGAGACATTGCATAAATTTGTGCTGTTGAGCTGTTCAATGGATTTTCAACAGGCTTGACTTCCTGAGCAGGAGCTGCAGCCAGCTTTAAACATCCAAGAACCCCAAGTGCCGCTGCTTCTAACCACGATAATTTTCTTGTTTTTCTCATAGTATCATCATTAAAACTTTATTTTTAAACCTTTGTATTTGTAATTACTTTAAAGTAACAATAAGAATTGAGAAATCTATAAACTAGAAAATAGAAACTAGTTTAACACCAGATAAGTAACAAAGAAGGCATAGGGATACATTACCATTACAAATTATTTTAATATTGCTATTTTAGAAAAAATGTAATGGCAAAAGCACGGAAGGGAAACTGAAAAAAAGTTATTTTGCACTATTTCATCCTTTCTATGCTTTTTATAAAACAAGAATTACGCCTTTAAATCTTTTTTCATTAAATTTCTGACAATCACTTCACTCTGCTTGCATCATACTTTTTTCTTCCGCGCTCCATAAGATCAAGAGAGTACACGGCAGCAACCATATAAGAAATTGGAGAACCATGATAATTTTTATCTTCCATAACTGTTTCATGAACTGCGAGTCCAGTTGTTCCTAACATTAAAACAGCCCCCACAACCATTTCAATTAAACCTTTCCTTACCATAGTTCGTCTAAAAAACCTCAGTTTATAAACCTTTTCTTTTGTAACTACTCTAAAATAAGAAAAAATAAAAGAGAGCACGGGATGGGATTCGAACCCATGAATGGTCGCTGACTGCAAAAATGCTGCAGGCGACTGCGTTAGCCACTTCGCCACCCGTGCATAGCATGTGTGGATGACCTCCAAACTCTGATTGTCGTACTCAGCGCTTGAGGGTTAATAAGGGATACTTCCCTTATTACGCCACCCGTGCGTATAATTAAAAGAAAAGTCACCTTTTAATATTTTATTGTTATCCTAAACTATTTTTTTGCCGCAACTTTTTAAAAAATATGATTTTTCTGCCTATATTACGTATAAGCAATTTACATTATAGATAAGTAACATTTATAAAGGATAATACATCATTAATAAGTATGTATAGGGCTCGCTTAAAAAGAAATATCTTAGTCAGAAATAGGGATAGAAACAAAGCTATTAATCATAAAAAATTCTTAATTATTTTCTCTGCGATTTTAATTGTTTTAATATTGTTTTTTGCGTTTTACTTCAGGACAAACTTGTCTGGATTAGCTGTTAAAGAGCAAGTTAAAGAGCATCGTCAAAAGCTCGCTCTTAGCTATTCAGAATCCTCAACTTACGAATTAAAAGTTGAAGGAAAACTGACTTCTTTAAAATTATCAGGAGAGTTACAAGAAGAAGGACAAGGAAGCGAAGTCAGAATATACCTTGATGATTACCTTGTTCTTGACAGCTCTAATTTAGAAAAAACAAGCTTTTTGACAGGATTGGCAATTGATGAAACAACCGAGACAACTGATTCAACTTCATATTCAGAAGGCACAGAAGGAGGCCTAGAAGCGAGCCCTATTAATGGGCCTCCTTCTCCTTCTGAGCAAAGCGAGCCGGCAGGTTCTGAACCAACAAGTGAGCCTACAACTGAAGAAGAAGCAAGAACAGAAACTACTGCTGAACCCGAGACTACAATAGAGCCAGAAGAGCCTGAAGCTGAAGAAGAGAACATAACCGAGCCAGAAATCCCTGAACCAACAGAAAATTTAACAATTCCAATAGAAACTGCAGAAAATGTGACTAATATAACTGCCCCTACAAACATAACTAACCTAACAGAAACAGAAGAGAAAATAACAAAAGAAACTAAGAAGATAAAGTTCAAAGATGTATGCGAAGAAACCTGCACTCTTCCTGAACTAGATAAACCTGCTTACACCATAAGAATCGAAATCAACAACGCCTCAGTCTCTATAGATGAAATAACTTACACGACTTTAACAAAAGTAGAAAAAATAGAAATAATTAACGAAACTCTATCTAACATAACCAACATTTCCACTACTTCCTCACTAATTAAAGTAGGCGAGCCAGTTATATGGAGAAAAGTAGTGCAGTTAGAAGAGCCAAGAGCAGTTAAGGTAAAGCTTCCAAAAGAAGCTAGGAACATTTCTGTAAACAAAATCAAAGACTTGGAATATTATGCAGAAGAGCCAGCAGAAGAACAAATAGAATTTCCAATTATTTCAAATGAAACACAAACAAATGAACCAATTAATCAAACCATCAATGAATCATATTCAGAAGAAGAGGCGTCCTCACAAGCGAGCCCTATAAGTGAGGAGCCTCTTCCCTCTGAAAACCTAACAGAACAAACAGAACCAGCTTCCTTTTCCACATCTTTAATTACAGGGCAAGCTATACAAGAGCCTTCTTTCCTAACACACCTTTTTTCATTAACAGGAAGAGCTGTTTTAACAGAAGAAAAAATAAATGAAATTGAAGTCACAATTGAGGACAATGCCTCTGAATATGAAATAACTTACGAAACTCCTGCTCCAACATCTTCTGAAACAATTATTTCAGAAAAAAAGAAGCAGATAATGATTTCAGGCCCTGATAATCTTTACACAAACGTGCTTGCATTCACTTACCTTGAAAACGAAGCTTCTGCAGAAAAAATCAAACTATATCACCTAGAAAATGAAACAAGAACTCTTGTGGAAACAGAAAAATATGACAAGAACAATAACTCATTAACAGATTATATCGAATGGACAGTGAGTCATTTAAGCAATCAGACTTATGAACTTATAATACAGATAAGCAAGGCAGAGCATCTGGATGAAAATTATACTTTCCTTGAAGATGTTTATGAAAGTGTTAAGGCATTGGATAATGTTTGGGCAGCTATTCCAGACAAAGATTATGTAAGAGTTACTTTTGAGCAACCTCTAGATAACACAAAAGACATAACAATTTATGCAAGAAGTAACGAAACAGCGGAAATTGAGGTTTACACTGAAAACAGCAATGAATTAATAGCAACATTTGAAAATATAACAAATGAAAAATGGTATAAAGTGTACTTGGCTAATTTATCTGAAAATGAAAGTTATGATGTTTTTGATTTGAAAATCCTTGGAGAAGTAGAATTTGACTATATTGTTGATCCAATAATTTTTATGGCTGGAGAAGTCCGAGTAAACGTTACTAATCCAGAAAATAATTCGTATTTGAATAATTCCTTTGTTGAATTTAACGTTACTTCAAATGATACCTTAAGCTGGTGTGGAGTAAGCATTAGCGGAGCTGCAAATGAGACAATGACTAATACTAGCACAACTGAATTTAATTACACAAACGATTCGATTGCAGATGGGAGCTACAATTTTATTATAACCTGCAATGACTCAGCAGGCACTTATGGAAATTCAGGTATAAATTATTTTTACATAGATACTGTATTCCCACAAATTAATTTCGCAAATCCTACTCCGAGCGATGGAACATCTACTTCAAATACTTCAATTGAAATTAATGTTTCTATTGTTGAAAGTGATTTAGAGGAAGTTAAATACAACTGGAATGGAACTAACTTCACGATGTTTAACGATTCTTTAGTTTTAATGTTTAATTTTGATAATGTTTCTGTTTTAGGGGAAAATGATACTCATATTGTTGATTTAAGTGGGCATGGGAATAATGGAACTGCAAAAGGTGCCTTTGTTAATACTACTAGCTGCAAGTTTGGAAATTGTTATACTTTTGATGGTGTCAATGACTATATTAACCTAAGTAACGGTGAAGGTGTGAATATTACCGGGTCTATAAGTATTGAAGCCTGGATTTATCTTGTGGGGAATAGTTCAACAGACTTTCATACAATAGTCTCTAAGGAAAATTGGAATGAGCCACCAGCAGTTGATGATTCTTATGTTTTTAATATAAATAACAACACACATATTCTGTCGTTTGGAATTTATTTTGATAATAATCCTTCTTATGCAGAATCTTCTGCAAATGCAATCACCTGGAATAAATGGATTTATGTTGTTGGCACTTATAATGGCAGCGAAATTGCAATTTATATTGATGGCCTAAAAAATGAATCATTTTCAGCTAACGGGAATATAGATTCCAGCACAATAGACGCTTGGATTGGTGCTTCAAGTGACCCTTGGAACTACTTCAACGGCTCAATTGATGAAGTGAGAATTTGGAACAGAAGCTTGTCTCCAGAAGAAATATATCAGCAGTATATCTCTAACTTAAATAAATACGACACAGATAAATGGTCTCTATATATAAATCAAAGCAAGAATTTAACAGCAGGCTTGGGTGAAGGAACTTACACTTATTATGCCTCTGCAAAAGATGATGCTGGAAACGAGAACATGACAGAAGAAAGGACAGTAACAATTGATTTGTCACCTCCCCTAATATCAATTATTTCTCCAACAAACACAACTTATGGAACATGGATTATTGACTTTAATGTCTCAGTCAATGAAAATACCTCGTGGTGCGGATTTTCTTTAAATGACGCAGCTAACATAACAATGACAATTTACAACACAACTTATTTTAATTTCACAAACTCTACAATGAATCAGTCTGACCATAACATAACTTTTGCCTGCAATGACACACAAGGAAACATGAATTCTTCATCTGCTGTTGTTTACTTTGATGTTGGCAGATTAAACATAACAGCTCTCGAGCCAGCCAACGCCACAATAACATCCAATGAAACAATTAACTTCACTGCAAACGTTTCATCTCCAAGTGGAATAAAGAATGTTACATTATGGATTTACAATCAAACTGGCTTATATAATGCAACAACTTACGAGTAT
>Ga0172363_10001293_pt1 | contig 20158 bp, 17 predicted proteins | sample LakKivs2_kivu2a2_FD_114541 | JGI IMG/M metagenome (GOLD analysis project Ga0172363, IMG submission 114541) | Sediment microbial communities from Lake Kivu, Rwanda - Sediment s2_kivu2a2 | ecosystem: Environmental > Aquatic > Freshwater > Lake > Sediment | place: Rwanda: Western Province, Lake... | reverse complement strand
GTGGCCAATGGACATCTCGCCCAAATTCATGCAGGTTTTTGGGCATATCTCGCCCATCGCCTGGGCCATGGATGGCTTCACCGCCCTCACCTATCACCAGGCGCACCTGGTGAACATCCTGTTACCCCTGGGCGTCCTCTTGGGTATGACCATCGTGTTGTTTCTCATCGCTGTCCCGCGCTTCCGTTACCAGGTTGGCTAGGTCCTAGTGTGTTCTTTTCCCCCGCTGCTCGGGAGCCTGCCCTCGCAGTTCTTTGGGGGCCATCCCCCTGGTATATGGGGGAACCAGCGATCTGTGCGGCTGAAGCAGCTTGGACCGGCTCTCCTGTCCTCTCAGCCTTAGATGGGATGGCATCCCATCTTTAATTTTTATTTCACCATGATATTAAACGTAAATACCTTTGCAGATGCCTTTGAAAGACTCCTGCGTGGTGAAATAAACAAAAACCAGATAATTTGTGGTTTAATTAACCTGTTATTTTGAGAGCATGCAAGTATCAGATTTCTATAGGAGGAATGGTATGACTGATCAATCCCAAAATCCCAACCCTGAAGCTGCCCCGCCTCCCCAAAAAGACTGGCGTGAGCTGCGATATGAAGAGCGCATGGCGCGCCGTGAAGAGCGCCGCCAGCGATTGGCCAGGCGTGGATCTGGCTGGTTTTGGGGCTTGATCCTGGTTATCCTGGGGTTGATTTTCTTGCTGCAAAATTTGGGTTATAACATCCTGGTGAACTGGTGGGCCCTGTTCATCCTGATTCCAGCCTTCTGGTTGTTCGCCGGCGCTTGGTATATTTACCGGGAAAATGGCAGGCTTACCCGTGGGTCAACCAGCTCATTCGTATTGGGGGTGTTGCTCACCGTCATCGCCTTCATCTTCCTGTTTAACCTGGCCCTGGGTATGTACTGGCCAGTAGTGCTCATTATCGGTGGTCTAGGTCTGGTGATATCAGCTTTTTTCCCCAGGTAGCGCAGCTGGCATAGCCACCGTGTCATTCTGAGCTTCGTGGCTGGCTGGCAGGCTATCCTCAACCTGGCACAGCACACCGCTCCTATTCTTCATGACATTTTGTTGATAAGATCTCGAAAAACAGGCTGCACAGGTTGAATTGCCCCTGTGCAGCCTGTTTTTCGAAAGATTTCCCCTACCCCGCACGCGGGGGAGGCGAAAAAGGGGTGGGGGTGTGGTGATTTACTACATCATAAAAGAAGAGATGGGCTACAATAAAGGAATTACATGCCTGGAGATCGCCCGTGATTGAAATTCAACCAGCCCAGGTCTCACCCGCCATAAGGGCATTATTTCGCATGGATATGCCCACTGGCGTGCGCTGCCTATCGGTGCTGGGGGGTGGAAACGCCGGGCGCATCTTCGTGGATGACTTGCCGCAGCCTAAAATGAGCCTGGTGTGGGAGCAGGACGACGGCACCCTCTACCGCGGGGGCGTTACCGATTGGCAGGTGGTGGCAGGTATGGTGGCTATGCTCAGGCAAAACTCGGTCGTGGCGCTGTCATTCAGGGATGGCGACCCCGGCGTGGCAGATTTCCCTGCCGACCCCGATGCCGGCGCAGAGTGCGTTGAGCTGGAGCGCCCTGCCCATGGCAGTGACCTGTCTCCCTTCTTGGAGCTGCCCGCCGGTTATCAGGTTTTCCGCATGGGCCGCGACCTTCTCGAAAAGAGCCCCCGCCTTGACGAGACCCTGCACCGCTATGGTGACCTCGACCGCCGCCTGGAGACCGGCCTGGATGTGTGCCTCTTGCGCGGCGATGAATTCGTGTGCGAGGCCGGCGCCGACATGGACGTGGGCGGCATACGCGAGCTTGGTGTGGTGGTGGAGCCGGCATATCGCCATGGTTGGGGCTTTGGCACCCTGGTCACCGCCCACCTGCTCAGTTGGTGCGATGAGCTGGCTGTTTCCACCTACTGGGATTGCGTGAAGCTGAACATAGGCTCGCTCAAGATTGCCCGCAAGTTGGGTTTCCGCAATGAGCGCGGTTATAAATTGCTGGCTTGGTTTCCACCGAAAATAGAATCGGGGCCGGGTTGAAATCCTCACCGAACCTTAGCCTGGATGATCAGCCTCCGCTTTTTCGAAAGGGCAGCGCGAAGGTTCTGTTTGCACTTATTGTTACCGTGCTGCATATGTTGCTTACCGGGCTGCTATTTATGCTGAGTTTTTCATTGGTGATGGGTAGCGCGGCTGTTGATCAACCTCTCTCATTGGTTGGAGAGATAGTTTATCGCCTCAGCCAGCTTTTCCAGTGGCCGTTGGTGATTCTCTTGGGTCGCTCAGAATTTCTAGCTGAAGTCCTGCCCGCTTACTCTGTCATTTTTATTCTATTTTTGAACAGCTTGTTATGGGCACTTGTAATCTTGGGCATCATCCTTGGTATTATGAAGTTACAATTTCAGCAAAGGTGCAGAACGGCCATTTAGAATCTGGTAAGACTGTTTTATAATTTTTATAATTACGCCTTCTGGAAGTGATTGATCATAGCGGATATTTGCCTCGTGCACCCGAAAAATGAGCGAGTATGAACCGCCCCGAAATACCAGGGTCAGGATGTATTCCCGTCTTGGAGGTAGCTGATGAAAGAAGAACGGATAAATACCAGTGAGCAGTACTTGCACAGCCTGCGTGGTCGTAAGCTCAACGTTTACCTGATGGGTGAGCGAGTGGATGAGCCCGTAGACCACCCCATGATCCGCCCGTCGGTAAACGCCATGGCGATGACCTACCTGCTGGCGGAGCAAGACCCCCAGCTGGCCACCGCCCGCTCCCCGCTTGCCCCCGAGAGGGTTAATCGCTTCCTGCACGTAGCCCACAGTGCCGAGGATGTGGTGCAGCAGAACCTGATGCAGCGGCGCCTCGGGCAGCTCACTGGCACTTGCTTCCAGCGTTGCGTGGGCATGGATGCCCTGAATGCCCTCTACTCGGTCACCTATGAGATCGATGCACAGCACAATACACCCTACCATGCCCGCCTGGTGGAATTCATCCGCCAGATGCAAAGGTGTAATTATGTCATCGGTGGAACCATGACCGATGTGAAGGGTGACCGCAGCAAGAGCCCTTCACAGCAGGCTGACCCTGACCTGTATGTGCACGTCAGCCGGCGCACCAGCGATGGCGTCTACATCCGCGGCGCCAAAGCCCACCAGACGGGCTGTGTGAACTCGCACTGGCTGTTGGTGATGCCCACCCTGCGCTTGAAGGAGAGTGAGAAGGATTACGCCATCGTGGGGGCCTTGCCCGTGGATGCACCCGGCATCACCTACATCATCGGCAGGCAGTCTTGCGATACGCGCTCGCTGGAGGGCGATATCGATCCGGGGAATGCTGCCTACAGCGGGCAGGAAGCGCTGGTCATCTTCGAGGATGCCTTCATCCCCAACGAGTTGGTCTTCATGGACGGTGAGTATGAATACAGCGCAATGTTGGTCGAGCGTTTCACCGCCTTCCACCGGCGCAGCTACGTGTGCAAGGCAGGTGTGGGTGATGTGCTCATCGGGGCCGCTGCCACCGCCGCCCAGTACAACGGGGTGGCTCAGGCTTCGCATATCCGCGACAAGCTGGTGGAGATGACTTTCCTCAATGAGACCATTTACGCCACTGGCCTGGCTGCCTCGCACCAGAGCCGCCCGACGGCCTCGGGAGCTTACCTGTGCGATGTGCTGCTGGCGAATGTGTGCAAGCAGCAGGTCACCCGCGTCACCTACGAGATGGCCCGCCTGGCGCAGGATCTGGCCGGCGGCTTGATGGTAACCTTGCCCTCCCAGGCTGATTATCGCCACGCGCAGCTTGGTCCAATGCTCGAAAAATATCTTAAGGGAGTTGAAAGTGTGCCCGCTGAAAATCGTATGCGCATCCTGCGTCTGGTCGAGAACCTCACCCTGGGCAGGAATGCCGTTGGATACCTCACCGAAAGCCTGCACGGGGCGGGTTCGCCACAGGCTCAGCGCATCCAGATCCAGCGCCAGATGGATCTGGAATTCAAGCAGCAGTTGGCCCAAAAGCTGGCGGGGATTATTAATCCCAGGAAAGAAAGCTCGATATGATTTTAATCTTAAATTGCTCCTGATTTGCTGATGAATCGCATACTTTGGTGTAAAATGTGTCCTGGATTTCCAATATGACTACAATCGAAATAGTTCCACTCCAGCAGATATATTCCGGTTATATAAGCTATAAATTTAAGGAGGATGCCATCGAACCATAGACTAATCTCGATAACCCCAAACCAAACAACCTTAACCCAATTAATTAAAGGAGAGAGATCGTGAAAAATAAATTCTTGACCTTGATCGTCGTGCTTGTCATCGCCAGTTTTGTGCTGGCAGGCTGCGGTGGAAGCTCTAAGCTGGGCACCGCCGACAACCCCATTATTGTCGCATTCGAACCCTCTGGTACTTCCCAAGAGATCACCGCTGGCGGGCAGGCATTGCTCGACCTGCTCTCGAAGGAGACCGGCCTGACCTTCAAGGGTGTTGTACCCACCTCCTACGCTGCCCTCACTGAAGCCATGGGGTCGGGCAACGCCCAGATCGGCTGGATGGCCACCTTCGCTTACATCCTGGCTCACCAGAAGGGCTATGCTGATGTGGCTCTGATCACCCAGCGTTTCGGCTCAGATCATTACGGTGCCCAATTCATCGCCCGTAAAGATGCCGGTTTCACTCCCGCCGCCAATACCCCGGCTACTGAAGATGAATTGTCCACCCTGTTGCAATTCAAGGGTAAAACCGGCTGCTTCGCTGACCCTGAGTCCACCTCGGGTTATGTCATCCCGCTCATCTTCTTGAAGAAGGCTGGCCTCACCGATGCCGACATCCCCAACCCGGTCTTCACCGGCGGGCACACTCAAACTGCCACCTCCATCTACACCGGTGGTATCTGCGATTATGGCGCCACCTTCGTGGATGCCCGCAGCAATATCGCCAAGGATCATCCCGATGTGAATGATGTGGTGGAAGTGGTCTTCCAGACTGAACCGATTATCCCCAACGATAACATGTCATATGCTCCGGATATGCCCCAGAACCTGCGCGACCAGGTCACCAATGCCATGGTGAAAGTTGCCGGCACTGAGGAAGGCAAGACAGCCCTCAATGACCTGTACCAGATCGGCGGGCTCACCCTGGCTGATGATACGGTCTATGATCAATTCCGCAGCTACCTTTCAGCTTCAGGGATTGACCTGAGCCAGTACGTAAAGTAGCATTTTCGTCTTTTCCAAGTCGGGGAGAGAAATCCCATTTCTCTCCCCATGTTGTATATCGGGAGATTTTCCTTGCTGCAAATCGAACACCTTACCAAGATTTATCCCAACGGCACCGTGGCATTAAAGGATGTCAGCTTTAATGTCGAGGATGGCGAGTTCCTGGTGGTAATTGGGCTCTCGGGGTCGGGTAAATCCACCCTGCTGCGCTGCATCAACCGCCTGATCGAGCCCACCGAGGGCCGTATCGTATGGGATGGCACCGACGTCACCAAAGCAACCGGCTCCGAGCTCAAGCAGCTGCGGCGGCATATCGGCATGGTTTTCCAGCAATTCAACCTCGTCAAGCGTTCCAGCGTGATCACCAACGTGCTTTCCGGTCGTCTGGGCTATGCTGACACGTGGTCGAGCATGCTGGGCCTCTGGTCGAAGGAGAACCACGAGCGAGCCATCAATGCCCTCAAGCGGGTGGGCATCGCCGATAAAGCCAGTGTGCGCGCCGATACGCTTTCAGGAGGCCAGCAGCAGCGCGTGGGCATCGCTCGCACCCTGATGCAAGAGCCCAGGCTGATCCTTGCTGATGAGCCTGTGGCCTCCCTCGACCCCGTGCTCTCGCACTCCATCCTCAAATACCTCGAGGTGCTCAATAAAGAGGGGATTACCGTGATTTGCAGCCTGCACTTCCTCGACCTGGTGCACCGCTATGCCACTCGCGTGGTTGGCCTCAAGGATGGGGTAAAAGTGTTTGAGGGTCTGCCCGACGAGATCGACCGCGCCAAGTTCAAGGAGGTTTACGGCGAGGAAGCCCAGGAAGTGCGCGCCACCACAGTGGAGGAGGGGTGAGCGAGGGGGCGCTGCTCTCCACCACCCGGCGGAGGCGCCAGCCTTTCCTGGCAATCTTGCTCTCAGTTCTATTTCCAGGTGTGGGCCAGATTTACCTGGGGGAGCGTTACCGGGGCGTCACCATCCTCATCAGCGAGCTGGTCAGCCTGGGTACCGCCTTCTGGTATCATGTGCCTGTCTGGTATGCTGTGCCGGCGGTCATCTGGTTGTGGAATATCTGGGATGCTTACAGTCTGCTCAGCGACTCGAAAAAATCCCTGCTCATCATCTTCATCGCCATGCTGATCATGGGTTACGGTATTGGCTGGCAGGTAACCGAGATCGATTTAACCGCTTTCACCAGGAACCTTGACCGTGCCTCCGCCATCGTCGGCCCCATGTTTCACCCCGATTTTATCGATCATCGTGAGACGCTTAAAGCCGCCTGGAGTCCTATCGAGGTGCCCTGTGGTCCTAATCCACCACCAGCCACCAATACCGTCAATGGCATCACCCTATCTCTCAGCACCGATTGCACCTATTTAGGTGGCACGTTCACCCTGGATGCCAGTGGTTTGCAGCCCAACACGCAGACTGAAATCTACTGGTCCACCCCCATCGGCGATCAGCTGCCCTTGGGTGGCGGCCATGCCATGCCCTTGTTGGTCGAAACCGACAGCGATGGCAAGCTCCAGGCGACCATTACGGTGCCCCCCACTGCCCTTTCAGCCGCGCCTGACCCCACCCTGCCTCTTGAGCACCGCGTGTACGTGCAGCAAACCCAGCAGCTTCCCGGCTTTGTGCTTTCCAAGAACGGCGGTTACCTGGTGCAGGGCATCAAGGAGACCATCTTCCTTGCTCTTATCTCCACTACCTTCGGCGCGATAATCGCCATCCCGGTGGGCTTTTTGGCGGCCCGCAACCTGATGGGCGGCAACCCCTTCACCATGGGTATTTATGTGGTTGTGCGCACCATCCTCAACATTATTCGCTCCATTGAGCCCCTCATCATTGCCATCGTGTTCGTGGTCATTGTTGGCCTTGGCCCCTTCCCCGGGGTGATTGCTATTACCATGCATACCGTGGCCGCATTGGGTAAATTGTATTCCGAGGTCATCGAGGGCATAGATCCCGGTCCGCTGGAAGCCATCCGCGCCGTGGGTGGAAACTGGGCCCAGATGGTCCGCTACGCGGTCATCCCGCAGATCGTGCCCCCCATCATGTCCTTCACCATCTACCGTTGGGACATCAACGTGCGTACCTCCACCATCATCGGCTTCGTCGGTGGCGGTGGCATCGGCTTCTACCTGTACCAGTGGATTATCAAGGGTGATTACAGCGCTGTCGGTTCTTCATTCATCGCCATCGTAATTATCGTCATGATCTTGGATTTCGTCAGCGCCCGTCTCCGCGCCAGGCTGGTGTAAGATGGATCCCAAAAACCCCAACCACCGCCGCTCCTACCTCACCTATTTCCTGGTGCTGTTAGCTATTGCTGCCTATGTGTACGGCTTCGGGGTCACCCAGATTAACCCCGTCAAGCTGGTCACCTCCCTGTCCAAGGGCAAGGAGATCATCTCAGACCTGCTCAATCCCGACCTGTTCACCCACGAGACCCAGCAAACCACCCTCGACCTGGCTTTCCCGGTGCCGTGCGGCTCGGGCGCGCAAGCCTCCCCGGCTGATAGCGGTCCGCGCATCACCACCAGCGTGGCCTGCGCCAACCCGCGCGATATGATCACCGTGCAGGGCTACGACATGGAGCCAGATTTCAGCGTTAAGCTGCAGTGGCTGCTGCCCGATGGCAATGTGCTCTTCTCCGACCTGGCCAAAACCGATGCCAGTGGCAACTTCACCAAGCAGATCGAGGTCAGGCCGATCGTGGCTGCTTCCGGTGGGGTGGTCAGCCACCTGGAAGCTGTCACCAATGTGCCGGTGGGTGGGATCATCCCCAGTCGGTCGCTGAAGGATGTGATCAACAATATCATGGTCACCATCTTCATGGCGCTGTTGGCTACTTCCGCCGGCACCGTCATTGCCGCACCGGTGAGCTTTTTGGCCGCCCGTAATATCATGGGCAACCATACCTTGGGTAAGGTCGGCTATACCCTCACCCGCACCGTCCTCAATGTCACCCGCTCCTACGACTCGCTCGTGCTTGCCACGGTATTTGCCCTGTGGCTCTCCTTCGGGCCATTCCCGGGCGTGGTGGCTCTCACCATCGTCACCATCGCCTCGCTGGGCAAGCTGTTCTCAGAAGCCGTGGAGAACATCGATCCCGGTCCACTGGAAGCAGTGCACGCCACCGGGGCCAACGCCGCCCAGGTCATCCGCTATGCCGTCATCCCCCAGATCATCCCCGACTTCATTTCGTATATCATCTACCACTGGGATATCAACGTGCGCATCAGCACCATCCTGGGTTTCGTGGGCGGCGGTGGGATTGGTTTTTATCTCAGCCAGCGCATCAATGTGCTGGAATATCGCCAGGCCGGCACGGCCATCTGGGCCATCGTGGCGGTGGTGTGGGCCATGGATTTCCTCAGCGCCGAAATTCGCAAGAAAGTGACCTGAACCGCTTTCGAAATTTGGTTTTTTAGGCAGCACCCCGCGTATCGGTCTGTGTGGCTTTACCCTCCCTTTGCCGGGTCGGCTTAGTATTTCCTTGGGGAGTGAAAACATGAAATCCGTCGTCATTTACGATTCACAGTACGGTAATACCGAGAAGGTTGCCCGTGCGATTGCTGATGTGCTCGCTCGCCATGGCGAGGTCACTGTCCTCAAGGTTGGACAGGCGCGCCCAGAGATGCTTGCCGGCATGGATTTGGTGGTCGTCGGCTCACCCACCCAACAGTTCAGGGCAACCGCCGCCATGCGCGATTTCTTGAAGGCCATCCCCAGGGGCAGCCTGCAGGGAATCCACGTCGCCGCCTTCGACACCCGCCTCACGCAAGCCTTCATCGACAAACACCCGCCCCTGCCGTTTTTCGAGCGCATTTTCGGCTACGCCGCCGAGCGTATTGCCAAAGCCCTGAAGCGAAAGGGCGGCAAGCTGCTGCTTCCCGGGCAGGCTTTCTACGTTGAGGATACCGAGGGCCCTCTTTCAGAAGGCGAGCTGCAGCGAGCTGAGGACTGGGCGCAGAAATTATTCGCCTAGGGGCATCCGCACCGTCCACTTTCGCCATCACGCCGCCAACTTGATCGAAATTCACCATCCCTTACAACCATAAACCAGGAATGAATTTGAACCCAACGATTCTCGAATTAGAAAAAGCCCCATGGAGCGCTGGCCCAACGGCGATTCCATGGGTTTCCTCGAGCTTTCCGCCGGCGAGATTTGCTACGTTCACCCCGCTCAAACCAGGCCCATCATCGGCCTCGAGTCCTATCGCCCATTCATGCAGCAGCTTGTGGGGCAGGTCCATTTTGACCGCTCCGAGTTCATCGACCCGCAGGTGGTGCTGTTGGGCAGCGCTGCCATGCTCGGCTACAATTTCCGCTCTTCGGTGCTCGACCCCGCTGGCAGGGTCACCTCCCGCACCCCCTGGAACTACACCGGGGTCTTTGTCCTGCGTGAAGCGGGCTGGAAGATCATCCATAGCCACTGGTCGTTCATCCACGGCAAGATAGAATAGTCCAGCAGGTGGGGATATGATTTCCATGCCGCGACTGCACCTTTTCGAATTCACCTACCTGCTGGGATACCTTTTATGAGTAGCCCGGTTGGTGAAGAGGGAGGCTGAGTTTATGCTCGGAATATGGAACCCATATGCGAATACATATCTGATCATAGGCGGCATAGCCATGCTGGCAGCCTCTTGTTTTTGTTGATATTGATTAAATCATCCAAAAGGAAAGGAGAAAAAATGATTGCTATCAGGTCAGCGTTTCGCTATATCCTGGGATTCATGATCTCTGCACTTTGTCTGACCTCGGTGGGTGGAAATTTATTAGACCACAGTAATGCACCACTCCTCACCAATTCTATGTTTGCCCAGGCTGCCAGCCTGCCTGCTACGAATGGTATTTATTCACCACTTCCAAGTCTCTATCTACCCCTAACTTTTAAAAATTTCAGCGCAATCGATGGCGGGAAAATTGCCTTCGTTTCCGAGCGTAATGGGAACCCGGAAATATACTCGATGAATTACGATGGCAGTAACGTCACCCGGCTGACCAACAACCCGACCACTGACCAAAATCCCGATTGGTCGCCAGATGGGTCGATGATTGCTTTTGAATCTGATCGGACTGGAACTTACGAGATTTATACGATGAACGCAGACGGCAGTTTGCAAACCCAAATCACCAAACTCGGACATTGTTATGGTCCGCAATGGTCACCCAATGGCAGCCGCATTGTATTTCATACTTCCCAGAACTTCCAGCCAAACACGCTATATACCATGAATCCTGATGGCAGTGACCTCATTCCTATTTATACGACCATGGATTATCCAGACCAACCGTCCTGGTCGCCAGATGGCACGGAAATCGCCTTTGTCAGTTCTGATCCCACACCAGGCATCTACGTAATTCATCCTGATGGCAGCGATGAGTCCCTGCTACTCGCAGTATATTATCTGTCTTACTACGCCTGGTCTCCCGACGGCTCTGAGCTGGTGCTAGCAAAAGCGCATCCTCCCCAATTAAATTCCGATTTAGACCTGTATGTTATCGATACTGGCATTACAACCCGCATTACCGAAACGAATGTCAACCATAACTCGGTGAATTGGTCACCTACTGGGCGGCACTTGATTTTCGCTTCACAGATGACATTTCCAGGAAATTTCGATATCTATACGATCACCCCAGATGGCGGAAATCTGATCGATTTGACCAATAACCCGGCTCCTGATTCTGAACCAGACTGGACGCGATAAACCTACAGCGGTATAAATCGCTCGATTGGGTTAATTCTCATCTTAATTTTTCCGGACATCAGGGGGTGATGGTCACTGATGGTGATACGCTTGGCGTAGGCGTGGCGGGGAATGGCGCCAGCACCTCGATCTCGCGCCACGACACCCACGAAGGGCTCTCGCTGGTGAGCACCCGCACGTAGCGTATGCCCCTCAGCGGCTTACCCGGGGCATAGCTCAGCACGTCGAAGTCGAACTCGGCCCCGATAAATTCTTGTGCCTGCTGCATGCCCTCCCGGCTGGCTCCCACCCACAGCTGGTGCGCCACATCCCCCGCCGGCCACTGCCCCACCGTCAGCCTGATCTCGCCGATATCGTAGGCTGCCCCCAGGTCGATCTCGATCCACTGCGGCGGGAAGGCCCCCGCGCTCCACTGCGTGTTTGGGTCGCCGTCCACCGCCATGCTGGGGTCCTGGTCGGGCAGGGCCTCTGAGGCGCTCACCGCCTTGCCCAGCGCCAGGTTGCGCCCGGGCAGCGCGTTGATGAGGCAGGCGTCCGGCTGGTTCTTGGGCGCCAGGGCGCTCAGCAGCGCGTTGTGCCCGTCCACGAAGCCCCAGGTGGCATCCAGCAGCCCCGCCGGCGAGGGGTAATAGCCATCGTAGATCCAGCCTTTAAAGCCCACCTGGCACGAGGCAGCGATCCAATCCTGCACCGCGATGGCCCCCTCCGAAACCTGTGGGTAGCTCCACGTGGAGGCGCCCACGCTGCCCATCAGCACCGGCTTATCCACGTGCAGCCCCAGGCCGAAGTTCTGGGCGGCTTCTGCCAGGCTCAGCCCGTTTCCGGGGCTGGTGTGCAGGTCGTAGAAGTCCAGCGCCGAGTTGGAGAGCAGGCCGGCAACGTCCACCTGGCGCTCATCCGCCTCCCGCCATTCGTTGGGGCTGTTGGGGGCGGTGAACCCCATGCTCACCAGCGCCGTGGGGGCATAGGTCAGGATGGTGCTGCGCAGCTGGCTGATGTAATAGCGCATGCCGTCCAGCGCCAGGGCTTTCTTCTGCGCCACCATGTACATGTCGTAAGTCTTGCCGTTGGCGGCGGTCACCTTGCCGCTGCGCAGCGAGAAGGGCGGCCTGTCATATTCGTAATAGCCCTCGCTCAAGAGCTCCCAGCCCAGGATGGCGTCGAAAGGCGCCTTGCGCAGCGCCAGGCCCACCAGCAGGTCGGCCCAGTAGCGTTGCGCGGCCTGGATGCCCGCCTGGGTCAGCACCTGGGCGTTGCGCCCGGGGCTGATCGAGTCGTTGGAGGCCTGGTCAGCCAGCCCAGCATAGCCTCCCAGCTCGGGCAGCCCATTGGAGGCCAGCAGCACGTGCAGCCGGTTATCCTTCGCCAGCGTCAGCAGGTCGCTGAGGTTGTCCAGGTAGGCCGGGTTCAGCCCCTCGCCGCCCTGCACGCCGATGCATGCATCGCCGCTGGCGCAGCCGTCCACGCTGATGCGCAGGGTGTTGTAGCCGGCTGCCGAAAGCGCCTGGAAGTCGGCCTGGGTGCGCTGGTGGTCATAGAAGCCCACCGCCAGCAAGCGGTCTTCGTAATAGTCTTGCATCGGCACCAGGATGGCGTAATTCACCCCCCGCGGCGTGAAGCTGCTGAGGGTGGTGCGGTCATACAGCTCGGCGATGCCGTAGATGCGGTGAATGGCGATGCGCTGCTCGGCCACCGGTGGTGGCGGCGTGGGGCGGGTGGTGGGCGTGGCGGCCGAGGTGGGGCTGGCAGGCGCGGCCGGTGAGCTGCCGGCAGGCGCGGCCTGGCTGGCGGGGATGGGCGAGGAGGCCTCGCTGGGCGTGGCGCTTTGCCCCTGGGGTAGGGCGCACGCCAGGGTCGCCAGCAGCAGCATGGCGATGATGCTGAGCAACGTTCTTGTATGGCTGCGGGGCATGCGTCTGAGCGTCACATCACCGGCTGAACAGGGCATCCAGCAAGTACAGCAGGCTGCCCCCCAAGAGCAGCAAGCCGCTGATCGAGCCCGCCAGCTTCAGGCGGCGGTCTGAAGCGGTGAGCAGCGCGCCCACCACGAAGGCCGGCAGGCTGGAAAGGAAGGTCATCTTCCCCCAGTTGTAAATGGCCGAATCCACCCACGCCAGGTGGATGTGCAGCAGCGACAGCAGCTCCATCAGGTACATCCCCGGCGCCACCATGCCGATCAGCACGGCGTGCAGCAGTGATGGCGGCGCGGCGCTGCTGAGCGAGTAGATCCTGATGGTGTACGCCACCCCCCACTGCTGCAGCAGCACCAGATGCAGCCCGCTGAGCATCACGGCGTAGGCCAGCCAGGCGGCTGCCCCGCCGATCAGCCAGATGGGCGTGCGCGAAGGTTTGGTGGTGGCGTTGGTAGTCATGATGAGCGGTCGATTAATTATAGCTTAGATAGGTGGAGAGAGAGGATTAACCACCGGTGCCGGTCAATAGCGCTCCACATGGATCTGCCCGGGTGTCTTTTTCGAGTGCTCGCTATAGCCGTCCTTTGCCAGAATGCCGATCATCTCCTCGATCATGGCGGGGTTGCCGCACAGGAACACGTCGGTGTCATCCCTGGTGGGCTGGAAGCCCCAGGCCTCGGCCACCACCCCCTTTTTCCACAGGTCCTGCACCCAGCCGGTGTGGCCGGTCCAGGGCACGGGCTCCTCATCCGGCCGGTCGATGGTGGCCAGGTAGGTGAAGTTTGGGCACAGGTGCTGCAGGGCCAGCAGCTCCGAGCGGTAGGCCAGGTCCCACGAGTGATAGGCCCCGTGCAGCACGGCAAAGCGGCGCGTTGCCCCGCAGGTGAGCTCGCTGGTCATGATGCTCATGTAGGGCGCCAGCCCGGTGCCGGTGGCGATCATCACCACATTCTTGCCCGCGGTCACCTGGTCGAGGGTGAACATGCCGGTGGCCTTGGGGCCCAGGAACAGCGGGTCGCCGAAGCTCAGCGCAAACAGGCGCGGGGTCAGCGAGCCGTCTGACACCAGCCCGATGTAGAAATCCATGTACTCGTTGATGCGCGATGACGAGGCGACGGAATAGGCCCGCCTCACCAGCTCGTCGGGTTTGGGCGGGTGAGGCTCGGGGATGGCCAGCGCGCAGCGCGGCGCTGAGGCCGGCAGGCCCAGCACCTCGAACTGCCCGGGGATGAAATCGGGCAGCTGCCAGCCCACCGAGGCCACGCGCAGGATCATGTTGTGGGGCGAGAGCTCTTCCTTCAATAATACGACGGCGTTCAGTTTGGGGTTTGGGTTGCCATCCATGGTCACCTTCTATCGTCGGTCATCATCAGGCTTATTATAGTAGCAAAATTCAGCGCCGATTAAGCGGATAATTTAGCCGTAGATTAACGCTGAAAAAAAAACATGAATTGCAGATAATCCGCTCGAAAACCGACCGGATCGGCAAAGAAAAAAATAATGAACCGCCAGGACCCAAAGAGGGCCAGGGATTTCTTTCATTTACGTTTCATATGCCGCAGGGCGGGAAGGATTTGGCGCTATCTTTCTCCTCCCCTAAAAACCGCTCTATGGTTTTTGGGGGAGGAGAAAGGGGGTGTTTTCCATGCTGGTAAAACGTAAATGCTTCCCGCCGATGTATTACTCCTGAATAGTCGCCACCCATTATCTATCAGGCAGTGCACGATATCATGGTCGGCGGTGGGCTGGCCTGGTGTTCATTGAAGATGCGGATGAGGGCGATCTCTTCGATGAGGCCGGAGGAATCGATGGATTCGACACCGGCGAGGTGGGACTGCTTGAGGCGGCGGGTGTAAAAACCGTGCTTGAAGTTGTTGAGGTTGCCGGGAGGGGCACTAGTCCAGCCGGTTTAGTATATTGGGCCTTTCACCAGGGAAAAGACCAAAAACCTCGGAAGAAATATTGTGATCTCGACAATGCGGATCGCTATTTGCCTGAATCTTTTATGCGTCAATCAGGTCAGTGGAAATTTATCGATGAGGAAGACCAAAATGAATGATGGACGAATATATATGTTTGGAATACTTACTAAAGATGGCCGCGATTACAAAGCAATTATTGGGGTTGGGCCTCGAAAGAACCGTGAACTACGGATCTTGCGACGAGAGTGGCCAACCGAGATTGGCGCGCTTAAATATCTTATAAGATTTTTTGAATACTGGTGGGAACTTCATCCCAAAGTGGATGACCAGGTTCACATGACAGAGATGATTAACAGCAGGGGTGATATTATTAGTAATCATGAAAGATCTGGAGCATGCTCATGAACTCTCTATACTCCATTTATCCGATATTTTCACACCTGCACAAGAAGCCCAATTAGCATACCTACTGGCTGAATTAATTGCACACAAATGGGGGACCTTGGAGATCGAGATAGTCAATGGCACAATTCGGTTCTTTAGGCCAAAGCCTTCTATCGAAGTAAATCATTCAAACAAAGCAGAGTAAATTGGATAATACTTATACCTATAATTGCATAGTGACTAATAACGCGCTAAAATTATGTAAGGAAGAATAATAGTAGAAACAAAATAATCCTTTGTTGTTCTATTATTCATTTTGAGAGGGAAACATGAAGAAATATCCCATTGTACTTATTTGCCTTGCTTTTATATCCTTTATATATTTGATAATGAATTCAGGTATTTCGCAAGCAATATCTCATTCTGAAATTACTTCATTTGAATACCAGGAAAATATATATCAGCAAAACATAAAAACTGTAGTCTATGACCAGAATTATAGAAATTTCCTTCCTCTAATTTTCGTCGCTTTTCCTCCACGGGGAGTAAGAGGAGATATGTGGGCTGATGTGATTATTGGTCAACCAAACTTTACCCAGGATACCCCGAATGAAGTCGTAGGAAATAAGCTATTCAATCCGAGTGGTATTTTTGTTGATCGATCAACTGTTCCAAATCATGTCTATATATATGATGCAGGAAATAACCGGGTGCTCGGGCTTTCACATCTCGGTACTTGTTCAGCAGGATCGAAAAATGGGGCAGATTGTACGTCCAACTCTGATTGCCCTGGATCATCATGCGCGATTCAGGATACGAGAACCGCAGATATTGTTCTAGGCCAACCGAATTTTAATACATCTGCATGTAATGGAGATAGTGGAGTCCAGAATTATCCAAATCTTCCAAAACCTAATGCGAATTCTATGTGTGGGGTTGTAGTCGATGGTGTCAGTATATTAGAGAGCGGATCTGCTGTGACAATGGATACAGATAATGATGGTAACCTTTATATACCTGATGTTTATAACCATCGCATTCTTCGTTTTAATGATCCATTCAATAGTGATTCCGCGGCCGATTCCGTTTGGGGACAGCCAGATTTTTTAAGTAATCGATGCAATCAAGGATTCTACCAGCCAGATGATCATTCTTTGTGTCTAGCTCCAGTTCCTGGGTTTGGTGATATGAAATCAGGCATTGATATTGATAGTCATGGAAATATGTGGGTCGCAGATACACAGAATAATCGTGTATTACGATTTCCTTACGAGCCTCAAATAGGCAGACCTGCTTCTGATGCAGATCTTGTCTTAGGACAGCCAAACTATACCTCATCAAATCCTGGTATTGATTTAAACCAGATGGATAGCCCTGCTTCTGTTCGCGTAAGTGCTGATGGTACAGTATATGTCGCAGATGGTTCTACTGGATATAATGTACAAGGACGTGTACTAGTATTTGAGCCACCTTTGACAATAGGAATGTATGCAAATAATACATTAAGTGGTATTACAGGTGAACCAACCGGAATCGAGATAGATGGTTCTGGTGGAATTTGGGTAAATGATTGCTGGAAAGAAAAAATTCTCCATTTTGTGAATGGACAATTACAAGATGTAATTAATTCAGTGCCAGTTCGTAGCTGGGGAGGAATTGGTATTGATAGTGACGGTAATATTATGATTACCGGGTGGGATTCTCAACAAGTTTCTATTTATGAACCTCCAACATATGGTTTGAATGAGATATTTCTCAAAGCCGATGAATATGGCTCATTTAATCATACTGGATCAAGAGGTCTCCAAAGTGGTTTAGGATTGGCGGTTACTAACGATCAACTAATTTATTCCGATTGGCAGCGATTATTATTTTGGAATTCTCCATTAAATTTATCTAATTTTGATACAGCTGATGGAGTTATTGGTCAGCCGAATTTCAACACTCGGCCTGCATGGGATCCAATATATGGTCGTATGGTAGCTGATGGAAACGGACGATTATGGGTTATTAAAGGTCATCTGTTTATGGATACAGTTATCCAAGCATTTACTTTGCCTCTTCAGACGGGCGCTCAGCCTATTCTTACAATAACACAACCAATACCTCTCTTAGGTGGAGGCACATTTTCTTGGACTAGTGCTCTAATAATTGGAGGTATTGACTATCAAGCAGATTGTGATTGCTTATGGTTGTCGGATAAGGATAACAACCGAGTATTTAGGATTAGGAATGTAAGCTCACCAGAAAGAACAGTTGACATCGTAATAGGTCAATTAGATAATAATAGTACCAAGTGTAACCAGAGCCGAGGACGCGATTTTCCAACTCGGGATTCATTATGTAGTCCAGGGGCTCTCGCTATTGATAATTTTGGTAATCTATACATATCCGATCACAATCTGGAAGTTGAAGGCAATAACCGATTATTAGAATATAACAAAAATATCATCCCTACGACACCTTCTGTTGCAGTATTTGGTATTTCAGCGACACATGTATTTGGTCGAAATGATAACTTTACTGAACCTAATTGCATTCCTGATCAACCACTTTGTGGGCCATTTGAACCAGCTTTTAATTCATCAGGAATGATGGTTGTTGGTTTTAATGGTTATTTAGGATCACGGTTCCCACTAGTATTCCAAGATCCGACAAATAATCAAGTCCCTGTTTCACATCTAAATGACTTTTTTTCTCAACCATTTTCAGCCGTATATGATCAATTTGATAATCTTTACATTCTTGACCACACTCGAAACCGGATTCTTATTTATTGGAGCAATAAGTGAGAATTTACAGATTTACTAGAGGTGTTTTGTTTGACTAAATATATTGGTTGTGCTATAGTGTAATTAATCAAATCGGCCCGGCCGAATAGTAATCAACCTATCGGGGCCGTTCCAGCGATTGCTGGGACGGCCCCGATTTATTTAACCGGAGGAGACCCATGATTAAACAGAAGGCTGATTTTTGGAAGATCCTGGTAATTATCGGAACTATTTTTCTCGTCTTTTTGATTCCTTTCATGACTGCATCAGCGCAAGCCAGGCCTCTGGCAGTACCAGATTCGTCCTTTCCGGATCCAGCAGTACTCTGGGCTGTCATCGAGCCACGCCTGGTTGTTTTACTCATTCTGACAATCTTTGATTTCCTATTTGGCGTAATCCTGGCGGTGATCGCTAAAACCTTCCAATGGGACTACCTGATGCACTACCTGGAGACAGATATTTTGCCAATTTTAGCCTGGATAGCTATCGTAGTGATCAGCCAAATACCGGCAGAGTTCATTCCAAGTGGGGCTTTGCCGTTATTCGAATATGGCGTTTATGCAACCGTGTTTTTATCCAATGTAGCCTCCCTAGTCGGTCATTTTCAAAAGATAGGGGTGCTGTCTGGTGAGAAGAAGCCGGATGAGCCGGTTGAATAGGTCCTTGATGAACGATTGGGTACAGATCGTCCTGGTCCTTTCAGCTACTTTGGTCGGGGCCGGCGGAATTGCGGGAATTATTACTGCCCTCATTGCCCGGCGTAGGGCTTCGAGTGAGATCCAGAAGACCAACAGCGAGATCGATGTGAATAAGGCTGAAGTCGAGAAAAGGGAAGCCGAAACAGCCGAGATCATCACTCGGGCAGCTGGGGCGGCCGCAGAACTCCTGTCTGCCCAGCTTGAAACGCTGAAAGCTGAAAACGAGACCATGCGCTGCGAGATCCAGGCCCTGAAGAATGAGAATTCTGCCCTGAAGGATATCCAGGAGCAGCAAGGGCAGAAGATCACCGAGTTGCAGTCGATTGCAGAGCAATTCGACCAGGTCCTGGCCGGCGCCATCGTGCTTTATGACCAGGTTGTCGAGCTGAATGCAGAGTCAAAATATCAGCCTCCCAAAGCAGATGCGTGGATTGAAATCCTTGCAAGCCCGTAAGTGTTACCGTATTGTTGCGTAGCCTCTCCCAAAAACCATCGTGCGGTTTTTAGGGGAAGAGAAAGAACCGGCGCGAATCCTTTCCCGCCCTGCGTCATAGGATCACTGAATGATAGAAATCCTTGGCGCTCTTTGCGTCTTGGCGGTTATTTTTTTTTATTTTTTTCTGCACTTGTCCTTATTTTTCCAGCACGGGAATCCCAGCATTCTTATTCCCTCCATAAATGAGAAACCTTAAAATATTGCAAATTTCGCCCAATTCCTCCTTAAACCCCTTGTAGAATTAGAACATTGAAAGTGCACATCTTTCATACCGGTTGGCGCTCTTTCCAACCGGTATGTGCTATAAAATGAGAAACCTTAAAATATTGCGAATTTTGCAGAATTCCTCCTTAAACCCCTTGTGGAATTAGAACAAATGTGCTATACTGTACTTGTAACCCTGGCACGGGAGGCTTCCTTCATTCTCGTGCCTTTTATCTTAACGGAGATAAAATTCATGCCCGATAATCCTTCCCATCGTAAAATCCTCAATCAGGTGCCTCTTCCTTCACACCCCCCATTGGTGGCTTGTTCTATGAGCCCCCACCCCGATAGAAGAGACCACGTCTCCTGGTGAGTGATGAAAGATATTCGTTCCTCTTCGTTTTTTCGAGGTTCCAATGCCTCTCCCCCTTCATCCCCTCTGCTCTCACCGTTCGCCTTGGGGTGCTCCCACTCAGCCAGCGCCTGTTTCAGCTTTTCCCATTGATTCTGGAATATGCACACCCCAACCATTAATCCCTTGATCATAGGATCCTGCATAAAGCATTCCTCCCCGGCAGGTCAGCGCCATCAGCGATCCCGACTTCAGCAACAGCCGGCGCGAATCCTCCCCCTCTGCGGCATATGATGATTAAGATGAAAGAAATCCTTGGTGCTCTTTGTGTCCTGGCGGTTAATTTACTGTTTTTTTCCTGTGCCGGTCCGCTCGGTGCTCGGGTGGGTCGCCTGCTGCTCGCTCTCCAGCAGCTCCTTCCAGGCGAAGGGTCGGCCGTGGCCCGGGTAAACCATCTTCACGGGCAGCTTCTTCAGCCTCTCCAGGCTGGC
>Ga0172363_10001291_pt1 | contig 20164 bp, 13 predicted proteins | sample LakKivs2_kivu2a2_FD_114541 | JGI IMG/M metagenome (GOLD analysis project Ga0172363, IMG submission 114541) | Sediment microbial communities from Lake Kivu, Rwanda - Sediment s2_kivu2a2 | ecosystem: Environmental > Aquatic > Freshwater > Lake > Sediment | place: Rwanda: Western Province, Lake... | reverse complement strand
GATTCTTTATACTTTTAAGAAGCTCCCATTTCATGGCTTCGCTGTCTTTTTCTTCCGAGTTCCAAAAAGCATTATATATTTATTTTATAGAATGTCAATAGCCTGTTTAAAAAATTTTAATATTTTTTCAAAGAATTGTTTCAGGGTGAGAAGGGACCACCGCCCCTAGTGTTTCTCCTTCTCCTAAATACTTCCGGTAGATGGTAAGCGCCTCTTCCCGGGTCATACTACGTATAATATTCTCATATTGAAAAGGGAATTCCCATCCCAAACCAACCCGTTCGTAGAAAGAAATCAGGGATGATATTGAATAAACCGTTTCAAAACGATTGAGAAACACTCCACGAGTATAATTCTTCGCTTCATTAAATTCTTCATCACCCATTTTAACCAGATGATGAAATTCTTCTCGGAAGAGAGCAATCACTCTCTCAAAATAGCTATAGGGAAAACCAGCATAGGCACAGAGAAAAGACGGGCCAATGAATGGTGCATAAGCCGATCCGACCTCATAGCTGAGCCCCAGTTCTTCGCGAATCTTCAGAAAGAGACGGGAATACATTCCTCCCCCTAAACAATTCGATAAAATTTCGAAAGCCACTCTCTCTTTCACGTCCATTAATGATGGTGCTCGATACCCAAGCACCACCCAGCTGTCACGAATATCTTTCCGATCTATGATTTTCAACGACACCGGGTAGAAACCATCGGAGGAAAGCGAGGGTATTTCCAGTGGAAGGACGTCACCGACTTCCCGTAAGAACAAGTCTTTCACCTCTTCCGGATGAAAATCCCCGACAACGGCGATCGCCATATTATTGGGCACATACCAGCGATGATACCACGATACCACCTGCTTATCGGTAAAGGTTTTTAGACTGTTTTTTTCACCGATGGTCGGCGAGCCATAGGGATGAGTCCCATAAAATCCCTTTTTAAAACGGAGCATGGCTGCCTTGAGCGGATCATCATCGAGTGAATCGAGAATACCCAACAAAAAATTTTTTTCTTTTTCAATTTCTTCCGAAATCAAAGCCGGGCTCTTAATGACTTCAAAAAAAAGCGAAAGAAGTGGCTGAAAATTACTGTTCGGTCCTTCAATAGCGATTTTCCCGGTAAAATAATTCGAGGAACTTTCGATGGATGCACCGAGCATTTCCAATTCCTGATTGAAAGTAATAGCATCTTTGGATTGAGTACCTTTCAAAATCGACTCCTGTAAAAGAGCAGATAACCCTCTTTCATTCTCTCCCTCAAAAATGTTTCCCATCATGAGGCAGAGATGGATGGCGCACAAGGTGGACTCTTTTTGAGGAAGAAGCAATAGCGATAAACCATTCTTGAAGACGATTTTTTGTACCTGATGAAGAGAGACATTCATCGACGGTCCTCCGGTCGAATAAAGACGGTGGTCGCCCGTCCGAAATCGATGTACTTTTGGAAAACATCCATGATATGTTCAGTTTGAATGCGCTCGATATTCATTATATAGCGAAAGATAGTATCAATATTGTCAATAATATCCAGACGTCCAAGGAGCTCGGCACTTCCCAAAGTGGTTTCGATGGAATGATAAAACCCGCTCAATAAGAGATTCCGAGCTCGAATGATTTCTTCCTTCTGAGGGGGATGTGACCTTAAGGCCTGAAATTCCTCCTGGATAACCTCTTCAATTTTCTCATGTTTACCTTCGGCATATGTATAGAGAATGCTGAAAATACCCGCTTTTTGATAATAGGAATAGGCGGTATGGATAGAATCTACCATTTTCTCCTTTTCCCGGAGCCGAATATTGAGCCGGGAACCAATCCCATCTCCCATGATCACCGATAAAAAACGAAGGGGGTAAAAATCATCGTCCTTGATTCCCGGGCAAAGAAACCCAATGGTGCCGTAATGGTGGTGGACGTCCATGCTGATATCAAGTCTTCTTTCTTTCGATACGGGAAAAGGCGGGAAGGGAAGAAATGGAGATTTGAACAGTTTAACCCATTGAACAAATTGATTTTCAATTTCTTCGAATACCTCAGCCTCCGAAATATTACCGCTGAAGGAAAGAGTGAGGTTGTAAGGATGATAAAAACTCTCTTGATGACGAATTAAATCGTCCCGGTTGAATTGGGCTACGCTGTACTCAGTACCCAATATCGACCGACCATAGGGAGTCCCGAAAAAAACATTTTCATAGAGTGTCCGAGCCAGTCTTTCCTCGGGATCGTCTTCATCAAGATGAATCTCCTGGATAACGACATTCTTCTCGCGTTCAATGTCCTCACCATCAAAAAGCGGATGGAAGATGAGCTCAGTTTGCAGGGCTAAGGCCTGTTTCCAATGCTCACCCGGCACCACAATATAAAAATCGGTGGTATCGAGAGACGTGCCGGCGTTGATAGTTCCACCAATGGCCTGAACCTGGCGAGCCAGCTGCAAACCCGGGTAATTCCTCGTTCCCTTAAAAACCATATGTTCAAAAAAATGCGAAATCCCATTTTTCCCGGGCTCTTCATCCTTAACACCCACCCCCGCCCAAAGGTTTAACGTAACCATCGGGGACAATGCCCGATGGTACACCACTCTCAACCCACATGGCAATACTTTCTTAGTATAGGTAAAATTCATCTCAGATATCCTTTGTATTCCCCTTTTTCGCCGGGAACTGTTATAAAGTTTAAAAATCCAGCTTAACCTCCCCCTTTGATTAAAGGGATTCGATATTTAATACGGTATTCAAGCTCAACACCTCAACGATTCAACATCCTTAGATGGGACATACATCAAAAAAATATGGCGGGCATCAACCGCCCGCCACAACTACAGGATATTCCTATTCCCATCATCTATCTACTGTTCTCTCATTCTTCCGGCGTTGGACTGCTCATGGTATCAGAAATATCAGGCATTTCAAACATTCCGGACATGTTAGACGTCCCGGACATTCCGGACATTCCTGATATACCCTGCATGATCATGGGAAGCACCGTTTCAATAATATCCTTCCAGGGAGAAACCGGAGTGGTTGCCGAGAGGAGGGTTACTTTCCCTTCCTGAATCACCAGAAATGAAACCGGTTCCATGGTAATACCTCCACCGGTACCACCACCCGAAGGTTGACCAGCCGCCATACCCAGACCACCACCACCACCAAATCCGACATCCACTTTAATCACCGGTACCACAGTTACATTGCCGATGGTAATTGGTGAACCGATCAACGTATTCGGTTGAACCATCTGAGTCATCTTTGACAGAACTGCTTCCATTAATGTCACCACATCCGACGGCGCTTTTTCCTGAGCCCAGCCCATACTCCCCAAACTTAAGATTAATGTCCCAATAATAGCCACCAACAGGGCCTTTTTCATACTTTTCCACCCCCAAAATTTCAATTTATTTTTTTTAAACCATATAGCCAACTGCCTGTAAATCCAATTTCGGTTTTGATAAATCAAACCCCTGCAAATACCATTCTCATTGTATGGGCGCAAATTTATTGCGCCCGTTCTCTAAATTTTATTGTAGCAACATGCCATGGCATGTCGTTCCTTTGCTTTTCATTTCTCACCTGGTGTTGCCACACAGCATGACGGTCTCCCTTATTGTCTACTCCCCGCCTTCCCCCAGCCCTTCCTTCGCCCGCTTATTCTCTGGATCAAGCTCAAGGACTTTTTTATAATTCTCATCGGCCTTCTCTTTCTCGCCTTTTTTGGTATAGGCTTCAGCCAATCCCAGGTAGGCTTCCACTAATTTTGGGTCTTTTTCGATAGCTTTGGAGAAATCTTCGATCGCCAGATCAACACCACCCAACGGAGGGGGAGACATGAGTCGGGCATACCCCCGGGCAGTCAGAGCATAGGGGTTATCGGGTTCAATTTCCAGGGCCCGTGCATATTCCCGGAATGCTTCCATGCCATAGCGGATCTTTTGATTGAGGTCAATGGTGGATTGGGCAAGCTCTCCTAAAACTTGACCCAACAGGGCATGGGCATCAGCCAGATTGGGGCTGCTCTGGATAATGTCTTCAAAAATCTTTTTCGCCCCATCTAAGTCTCTATTCTTCAGACTTTCTTTCCCTTTCTCCATCAACTCCTGAATCTTTTCACTAGATATCACCGTTTCCTTGGGTTTCATACCCGGCAACTCTTTCACTATCTCCTGAATACCTTTCTCCGGGCCTCCTACACTATAAACCTGCACCTCTTCACCCTTGATAATTACCAATGCCACCGGTTCAAGGCTAATACCACCCGCTATCCATTGAGAGCGAGCTTTCTCACCGCTTCCCACCGATAATACACTGGTCTTCACCACCGGCAAAATCGTAAACTCGCCCACAGTGACCGGATTCCCTAACGAATAGTCCCCCTTTAAAGCCGCTGCAATCCTGGCAATCTCGCCACTGATATCCTCTGCCAGCACTGGAATTGACAGAACCAGGAACAGAACGACCACCGTCAATCCAATTTTTCTCTTCAATATCCCACCCCCTCTTATCATTATACACAATTTTTATTCTCAAATCCGTTATTCACAGTTAACAATATTTTTGTATTCACTGGCAACTTGACGAGTCCTTCAGAACTCCTTAAAATAGTATCGCATCTCGTGAACGCGCCCGTGGCTCAATTGGATAGAGCAACAGACTACGGATCTGTCGGTTGGGGGTTCGAATCCCTCCGGGCGCGCCACCGCTTCATAGAGCCATTCTCATTTTTCAATTTCTCTGCAATAAGCATGAGTCCATTGCTCTTAAAACGAACCACCCCTGAATTTAATTACCATTCATTCAATTCGGATTCGATAAATCAACCCCTCCATTCATAAATAATAACAAATCAATCGCTTCCTTACCATCTCAACCGATCAACCCTCAAGCGCTCAACTTATCCCCCCAACTTGAGAAACACTTATACCGCTAACCGTAGGATCAGCATCCCAAATTTTTTTCGTAATTATACTTAAAATGAAACTTGAATTTTTTATGTCGAACAGTTAAGATAAAAACATTATCAATAATATTTAGATCGGAGGGGTGTTTATGAAAAAGTCCTATGTATTGCTTGTATTTGCATTATTGGTTGTAACGGTTCTGTTGGTACCTGCCTTCGCCGAAGCCAAGTACAAAATTGCTTTTGTCCCCAAACTGATTGGTATTCCCTATTTTAACGCAATGGAGGAGGGTGGTAAAAAAGCAGCAGCGGATCTGGATGTGGAGTTTATCTATACCGGGCCAGTAACCGCCGATGTCGCCAAGCAGAGTGAAATCGTGGACAACCTGATTACCCAGGGAGTCGATGCCATTGCCGTCGCTCCCAATGACCCAGCAGCAATCACACCAGTACTGAAAAAAGCCAAAGAGAAAGGGATCGCGGTTCTAACCAGCGACACCGATGGGGCTCAGGATGTCCGAGAAGTCTTCGTGAACCAGGCTCTCCAGGATGCCATCGGCTACACTACTCTAGATGAGATGGCCAAAGCCATGAATTACGAAGGTGAATTCGCCATCGTCTCCTGCGGACCCACCGCCTGGAACCTCAATACCTGGATTCTCTACGAACTGCAAAAATTAGCCGAATATCCCAAAATGAAACTGGTCACCATCCGCTACGCTGAAGAAGACGTGCAGATGGCAATCAACGTCATGCTCGATCTCATCAATGCCTTCCCCAACCTTAAAGGAGTCATCGGCCAGTGCAGCACCTCGGCACCGGGAGTAGCAGAAGCCGTCGAACAAGCTGGCAAGATCGGACAGATCTCCGCCACCGGTATTTCGGTTCCCTCAATGATGTCGAAATACGTCAAGAGTGGTGCGGTGAAATCGTTCGTTCTCTGGAACCCGGTTGACCTGGGTTACCTGACCGTCTGGGCGGCTAAATACCTCCTCGATAAAAACGCTTTTGAGGATGGTAAGGAATACGAAGTACCCGGCATCGAAACCAAACCGATCTTCATCGCCAAAGACAAGATGTTGGTGCTCGGTCCTCCGAAAGTGTTTGATGCCTCCAACGTTGATCAATTCAATTTCTAATATCAATGAAAAAAGCGCCCTCCAGGGCGCTTTTTTCATTCAAATCACCGATATATCCCCCCATCAACGGGAGCTCAACATTGTGCATTTCTTATTTGAAAAATATGAACAAGTAGTTTTTTTATCTTGCGCAGGGTAGCCTACGGCGCGGGATTTGAAAAGAGATGAGATCAATTATTGGATAAAATGAGCTAACAAGATCCCTATCCAAAGTTCCCAACTTTTCTCAAGAGGGTAAAGTTAGGAATTTACTTTTGGTTTTTCAAATCATATGCCATAGGCTGAAAATACCGAATCCCCTCTCACCTCCTTTGTCCAAAGGGTGGAGGTTTAACGAGATCTTTGCATTTTTAAATAAATAATCCCTTCAATGAAAGAAAGTGTCCTCAGGGGGAGGGTGAAAGCAAGGAGCATCCCATGGATACCATTCTCGAATGTCGCGGAATAGAAAAATCGTTTGGCGGAGTTCATGCTTTAAAAAAAGTGGATTTTTCTCTCAAACCTGGAGAAGTCCATGCACTGGTTGGAGAAAACGGAGCAGGGAAATCAACTCTGATCAAAATCATATCCGGGGCCTTGAACCAGGATCGGGGTGAAATCTTCTATCTCGAGCAGCCAGTGACCATAGGGTCTCCCCGCAAAGCCCAGGAAATCGGGATAGCCACTGTCTATCAGGAACCGCTCATCTATCAAGAGTTAAGTGTGGTTGAAAACATCTTCTTGGGGCGGGAAATGAAGACCAAAAGGGGGAATATCGACTGGTCACAACAAGAAATAAAAGCCCGATCTCTCTTTGAGTCATTGGAGATTTCCCCTCATTTCATCAAGCAACCGATGCGGGACCTCAGTGTAGGGTTGCAACAGCTCGCTCTCATCGCCAAAGCCCTTGCCTACGACTCCAAGATCATCATCTTCGACGAGCCCACCGCTATTCTCACCGAACACGAAACCGAGCGTCTTTTTGATATTATAAGAAAACTCAAAAAGAGAAAGGTCGGCATCATCTATATCAGCCACCGCTTGGAGGAGATTTTCCGCATCGCCGATCGGGTCACTATCATGCGCGATGGAGAGGTAGTGGGAGAATACCCAATCGGGGAAACCAATCGAAGTAAAATTGTCGAACTCATGGCCGGCCGGTTGTTGGTGGAAGAAATTCAACATGCCGGGAAGAAAGAGGAAAAACCGATTTTATCGGTCAACAATCTCACCCGAAAAGGTCGGTACTATGATATTTCGTTTGATGTCTTCCCTGGAGAAATTTTAGGTTTTTCCGGGCTGGTCGGTTCAGGACGGACCGATGTCGCCCAAACCATCTTCGGGTTGATAAAACCCGACAGTGGGAATATTGTCTATCAGGGGAAAAAGGTTAGTTTTTCCTCCTCCGAAGAAGCCATGAACCAGGGGATCGCCTATCTCCCCGAGGATCGGAAAGCTCAAGGTCTTTTCCCCATTTTGAGCACTGCCTATAATATCAGCATCACCATCCTCAAAGAAATATCCACCCGCTTCGGAACGGTGAATGTCGTCCAGGAAAAGAAGATCGGCCGAAAATTTATCAAAGAGCTCTCCATCAAAACCCCGGGACTCGATTCCAAAGTGTTCAGTCTCAGCGGAGGCAACCAGCAAAAGGTGGTGCTGGCCAAATGGTTGGGAGTGAACCCCCACGTCCTCATTCTCGATGAACCCACCCGGGGAATAGACGTCGCTTCCAAATCGGAAATTCATCACATGATCGCCTCTTTAGCTGAGAAAGGGATTGCCATTATTATTATCTCGAGCGAACTCCCTGAAATCCTTAAACTGGCCGATCGGGTGATCGTCATGCATGAAGGGCGTATCACCGGTATTTTTGAAGACAGTGATATCACCTCGGAAAATCTCATTCGTGCTGCAACTGGCGAAAGAATGTTGAAAACCAAAGCGTATGCTACCGAGGAGACATAAAAAATGACTACCAATCTCCCCACTATCCTCAAACGTAGAGAATTTACAGTACTTGGTCTCATCGTTATTTTGATGGTTATCTTTTCTTTCAGTACCGAACGGTTCATGTCGGTGAGCAACCTCTCCAATCTGATGCTACAGCTGGCGGGAGTAGCAATATCCGCCATTGGCATGACCATAGTCATCATCACCGGAGGGATCGATGTCTCAGTTGGTTCGGTCCTGGGCATGGCATCGGTGGTTGCCGGGAAGCTTCTCATGGCGGGTAGTCCGGTGATCGTGGTAATTCTCGCTGCTATAGCCACCGGTTTTGGAATTGGTTTATTGAATGGAACGATCATCTCCTATGGAAACGTCCCTCCGATCATTGTGACGTTAGGAATGATGAGTATGATGCGGGCTTTGATGTACCAGGTCCTGGGAGGACGCTGGGTTTCAGGTATTCCGCCCGCCATCCGGGTCATCGGGTTGGGAAAATGGTTAGGAATTCCGATTTCCATGTGGATTGCTGCCATTCTGATCATCCTCTTCAGCTATTTCCTCAGCTCACGCTCAACCGGACGTGCCATCTATGCTATCGGAAACAACCCCGAAGCGGCACGGGTCTCGGGAGTGAGCCTCTCTCGCACCATTTTGATCGTCTATTCGCTCACCGGGCTTTTAGTCGGTTTTGCCGGGTTGATCTACGTCGCCCGGACCGGGATTGTGCAGACCAACACCGGTTCCGGGTTCGAGCTCGAAGCTATCGCTGCGGTGATGCTGGGCGGCACCAGTGTCTTTGGCGGGAAGGGAACGGTGATCGGCAGCCTGTTGGGGGCGACCCTGGTTGGCATTATCAAAAACGGCATGGTTCTCATGAATGTCCCCGCCTTGAGTGAAGGATTAGTCATCGGGGTGTTGATTCTCATATCAGTCATGATCGATTTAATCCGGTCCAGAGGAGAATCGGTATGAAAAACATCTGGAGCAGAATTGTTGAAATTCGTGTGCTCTTTCTCACGGTTTTGTTCGTCATTCTCTTTTTGGTGTTTTCTTCAACAGTAAAAGGGTTCTTCTCCTTCTATAACTTAACCAACATGACTCAATATGGAGTGGAGCTGGGGTTACTCGCTCTAGCGGAAATGCTGGTTATCATTTCCGGGGGCGCTGGAATTGATTTGTCGGTTGGCTCCATGCTCACCATCGTCGCCATGATCATCGGGGTTCTGATCGGCCGCACCGGGCTCAACCCATCACTGGCGATTCTGGTCGGGCTTCTGGCAGGAACCGCCATGGGCTGTGCCAACGGCTTTCTGATCGCTTATCCCAAGATTCCGCCATTCATTGTCACCTTAGCCAGCCTCTACGTCTATAAGTCGCTGGCTATGATCATCTCAGTCGATCCCCGTTTCGGCCCCAACCCAATGCCAGTGTCCAATTTCCCCGACTCCTTTTATTTCATCGGTCAACACCGGATCGGTGGGTTGCCGTTTCAGGTATTGTTCATCTTCATCCCGGTGATTCTCATCTTTCTTTTCCTACTGAACCGGACCGTCTTCGGGCGGCATCTCTATGGAGTGGGCAGCAACGAGACTGCAGCTGTTTTCTCTGGCATCAACGTGAAAAAGATCCGGGTTATTGTCTATACCCTATCTGGACTCCTCAGCGCCCTGGCAGGTTGGGTCATTACTTCGCGGATCGCGAGTGCCCGCCCCGACATTGGTACCGGCTATGAACTTCAAGCCATCACCATTGCGGTTCTGGGAGGAGTAAGCATTAAAGGCGGTGAAGGAACCACTGGGGGAGTGGTTCTTAGCATCGCCATCATCACCATGCTCTACAACGGGATGCAGCTCGCCGGTATCCACCAGATCTGGCAATTGGGTTCCCTGGTGTTGGTTCTGGTCGGAAGTGTGCTTTTAAATCAGATTCTTATCAATCGAAGGAAAATTTAAAAAATGTTGTTTCTCCGTCGTGTTGCATTTTTAATACTCACTATCCTCCTTTTTCTTCCCGGCCCTTCATCCGCAAGTGATGGGGGGCCGGTCGTTTGGTTTTTTTCCGCTCATCCTGATCGCTATTTCCCCGCCTTTTTTGAAGTTCATCTCAAACGGACCCTAGACCGTTCCTCTGTCCAATACATCGATCTCTATTCTCCCTCTCCTCAAGGACTTGGAAAAATCCTTCTCTCCCCAAACCTCGGTTCTGCCCAAATCATCATTCTCCTGGACTTCAATCGTGAACTCGCTCAAACCTTCTTTCAAAACTGTCAGAATGTCTCCTTTCAACAAAAACCATGGCTTATTGCTTTCAATTGCGATCTCGAATCCATTTCAGACCAATTCCACCTCATACCAGTTCAAATCCAGTGGGAAAGTGTTTACCACATCCTTGTCTCGTTTTTCCCGGATCGACCATCATCTGCACCCATCGTTTTTTTACATCAAAATGAACCCTTGAGCCAAATTTTTTTCTCGACCCTTCAATCTCAATTTCCAAACCACCCCATCCTCAACCAAATCTGGACCGGCACTCCTCCTCAGCAGTCTTCACTCATCATCACCAGCAATGCCCTCATCACCCAGGAACTTCTTGACTCCCAACCGTCTCAAGCCCTTCCCCTCATTTGCCTCGAAGCCTCAGCCGACATCCTTTCCAACCTCCAATCCGGCCATCTCACCGCCGCCCTCGATCTCAAGCCTTCTCACCTCGCCGTCCAAATCGCAGATCTCCTAGCTCACCCCAGTTCATCCCCAACCCTCATCCTCACTCCCCAGCTCATCTTTCCTGACACCCTTTCCCAGGCCGATGCCTACGAAGTCCTCCGCCGTTGCTTTATGTGCAACAAAGACGGTGAAAGGTAGAAGGATTCAAAAGATCGAATCCCTCCAGCTCCCTTTGTCCAAAGGGAGAGCCTTTCAACTCCCCCCTTGAGGGGGGATACAGGGGGCGTGCCTTTTTCTTGTAGGAGCAGCATTTTGCCGGTATAAAATAAAAAACCCCCTCTACAAGTGTTCAGACTCAGCTGAATGTACTTGATGAAAGGGGGATTGATAGCATAAGTTGGTAGCGGGGGCCGGATTCGAACCGACGACCTCCGGGTTATGAGCCCGACGAGCTTCCTGACTGCTCCACCCCGCGACGCTTCTTATTATTTGGTGCCGAAGGCCGGAATCGAACCGGCACGGGGCTTACGCCCCAACGGATTTTAAGTCCGTTGCGTCTTCCTATTCCGCCACTCCGGCACGGCGACATAGGAGCAACTTCTAAAATGCGCCTTATTTATTGTATCAGGAAAATTTTTAGAGTCAAGCACTAAAGGTGTTAAAAGCAGAGAATGTTATCCTTATTGAACTATTCAAAAAATGCATTGACGAGTGATCAGTAACGAGGTACCAATAAACAATGAAGATTAAATTTATTAAGGATATTCAACTATCCCCATTCACCAATCTTCTCCCTTTGGATAAAGGGAGATTGAGAGGGATTCGATTTGTGAAGCTTTCAGCGTAAGATAGAAAAAATCAAAGATAAAAGGGTAGCCTTGGAAAAAGCAACCAAGGCTGAGGTCGTGGCAATCTCATCCGACAACGAAGTTGTCGTCCTGAGGAGCATTTTTTGCGACGTGAGGATCTTATTTTTTGATTTCATTCCAACTCAACGACTCAACAACTCAACATCATTACAATAATTATTTTCATCCTCTCCAGGTGCCAGGGTCTTTGCCTGGCATGAGTGCAAACTCATTTTGAATTCCCTTTCAAACTTGACAACCCCGGACGTTTCATTGTATATTTTCACTGCAAAACGGTGGGCCGTTAGCTCAATTGGCAGAGCAACTGACTCTTAATCAGTAGGTTGCGGGTTCGATTCCCTCACGGCCTACCAAACCCCACCTAATTATACTTCAAAATCCATTCTCCTCTCGAGAAATCCTTTTCATTCGTCCTCATTACGTTTATTTTTTGTAGGGGTTTGATTTATCAAAGTCGTGATGGTGGCATCGGCCTTGGATGTGGAGATCTACAAATATCGGAGAGCAATAAATTGCCCACCTACCATAATTTTATTTCATCCATACCTGTAATTATTCAATTTTTCTCTTAAGATGTATTGACATTTATCTGGTATTTTGGTATTTATATACCATATATATGAGGTGACCGAAGTGAAGGGAATCGTCAATCTGTCCGAAGCCAGCCTGCTCGCGCTACACAGCATGGCACTATTGGCACAAAATCAAAATGAACCGCTAACCACTAAAAAAATGGCGCAAATGACAGCTTCATCGGAAGCGCATCTCTCCAAAGTGATGCAAAGACTCGCCAAGGTCAATCTCGTTGCCTCCAACCGCGGTCCAAGCGGTGGGTTTCATCTCAAACGACCAGTCGATTCCATCACCTTGCTTGAAATCTACGAAGCTATCGAAGGTCCCCTGGAAGAGGGTTCCTGTTTCAGCAAAGAAGGACGTTGCCCCTTCCAGCACTGCCTGTTCGGCGGTCTCATCGAGAAAATGCGGCACGAATTCCGGCAATATCTCTCTTTGAAAACCCTCAAAGACTTGGTCGAATCAAAGTAGCCATTGTTGTTTTGAGTAAAAATGCGGAGTGATACTTTTTACATTTCACCATTTACTGATTTTTATTATAAAAAGGAGGTCGTGCATATGTTTTGTTATCAATGTGAACAAACCGCCAAAGGAACCGGGTGTACCGCGTTTGGGGTCTGTGGAAAAGATCCGGAAACCGCTGCTCTTCAGGATTTATTGATCTACGCCACCTTAGGGATCGGTCAATATGCCTACCGGGCACACCAACTCGGTGGAAAAGATCATGAGATCGATGTTTTCACTCTCGAAGCGCTTTTTTCCACCGTCACCAACGTCGATTTTGATTCCAAACGATTAGAATCCTTGCTCCACAAAGCCTCAACCATCAAAGACAAAGCCAAACAACTCTACCTTGATGCCTGTATCAAATCCGGCAAAAAGCCGGAAAAGCTGAGCGGACCGGCGGAGTGGAAACCAGCCGATACCCTCGATGGATTGGTGCGGCAGGGTGAGGGAGTAACTCTGGAAAACAACATTAAAGAATATGGTGAAGATATCGCCGGGCTGATGCACCTCATCCTATACGGGCTCAAAGGGATGGCGGCCTATGCCGATCACGCCCAGATCCTGGGACAGGAAGACGATAACGTCTATGCTTTCTTTCACGAAACCCTCAACTTTCTCACCAAAGTGAGCTTCACCATCGACGAACTTCTTGCCAAAGCTTTGAAATGCGGGGAAGTCAACATCCGCATCATGGAGCTCCTTGACCACGCCAACACTGGCAGCTACGGCCATCCGGTGCCCACCGCGGTCCCCATCACTGCCAAAAAAGGAAAAGCCATCGTTGTCTCCGGACATGACCTCAAAGATCTCGAAGAACTCCTGAAACAGACTGAGGGAAAGGGAATCAACGTTTACACCCATGGTGAAATGCTCCCCACCCATGCCTATCCGGAACTGAAAAAATATCCTCACTTTATCGGAAATTATGGTGGTGCCTGGCAGGATCAGCAAAAAGAATTTGATGTGTTTCCTGGAGCCATCCTGATGACTACCAATTGCATCCAGAAACCGAAGGAAAGCTACAAAAACCGCATCTTCACCTCAGGATTGGTTGCCTGGCCGGGAGTGACCCATATCTCCAATCGCGACTTCACCCCCGTCATCGAAGCTGCCCTGGCTACACCTGGATTTCCCGAAAACGAACCCGAAAAAACCATTATGGTCGGTTTTGGCCGCAATGCGGTATTGGGAGTGGCCGACCAGGTGATTAGTGCCGTCAAATCGGGCGCCATTCGTCACTTTTTCCTCATCGGTGGATGCGATGGTGCGAAACCGGGGAGAAACTACTACACCCAGTTTGCCCAAATCCTGCCCAAAGACTGCGTGATTCTCACTCTGGCCTGCGGAAAATACCGTTTCAACAAACTCGATTTCGGAACTATCGGTGGCATTCCCCGTCTGCTCGACATCGGGCAGTGCAACGATGCTTACTCGGCGGTTCAGATCGCCGTCGCCTTGGCTAATGCCTTCAATACCGACGTCAATGGTCTACCACTCTCCTTCATCCTCTCCTGGTATGAGCAAAAAGCGGTGTGCATTCTCCTTTCGCTCCTCTACTTGGGGATCAAAAACATGCGGCTCGGTCCCAGCTTACCGGCTTTCGTCACTCCAGCGGCATTCAAGGTTCTCCATGACAAACTCAACGTTATGACCATCACCACTCCCGAAGCTGATCTCAAGGCCATTCTTGGATAGTCGGATCGTCCCAGCTTCGTTAGGGAGATGGAGCCAGCTGCGTATCCTTTCTTTCTCTCACGTAGGAGCATCTTCCTGGTGCGATTGGTTCGCAGCAGGAAGATGCTCCTACGTGAGATTAAGGTTAATGTATCAGACGCAATTATAAATGCTTTGACACGGCTTTAAGGTTTCATACCTTTAACTTTTCATAGTCTTAGATAATGCTTTTTTGAGCTTGGTAAGCGCCCGGTCACGGTGGGTATGGACGCTGCTGCGGGAAATTTCGAGTTGCTCATCGGTGTCGCGTTTGGAGAATTTTCAGGTTAATTAAAAATTTCTTCTATTTCCGTCCTTCTTGGGAGGTACGGCTTGATTGGTTGTCGGATGCGGGGGCGATGACATAAGCAAGCAGAACGGAGTCGCATTTGACAGCAAGGTGGTTGCGATCGGGAGCTGGCCACTGGATGGTGGCGATGAAGCTTTTACCGGTTGAAACCAGTTGTTTGATAAGGGTGGATTCGATAGCGCCAGAGGCGGGGTAGCCAATGCCGACGGTGTTGCCGACGTATTTGGGCCGGAAGGTGTTCACCAGATGCAGGGTAACGGTCCCGAGCTGGTTCCCATTGAGATCAGTGATTTTCACTTTGGGGGACGAGGAGAAGCCGCTGCCACCACTGGCCTGGTTGGTAACCAGCATCGAGAAGTTGAGAGCGGCGGATTTAACATTCACCGGTTGATCAGAGAGCTCGAAGGTCCAGGAAGCATTATCACCATTGTTCCGCAGCCAGGTCCAGCCGTAAATGGGACCGTCGCCCTGAGTACTGCAGCTCGAGGGTTGTATGGTAACGAAATTCCCCTCCTGGAAAGAGCCCAAACCATCAGTTTCCTCGGTTGTCTCGCCCTCATCTTCTTCTCCGGAAACAAGAGAAGAGAGGGTAAAGGAAAGCAAAGCCATCTGGCCTGGTCGCAGGATCACTGGTTTTTCCTGGCTTTGGTAGTTAGCAGCGGAGACGGTAACCGTCCAGTTGAACTCGTTTTCGCACCCCATGGGAATGTTGTTCAATCGGTAATCGCCGTTATTCACCATGGGAATCGGGGTATTGGTATTGGTGATTATGACCTCGGCATTGTTGATGGTTTGACTCTCGGTGTTGACCACCACCACCCGAAGCGATGTCATAGCCGATTGAGTGGCGTTGAGGGTGAAGTTCACATTACTCACATCATTCTCCGAGAGATTCACCGTCTGGGTTTGAGATTGATAACCGGCTTTCTGAGCAATGAGGATAATCGGTACAAACTCATTGGTGCCAGCCAAACTGGTCATAGGGATGTTTTCCAGCTGGTAATTACCGTTGGAACTGCTGGTGGCGGAGTGCTCGGTGTTGGGAATGCTGATGGTGACACCAGCAACCGGTCGATGGCAGTTGTCATGGACGGTTCCGGAAATCGAAGTGGTGGTCTGAGTTTGAGTGAGCGTGTTGACATCAGGTCCAGTGCCAGGAGGAAGAACCGGATCACGGGTTGCACTGATCCAGATTTCGGCGCGGTCCTGACCATCACCATTTTCACCCCGTACAAAAATCGAGGTCTTCTGCTCACTGGCAGCGACAGTAACATCTCCAGTGACGCTTCCATCAACGACGTTATAGGAAAAATCGAGATCTCTGCCTCCACCCGGGTCGATATCGGCGTGATCGTCGCTGGTCGCAGTGTCATCGTCCCAGAGGCTGATTTCGACCGGGGTAGTTCCAGACCGGGTGGGCAGCCAGACGGGATAAAACCAGTTGTATTCGGAGAGCACATTGGGATTGATGTCATCTTCTCCTTCTACCACGCCGGAGGTAGGAAACTGTCGGTTCCCGATCTTGACCTTGACATAAAAGTCGGCATCATCCGGACAATCGAGATATTTATCGCACCGTGAACCAATGGCCTTCACCCGGTTGATTTGGAGAGCCACCACGGTGAATTCCTCATTTTTCCAGTTTTCATAAAAACGCTGCATCAAGCCAGCCGATAAACGCTCGGCCAAGGGAATGAGAATGCGAGCCACCGGAAGGAAATGTTGAGGCCCGGAATCCTGATATTTGATATCATTGATGTACTGTGCGGATTGCTGAGCAGCATGAAGACAAAACTCGCTGGGTCGCCAATTATTGTGATAGATCCCACCATAGGTCGCGTGAGCAATAGCATTCGCATCCAGGGCATCATCAACCGCGTCTTCGTATACTCCATGAGTGGTTTTTTCAGACGCATCGGCATCAATGGAGAATTCTTCTCCCATGCGGTCTTGATGGGCACCGATATTCGTGGCATGATGAGGAACGGTGAGGTCGGCGAGCACATGGAGGGCATAACCCATATATTCCATGGCTTTGGATGGATTGTTATCACGCATGTATCCCACTGCCTGGGCATAATACCAGTTGCACATATCGGTGGCAGCGGCGTGCGGGCCGCGCATGGTTGAGACTCTCCAGTCAAACGATATTCCCTCGATGTTGCTATAGTCGGAGGTCAAGTAAAACCCTTTTCCAGTTGACACTTCGTAAAAATGAGAGAAATAATTCCGTCCTAACGTCACCCCAAGATAACTGAAAGATCCTCCTTGATCGGCCTGGTAAGCTCCTTCATAAAGCTGTGCGAGATATTGATTGAACAGATTCGCCATGTCGGTATGGCCATCATTTCTTAAAACATCGATCGCTTTCAAGATGATGGTTCCATGACCATGCGGGTTTTCCACCTGGGTATGGCTGTCGTTAAAACTGGGGGGACCGTAGGCAAATGCTTGTAGAGTTAAAAGAAGAAATACCACAAAGAAAGAGAATCCAAAAATAATCGAACATTGTATGAAAAAATGATTTGAAACCGTTTTTTTCACTTTTCCCACCTCTTCGTTCTCATTATACATCAAATTTGTTGGTATTTTGTGATTGATTACTGTATGTTGTCTGCATTCACCGCATGATTGTTTTTCTTACGTTCCTTGAAGTCGTTCATGAGACGGACGAATTTGAGGTTTTTGAGGCCCTCTTCGGTGTAGATGGTGAAGTAGAAATTCCAGCTGGGTTTTTCGGAGGTAAGGATCTGGACCAAGGCCCGGGCGAGCTTATCGGAATCGTGACGTGATGGTTGTTCATGGGAGAGCATGGAGGCTTGGAAGATTTTGATCGAGTGGTAAGTGCTGATATCATCGGCAGTAACTATATCGATACCACGCGATGAGAGTTCGGTCATTTCTTCGGGAGTCGGCTTTTCACCATTGACGAGAATATAGTTGAGTCGATCCGGAGGAATGAACTGAAAAATCGCATCGAGATGATCGGAGAAACGGTAGTGGTCAGTTTCGCCTGGTTGAGTGGTAATGTTACAGACAAAGACCAGAGGGGCGGAGGAGCGTATAACCGCTCCGCGGACTTCACTCACCGCCAGATTACAGAGTACGCTGGTGTAAAGGCTCCCTGGCCCGAGGACGATAAGATCAGCTTCGTCGATGGCTTTTACCACGTCGGGCGTGGAAACGACTTGCTCGGGATCCAGAAAAATTCTTTTGATCCTTTTCCCGCAACAACCGACGCGGGACTCACCACTAATGATCGACCCATCTTCGCACTCAGCTTTCAGAACGACGTTGAGCAGTGTAGTGGGAAGAACCCTACCCCGGACGGCCAATACCTTACTGGATTCCCCCACTGCCTTTTGAAAATCCCCGGTAATTTGGGTAAGCGCAGCAATAAAGAGGTTCCCAAAGTTATGTCCGCAGAGGGTGCTGTCGTTATCAAAGCGGTGTTGAAAGAGTTTGCCCATGAGAGGCTCGGTGTCGGCCAGGGCAATGAGACAGTTGCGGATATCTCCAGGTGGGAGCACGCCCATTTCCTGACGAAGCAAACCGGAGCTGCCGCCATCGTCAAACACCGTTACTATCGCGGTGGTATTAGATGTATACTTTTTGATCCCCTGCAAAAGGGTGTGAAGGCCGTGCCCGCCGCCGATGGTGACGATATTTGGCCCCCGTTCCAACTGTCTTTTTTTATAGATTTTCAACGCAACATCCTTTTCGGGAGTGGGCGTAATCGCGCTGATAATGGAACGGTTCATGTGGTGCAATCCATAAACGATAAAAAATATCCCGCCTGCCAGCCAGAGAATTCCAAATCCGACTGAAACCCAGTAGCTTTTCACCAACTGAAATACAATCGAGTTCCAGGTCCGATAGATTCCTTTAAAATAAGGAGTAGAAAGGATGAGGCTTAAACCGATGGAGATCAGAATAACTCCTAAAATGGCGACCAAAAGCCATCTTTTCACTTGCATTCCCGGATAAAGCCAGCGCAATCTATCTCTAAAATGTGGCTTACCTTCCATATGATCCTCCAAGATCAATAGACTCACATTGCTATTTTAGATTAAAATCTATTTCATTTCCCTCATTGGGAGGGATTCGGGAAAGCGTATCAATTTTTTCTTTAAACTCTTATCAGAGAGTTTGAAAAACTCGGAAATCTATTTTCAATTATTGTATCACAATAAAAAATTCTGAAAATATCGCAAAAAAAACATGACGGTACAGCCGTTCCCGGACTTCCCCCTTTGTCTAAAGGGGAATTTGATCTTTTCGTTTTTTATTTTTCTCCGTCTTTAAACCTTTTACAATTTACATTTCACTGCTTTATTGACACACTCCGAGGGAGATTTGAATCTTGAATCGGCCGGATACCGGGTTAGTATATAACAAAAATTGAGAAATTCACATCCCCGGGGGGTCTTTAGCTAATTCAATATTATTCTTGCAAAACCAAGAGGAGATAAATATAATTAAAATTATAAATTAACTTTTCAATTCAATGTGAGGGTTTATGAACGACCAGAGAATTGGTGACAATCTCACCGATGTGAAAGTAAAAAACCGTGCGCTGGTGCTTCGCCTGGTCAAAAGAAGAGGGTTACTCTCCCGCATTGAATTAGCCCGCATCACTGGTCTCACCCAACCGACAATTACCAATATCGTGAATGAGCTAATTGCGTCGAATCTTTTGCACGAAGTAGGGACCTCCGACACCAAGGCCGGCAGAAAGCCGATTTTGCTTTCTTTCAATAATCGAGCTTTTTATACTATCTCGATCGGCTTCAGCCGACACGGCTTTTCGGTGGCTCTGACCGACCTCACGCCCAACTTGCTCTTTCGTCGAGATTCAGAATACAATTTGCAGGAAAATGCTGAGATTGCTCTTCTTGAACTTCAAAAGGAATTTATTCACGTGCTGGAATATGCCACCCAATCGCTCCGTCTTATCCTGGGAATCGGTATCAGCGTTCCCGGTCCAGTTGATGCAGAATCTTGCACCATCCTCGCCCATCCAACTTTTTTGCATCACAAATCGTTGGACCTGCGTTCCTATCTCAAAGAGTATGATCTCCCGATCTTCATGGCCAATAATGCCGATGCTGCCTGTCTTCATGAAACCTGGAGCGGTGTGGCCAAAGAAATCCAAAACATGGTCTACTTTATGGTGGGTGAAGGAGTGGGAGCTGGAATACTCATTGATGGCGTGCTGTATGAAGGGTACAACAAAAAAGCGGGAGAGATCGGGCATACCAGCGTGAATATTTTTGGACCACGGTGCGTCTGTGGGAACCAAGGGTGTCTTGAGATGTACTGTAGTACTCAAAAAATCTTAGAAAAAGCCCGGGAAGCAGCTTGGTTCGGCGAAAGTACGTTTCTACAACAATTGCTGACTGAAAAGCGTGCCGATGTAAAGTTTCACCATATCATTGAGGGAGCACGAAACCAGGATACTACCTGCCAGAATATTTTAAAGCAATTGGGACAATATGTCGGCGTGGGAATTATTAATTTATTAAACGTCTTTGATCCAGAAGTCATCGTCATCGGCGGAGAAGCGGCGCTGGCT
>Ga0172363_10001284_pt1 | contig 20213 bp, 30 predicted proteins | sample LakKivs2_kivu2a2_FD_114541 | JGI IMG/M metagenome (GOLD analysis project Ga0172363, IMG submission 114541) | Sediment microbial communities from Lake Kivu, Rwanda - Sediment s2_kivu2a2 | ecosystem: Environmental > Aquatic > Freshwater > Lake > Sediment | place: Rwanda: Western Province, Lake... | reverse complement strand
GAAAATCAGAGGTCCCGGCTGAGATGGCCGGGACCCCAGGAGAAAAGGAAGGAGAGCAATGAAAAGAACAATATACATGGTAACACACCAACATGAACCCTCCATGAACTCTCAATGAACTGTGAATGAACTCCATCCCGCCCTTGTAGGCTCGATACTGTTCAGACCGCAACAGGCTCTTGACCTTGCCAGGCCGGGTAGCACCTCAGGAGTTGCCCAATCCTTCGTAAAAGCCTCCAGCTATCCCAAATTCCACTGAGCTGGCAAGTGGTGTGATAGGACCAACATGTACGCTGTGGACGATAGGTAAGGCAGTGCTGACGCCAGCACAACGCAAGAGTGCAATAGTCCTATCGGGACCATCAAAGCAAATGATGCTCAAGATGACCGATAGCCAGACAAGATGGTAGAGAGGGATTGGTGGAGCTTGACAAGAACATATAATGAGGGTTAGAATATGTCATAATAAACGTATAGGAGGTGTGAAAGATGCCGCGATTTCTTGCCGAACATAAATTGCCTTTCTCAACAGAGGCAGAGCTCTTGGCCTTTGCCAAGCAAATGAAACCCAAAGTCCCCAAAGGTTTTGCCTGGAAGCTGACGTATTGTGATTTCGGCAGCCATAAATTCTTCTGCGAATGGGACGCGCCCAGTAAAGAGGCGCTGGGACAAGCATTCAAGGAGAATAACGTAGCTTTTGAGGCCATCTATCCGGCGAAGTTGTTCAATGTCGCCAAGATGGGGTTTGAGGGCTGAAGACGCGACCTTCAATAGCAATTATCCCTGCTGACATCGGGTAGATACGATTTCGGGACCTGAGCATCTACCTCTTTCGGATTGCAGTGGAGGAGTGGGGTCTGATTGTGGCCTCAAACCCTAATGTCTTGGGGTAAGCTCCGCCATTTTGTGTCGTGCTGCCCCTTCAGACGTCCCCACTTGTACTTCCTTGTACAGTCCTGCTACCACTCTCCAGATTCTAAGCATGACTGCAATCTCTCTAAGCACCAGCATCTCCGTGACTAGGCTCAGGTAACACCAATGTCGACGGGAGATGTCTCTTGCCTCGTCAATGCGCAGCTTTGCCTGGTGAATAACGTAGCTTCGAATTCTGGCAGACCGTGCATCGCTGTTGGGGCTGACCTGACGGAGCAAACCGTTTCTTGTTTACCAACCGTCAGATTTGAGGTAAAATAGATTCGGCTTTGCGGGAGTAACTCAGTGGTAGAGTTCCTGCCTTCCAAGCAGGGTGTCGCGGGTTCGAGTCCCGTCTCCCGCTCCACACAAATTGGATTGCCATGAGAATCTGGCCTTTTCATGGCTGAAAGAACGGGCTCGTAGCTCAGGGGCAGAGCGGCCGGCTCATAACCGGTTGGTCGCAGGTTCGAATCCTGCCGGGCCCACTTCGCAGTAGCCAGGTCAAGATCCGGCGTACCTGACGAACGCTGCGCCCGACAGTCGTTCCGTTTCTCCTGTCTCTCATTAGTTCGGGGTAGACAGATGTGCAGGGCAAATTGATTTCAAGTTGGTTGGGTCGGTGGCAGAGTCTGCCATAAGCCGGTTATCACAATAGGGAGACGCCAGTGGGCAGAAAATGTTGACAATAATCAGCAGGAGTGTATAATGTAGAATACATAGTAAGCCGATGTATCAGGAACTGTTCAATGCCCGACAAAACCATAAGCTATGAAGAGCTAACACCCGGCTACAAATTCCCTCCCGCTACTTACGAACTAAATGCCTCCTTCGTCTCTAAATATCGGAGAGCCGTAGACAGCAGTGGCGATGGATTTGTTCCCCCTCTGGCGATTACGGCCTGTGCCATAGCTGCTATGACGAAGTCTGTTCCTCTGCCACCGGGCACTATCGCGATACATGCTTCACAAGAACTGGAGTTCTCGAAACTGGTCCCGGTTGGCGCCACTATAGAGTGTCGCATAGGAGTGGCGCAAAAGATAGCTCGAGGCAGAATGAGTATGTTAGTCCTGGAGCTCGAGATTCTTGACAAAGGCAAGGAGAAGGTGCAATCCGGGAGGGCAACCATAGCCCTGCCCACCTGAGGAAGAAATGCTTATAGAAATTCAAGAAGGGAAGGCTCTCGGTCCTGTGGCAAAACATATTACCCAGGAGACGATAAACCTTTATGCTGAGGCATCGGGTGATTTTAATCCCATCCATGTGGACGAATCTTTCGCCGCCAAGACTCCTTTTGGTGGCACTATTGCCCACGGTATGCTTAACTTAGCTTACGTATCGGAGATGATGACTTTGGCGTTTGGTCAAGGCTGGGTGTCCGGGGGGAAGCTTCGGGCGAAGTTTAAGGAGTCGGCACGTCCTGGAGACACTCTGACTATCTCAGGCAGAGTTGATTGCATTGAAAAAAAAGATGATGTATCATACGCAAATTGCAATTTTGAGTGTCGAAACCAGAAGGGCGAAATAATAGTCATGGGGGAGGCAATAGTCAGGTTAGCAGGTGATGGAGAATAAGAATACTGTCCAAAACGGCAGAGTAAGGGTAGCTGTGGATGCCATGGGTGGCGATTATGCCCCTGAGGAAATAGTCAAAGGGGCAGTGCTGGCAGCTAAGAAGGAGGATGTAGAAATCTTCCTGGTGGGGCCCCCAAAGCTTTTGCAACAGGAATTAGCCAAATGTAAAGTCAGCAACGGTTCATACGTCCATATTGTTGAGGCCAGCGAATTCATCAAGGAGAATGAGTCGCCGGTTGACGTCATTCGCCGCAAGCCCAATTGCTCCGTTGCCGTAGCGGCAAAGATGGTGAAATCAGGCGAAGCAGATGCATTATACAGCGCTGGGTCTAGCGGGGCAGTGGCAATAAGTGCTATTCAATTTATCGGCATGTTAGACGGTGTGTATCGCCCGGCACTTGTTGGCTCTCTGGGTAGCTTCGCACCCGATACTGTGATGGTGGACCTGGGAGCTAATGTGGACTGCAAACCAGACCAGTTTCTGACTTTTGCCATCGCCGGCTCGGTCTATGCCAAGAGATTTCTTAACATTGCTGACCCTAAGATAGCTTTGCTGAGCACGGGAAGTGAAGAGACTAAAGGTAATCAGGTAGTGCGTGAAGCTTATTCCCTTCTCAAGAGCAGCGGTTTGAACTTCGTTGGCAATATAGAAGGTGGCGATATCCTGAACGGCAGAGCTAACGTCATTGTTTGTGACGGCTTTGTGGGCAATGTCGTTTTGAAGTTTTATGAAAGCATTGGGGGTTATGCCCAGGTTTGGACAGAGCAGAAGCTGAGGAAGCACCCACCCCTACGTGCCTTAGCTAGGTTGTTGTTTAAGAGCTTGTTCCCGGCAACCAAAATATCCGGTGAAACCGAGAAGCAAAGCGGCGGCATTCTATGGGGCGTTGACGGGGTTGTCAAAATAGCCCATGGAGCTAGCCGAGCTCGGCAAATAGCAAATGGCATAGAAAGCGCTAAGGAGGCGGTGAAGGCCGGCGTTGTTGAAAGTATGAAATCGGAACTAGCAAGATTCAACCAAGGAGGTAAATCATGAATGTTGAAGAGCAGATAAAGGACATCTTGGCCAGGATTACCCGCGTTGATAAGAGCATCATCACCCGGCAAAGCACGTTTAAGGAGATCAAGGCGGATTCTCTGGACGTAGTACAGGCATTAGTGGCGGTGGAAGAGACGTTTGGTATTGAGATTCCTGACGAAGATGCCCAGAAGTTTCAGAACTTCGGCGACTTTGTCTCCTATGTGGAGAGTCGATTGCCACAGAAGGAGAAGGTCTAGGTATGTCTCTTCAGGGGAAGCTGGCCTTAGTAACAGGCAGTGGACGAGGCATTGGTCGGGCGATCGCTTTGAAACTGGCATCTCAAGGTGCTGATATCGTCGTTGATTTCTTCCGCCACCGCGAGAGCGCCGAACAGACAGCCAAGGATATCGAAGCCCTGGGAGTTAAGGCTGAAGTCGTCCGGGCCAATGTAGGAGACGCTGCCAAGATAGATGAATTGTTTGATATGATTGGCAATAAATTCGGCCGCCTCGATATCTTGATTAACAATGCTGCTTCAGGCGTGGGGCGGCCTTTAGCGGATATAGATGTCAAGGCCTGGGAATGGACTATGGACATCAATGTCAGGGCTCTCTTGCTCTGTGCCCAGAGGGCGGCCAAGTTAATGGAAGGCAGGGGTGGCAAGATAGTCAGCATCTCCAGCCTGGGTTCACGATTTGTCCTGCCCAATTATACTGTCGTTGGAGTCTCCAAGGCTGCCCTAGAAGCTTTGACTCGTTACCTGGCAATAGAGCTGGCGCCTCGAGGTATTTGCGTTAATGCTGTAGCTGCTTCTGCCGTGGAGACCGAAGCCTTGAAGTTCTATTTCAAAGAAGGGTTGGTAAAAGACAGCCGTCAGGTCACACCCGCGGGCAGAATGGTAGTTCCCGAAGACGTAGCCAATGTAGTGGCTTTCTTATGCAGTGAAGAGGCTTTCATGATAAGAGGACAGATTATCATTGTCGACGGAGGTACCTCTGTGGGGCTCCTCGCCCTCGCTGGGAAGGGAGCACAATGAAGACAGCCGGAGGTTCCAAGAACTCGATGGAGTCGCGCAGGACGATAAGCATGCCGAAGGTTGTAGTGACCGGTATGGGTACTATTAATCCTTTGGGCCTAAGTGTGAATGAGTACTGGGAAGGACTAGCTGCGGGAAAGTCGGCGATCGGTCTTATCACCCACTTTGATGCCAGCCAGTTTCGGGTGAAAGTGGATGCTGAGGTGCGTGGCTTTGATGCCACAAAATACATGGACTTGAAGACTGTTGACCGGACCCCAAGGACCATTCAGTTTGCCATTGCCGCTGCTAAGGAGGCTCTACAATCAGCCGGCCTGGATATGGCCAAGGAAGAGCCTGAGAGAGTAGGTATCACGATTTCTACTATGACAGAGCAGGGCTATGTTGTCTGGGGATGGGAGCAATACCAGAAAACCGGACCGCGGAGAGGAGCTGACCCACTTTTCATCAACAAGTCAACTGCCAGCGCGGCATCCATGCAGGTAGGGATGATGCTGGGGGCCAAGGGGCCTAACAACAGCGTAAACAGCCTTTGTGCCAGTGGAACCGACAGCATCGGCACAGCTGCCAATTTTATTCGCCTGGGATATGCCGATGTGATGATAGCCGGTGGTTCTGATGCCAGCCTGGAACCAGTGGGCATGGCTGGCATAGATATTCTGGGAGCCCTGACGCATGAACCAGACCCGGCCAAGGCCTGCCGGCCATTCGACCTCAATCGCAATGGTTTCGTCTATGGTGAGGGTGCGGGACTGCTTGTGTTGGAAAGCTATGAACATGCTAAGAGGCGAGGGGCACCTATTTTGGCCGAAGTCGCCGGTGCAGGCTGGTCTTTTGATGCCCACGATGCAACTGCTCCTGCCCCTGAATCAGAGGCTTATGCTATGCGTACTGCTCTCCGAAATGCCGGAGTGAAGATCGATGAGGTTGATTATGTCAACGCTCACGGCACCAGCACGAAACTGAATGATGTTACTGAAACCAAAGCTATCAAGATGGTGCTTGGAGAGCATGCCTATAGGATTCCGATAAGTTCCACTAAGTCCATGATCGGGCACTGCATTACTGCAGCCGGTACTATCGAGACCATCGCTGCTATATTAATAATGAATAGAGGGATTATCCACCCGACCATAAACTATGAGACACCTGACCCGGACTGTGATCTGGATTATGTCCCCAACGTGGCTCGGCCGGCCCGCGTGAATGTATGCTTGAAGAATAGTTTTGGTCTGGGTGGAGAAAACTGCTGCCTGGTGCTTAGACGTGTTAGTGGGTGAAAGCCAACGATGGAAGGAGGAGCATTTCGTTATCCGGTCGCTTTGGCGATATGACAACTCGATGCCGCCAGAGCTGTGCAAGATGTTCAGCTGTATGCTGACAGCGAAAGGGTATTGACAAATAAACTCTTTATGTTCATAATACATCGTATTACGATACAAAGGCATACACGGGACAATCTGGGTTTTGTTCTTTCTTGTTCGCTATCGCAGTTTCCGCGGGAGAAAGATGTTTCTTGTGGCAACTGCGTGTTGGTGAAATCCCGGAGCAGCGTTTTTTGACTGGGAGGTATTGACAAGAAGTTTTTTTGTATTCATAATACATCGTATCACGATATAGACGATGATTTCTGGCAAATACGAAGGAAGATACAAGGGGGCATGTGAACGTGTGGGTTGGCAGCAACATTATTTTATTTATTGTAGTGGAGTAGTATGAAACTATTAGTGCCGACGAACTGGGACCCAGACCTGATACTGCCGTTAAGTAAACTGGAAGCGGGTGTGCAACTATATGGCGTATTGCCGACATCGATGATAGGGAGTGGTGGAACAGGTCCTGATAACGTCCGCATGGTGGCAAATGAGGTTGAGGAGTATATCGAACAGGCTCACCTGGCAGGTTTGAGGTTTGACTACCTGCTGAATGCCCCCAGTATGAGTAACATGGAGTGGGACGAGAATACCCATCGAGAATTGTTGAGACACCTTGATTGGATTACCAGTATCGGGGCAGATAGTGTCACAGTAACGATCCCCTACTTGGTTGAACTCATTAAGCGTCAGTTTCCACGTCTTAACGTGAGGGTGTCAACCATTGCTCATGTGAACAGCGTCGCCAGAGCCAAATTCTTTGAGTCCTTGGGCACCGATTCTATTACTCTGGACATTAACGTAAATCGGAGCTTTGGGGCGCTCAAGGCTATCAGAAACACGGTGAGCTGCGAGCTCACCGTATTAATGAACAATCTTTGCTTATACCAGTGTCCGTACGAATATTATCACCATGATGGGCTGGGGCATGCCAGTCAGAATTACAACCCGGGCAAGGGATCCTACGTAGATTATTGCGTACTTCGTTGTACTCTAGACAGGCTCCGCGATATTTCTCAGGTCATTAAATGCCGCTGGGCGAGGCCCGAGGATATTCGCATTTACGAAGAGATAGGTATCGATATGTTCAAAATCAGTGGCAGGGCGATGCCCACCGAACGAATTTTGCGTGCTGCCACAGCATATTCATCACGTCACTATCAAGGCAATCTATATGATATTTTGAACGTCATCACTCCGAGAACTGGATTTGTCAGGTCTGCTGTGACAGGTGAGCAAAGCAATGGTGCTGGCTCACCGCCCGGATTGTACATCGACAACCAAGCTCTGGAAGGTTTTATGGATTTCTTCAGGAAGCAAAACTGCCCATCCGGGTGTAGCCATTGCGATTATTGCCAGCGAATAGCCGATAGAGTCATACAGTTCGATAGGGATGAAGTTGACCAATACATAGCCGCGCTCAATCATTCTTTAGACAACCTATGCAGTAGCAGGATTTTCAAAGTTAAGGCAGGAGCAAGAAAGCAGCTGCCTTAACGGGCAACCCACTCCAACTGTCACGAAATGAGTCCGTCCTCAGGAAATGCCTTGCCCTAATTCGAGTGTGGATGCGTGATGTCCTGCTTCTTGTTGTTTCAGACCCCTATTTCGGATACACTGCTTCGCTAGTTGACAGCCCTGATTGCCTTGTGTTAAATTACTAAGTTGGCGTTTACTAGCGGGTAAAGACTTTATAGAGTTATCAAAGCCGGCTGGCTGAAGCCGAGCAAGAATCTCCTAGAGTAGACCGGCATGTAACCAGGCGGCTTTTTGATTGCCTGAAATAGAGGAGTATAAGAATGCCTACAGTTAGTCAGCTTGTTCGTAGAGGGAGGCAGAAACTGGGAAAGAAAAGCAAAGTCCCAGCGCTGCATTACACCCGAAATACGATGAAAGGGAGAATCAAATGGCTGGAGGGGGCGCCTCAAAAAAGAGGTGTCTGTGTCCAGGTCAAGACGGTGACGCCTAAGAAGCCCAACTCAGCATTGCGCAAAGTCGCCCGTGTCAGGCTGACCAACGGTATGGAAGTGACTGCGTATATTCCTGGGGAAGGACATAATTTGCAGGAACACTCGGTGGTGTTGATTCGTGGTGGTCGAGTCAAGGACGTTCCTGGAATTCGCTACCATATTATCCGCGGCACTCTGGACACTGAGGGTGTAGCCAATCGCAAGCAGGGTCGCAGCAGATATGGGGCCAAGGCACCAAAATAGCGAGGATGTCAAATGCCAAGAGGGAAGAGAAAGCTAGCAAAGAGAATACCGCCACCGGATGCCAAGTATAGCAGCACGACGGTGGCTAAATTTATCAACAGGCTCATGCTACGAGGTCAGAAAGCTACCGCCGAGCGCGTTGTTTACGATGCCCTGCAACTGACCGCTGACCAGGTGAATAGCAAACCTGAAGAAGCCCTGGAGCAGGCGATTAAAAATGTTGCGCCGCTTCTCATGGTTAAGTCACGTCGAGTAGGTGGGGCTACGTACCAGGTCCCCACAGAGGTGGGGGAAGAGAAAGGGCGCGCTCTGGCCATAAAGTGGCTCATTACTTCAGCGCGTGCTCGTAGCGGCAAATCTATGGAAGAAAAGCTGGCAAGCGAGCTGGTTGATGCTGTTAATGGTCGGGGGGCAGCAATCAAGAAACGTGACGACCTTCATAAGATGGCAGAGGCTAACAAAGCCTTTGCTCACTATCGCTGGTGAGAATCGTGTTAAAGGCAGTACTTGAGGCAAAGGATAAGCTGATGTCGCGGACTTTCCCTTTGGAGAAAATACGGAACATAGGTATTATCGCTCACATAGATGCCGGCAAGACCACAGCTACAGAGATGGTTCTCCATCACACGGGACGTACTTACAAAATCGGCAGCGTAGATGAAGGGACTGCGGTGATGGATTGGATGGAGCAAGAAAGAGAACGCGGCATTACTATTACTTCAGCAGCTACCACGTGTCACTGGCGCGAACATCGCATAAATATCATCGATACGCCGGGGCATGTGGATTTCACTGCTGAGGTGGAGCGTAGCCTCCGCGTATTGGATGGTGGCGTCGTGATCTTCGATGGCGTGGCCGGAGTGGAGGCTCAGTCAGAAGCTGTGTGGCGCCAGGCAGACAAATATGGCGTGGCCAGAATCTGTTTTATCAACAAGATGGATAGGGTGGGCGCTGATTTTCGGCACACAGTAACCATGATTAATGAAAGGTTGCGGTGTAAGGCGCTACCTCTGCAGTTTCCAATAGGTAGCGAGAAGGACTTTCGAGGCGTCATCGACCTTGTGGAAAACGAAGTTGTCGCTTTCCCGGTTGATTCTAATTCATCTCCAATGGAACCTGGCAGCGAGACTCTGTTGGTCAAGGATCGCCAGACATTGATTAGTAACTTGGCTGAACTCGATGAGCAGATAATGATGCTTTACCTTGATGGGCAAGATATCACGGTTTCTCAGATCAAGGCAGCCATAAGAAGATTGACCGTTTCGAACCGCGTGGTGCCGGTTCTTTGCGGCAGTGCGTTGAGAGATAGAGGCATCGAGCCATTGCTTGATGCGATAGTGGATTATCTGCCGTCGCCGCTCGATGTTCCCCCAATCTCGGCTACAGACCCTAGAAATCGACAAAAGGTCCTTCGGCGCGTGAGCGACGAAGAACCTTTTTCTGCATTGGCTTTCAAAACGGTTTTTGACCCGTTTATGGGTAGACTTGTCTATCTGCGCGTTTACTCGGGCACAATAAAGGCCGGAGCACAGGTCTTGAATTCCAGCATAGACAAGAAAGAGAGACTGGGGAAACTTTATGTTATGCACGCTAATCGTCGCGAAGAGATCGGCCACACGGACACCGGAAGCATTGTAGCTAGTCTGGGACTGAAGACGACCTCCACAGGTGATACCCTTTGCGAACCTGCACGGCCAGTACTTCTTGAGGCTATACGATTTGCTGAGCCGGTGCTTTCGATGGCTGTTGAACCCAGAAGCAAAGTTGACCAGGACAAGCTGGATGATAGCCTGGTTAAACTTGCTATGGAGGATCCTACCTTCAAGGTATACCATGACAAAGAAACAGGGCAGACTCTGATCTCGGGGATGGGTGAACTTCATCTCGAAGTACTAATGGAGCGTATATTTCGCGAATATGGCATAAGGGTTAATGCTGGTAAGCCTCAGGTCGCCTATAAGGAGACAATTACCGTTCCTGTGGAATCTGAAGGAAAATTCATACGTCAGTCCGGTGGGAAAGGCCAGTACGGACACGTTTGGCTCAAGATCGAGCCAGGGGAGCGTGGCAGCGGATTTGCGTTTCGTGACCAGATTCGGGGCGCAGCTGTACCAAGGGAATTCGTTCCTGCGGTTGAGGCCGGGGTCAAGTCAGCTTTGCAGAGCGGTGGATCAGCCGGTTACCCTGTGATAGATACGAAGGTGACTTTGTATGATGGAAGTTTTCACGAAGTTGATTCTTCGGATATGGCTTTCAGGATGGCAGCTTTCATGGCTGTGAGAGATGGGATAGATAAAGCTAAACCTACTATTCTCGAGCCAATAATGCAGGTGGAAATAACTACTCCTAATGAGTTTCTGGGAGATATCATTGGCGATCTGAACTCTCGAAGGGCGCATATCGAAGGCATTGAGAGTCGCGATGAGGTCTCTGCTGTCCGTTGTCTCGTCCCTCTGGCGGAGACATTTGGTTTCGCTGGAGATTTGAGATCGGTCAGTCAAGGGAGAGCAAGTTACACCATGTGCTTTCATCGGTATGAAGAATTGCCTCAGGATTTGGCTGACCAAATTGTGGCTAAGGCAGGAAGAACCAGATGACCGAGCAAAAAGTTCGTATCAAAATCAAGAGCTTCGATCATAAGTTAGCTGACCAAGCCGTAAGGCAAATAGTAGATGCGGTGGAGCGTACGGGGGCTATCGTGGTTGGCCCGGTACCTTTACCCACACGTATCGAAAAGTTCTGTGTTATTCGTTCCCCCAACATAGATAAGGATTCCAGGGAACAGTTTGAGATCAGGACTCATAAGAGGGTAATTGATGTTTTGCAGCCAAGTTCTAAGACTATAGATGCCCTGAGTCAACTGGACTTGGCATCTGGAGTAGAGATAGATATCAAATTGTAGCTAGAACCATGTTTCCAGGCATTATCGGCAAAAAAGTAGGCATGACGCAACTGTTTCAGGAGAACGGAGAGACAGTAGCAGTCACGGCCATTCAAGCTGGGCCTTCTGTGGTAACTCAGGTGAAGAGCCGGGACAGGGACGGTTATGATGCTGTACAGGTAGGCTTCATTGACAACAAAGTGCGACAATCTCAGCTTAGCTCTCCGGAGAAAGGCCATCTTCGAGACCTGGAGAATGTTCGCTATCTTCGCGAATTCAGGGCTAATGACGTTAGCTCGATCAAGCGTGGTGACAAAGTGAATGTTGGTTTCCTGAAACAGGGCGACTTGGTAAATGTCATCGGCCTTTCCAAGGGCAGAGGCTTCACTGGTGTGGTAAAGCGGCATCATTTTGCCGGTGGGCCAAAGACCCATGGCCAGACTGACCGCCATCGCGCCCCTGGTTCAATTGGAGCCACCACCTGGCCAGGGCGAGTCCTTAAAGGAAAACGCATGGCAGGGCATACAGGAAATAGGAGAGTAACAGCGCGTAACCTCCGGGTTGTTCAGGCTGACCCAGAGCGGAATTTGCTTCTGGTGAAGGGTGCAGTGCCTGGAGCCAATGGAGGGCTGCTAGTGATTGAGAAGGTAAGGTAGCAGGAAGTGAAAGCGCCAGTTTATGGCTTAAACGGTGAAGTTGTTGAGCAAATAGAGCTTAGTGAAGCCATTTTTGCCATTCCTTTCAATGAGGCTGTAGTGCACCAGGCGATGGTAAGACAGTTGGCAAATGCGCGGCAGGGTACTGCGTCTGCAAAATCCAGGGGGGAGGTCAGCGGGAGCACAAGAAAACTGTATGCACAAAAGCATACGGGTAGAGCGCGCAGGGGGGACATAAAGTCACCTCTTCTGAGAGGAGGTGGTGTGGTTTTTGGCCCTCGCCCACGCTCATACCACCAGTCGATGCCCAAGAAAATGAGAAGGTTAGCTCTGAAGTGCCTGCTCTCCGCTAAAATCAGAGAAGGAAATATGAGACTGGTGCAAGAGCTTGATTTCAAGGAGCCAAGAACAAAAGACATGATAAATGTCCTGTCTTCGCTGGGCATCGGTTCTTCTGCTTTGATTGTTACTGCTGAGTTGGCACCCAATGTTGCCAAATCAGCAGCTAATCTGACTGAGGTAAAGGTAGTGCCTTCGCCCCTAGTTAATGTGTTGGATTTGCTTTCCTATGAAATGCTGGTAGCTACGGTGCCGGCGGTACGGAACATCGAAGAGATTTGGGGTAAATAAATTGCATAGTTATGAGGTTTTGCGGCGTCCTTTGATTACGGAGAAGGCTACTTCTCTTAAAGAGAAGGACAAATATGCGTTTGAGGTGGGGGGCAAGGCTACCGAGTCTCAGATTAAGGAGGCAGTAGAAAGAGCTTTTAAGGTCAAGGTAAGCAAAGTAAATGTGATGAGGATGCCCGGTAAGACAAGGAGATTTGGCCGGAGACAAGTAACTGGTTCAGCTTGGAAAAAGGCAATAGTCACCTTGGAACCGGGACACAAAATTACTTTCTTTGAGGGTGTCTAATGGGTTCAGTTACCAAGTGGAGAAAAAAGAAAATGTCCAAGCACCAGCATAAGAAGCTTCTTAAGAAGACTCGCTGGCAGAGGACTCACAAATAAGGAGTGTTTCGTGGGATTGAAAACTTATGAGCCAACTTCCCCAGGCCGGAGATTCATGTCTGGTGCCGCTTTTGAGGAGCTAACCGGAGTAGCCCCCGAGAAGTCCTTGCTGGTACCACTGAGAAGAAAGGCAGGGCGTAATAGCCGGGGCGTGGTAACTGTGCGTCATCGCGGTGGCGGCAGCAAACGCAAACTCCGCCTGATCGATTTCAAGAGAGACAAGATTGCCGTTCCGGGAAGAATAGCTTCTATTGAATATGACCCTAATAGGGCAGCTCGGATCGCTTTAGTTCATTATGCTGATGGAGAGAAGCGTTATATACTCGCTCCTCTGGACATTAAGCTGGGTGATACTATACAGGCGGGCGAGGACGTTGACATAAAGCCTGGGAATGCTCTGCCATTGGAGCATGTTCCTGTGGGGACCCCAGTACATAATGTTGAGTTTGAGCCAGGCAAAGGGGGAAAGCTAGTGCATAGCGCGGGGAATGCTGCCCAAGTCATAAACAAGGAGGGTCAGTACGTAGTGCTTAAACTCCCTTCAGGTGAACTGCGTAGGTTTCATCAAAGGTGCTGGGCTACAGTTGGTCAGATAGGGAACGTTGAGCACGAGAGCATAAAGCTAGGCAAGGCTGGAAGGACAAGATGGTTAGGTTGGCGGCCTACTGTCAGAGGTTCTGCTATGACTCCCCGTGACCACCCGCATGGGGGTGGGGAGGGCAGAGCTAAACGAGGAATGCCGCCGAAGACTCCGTGGGGGAAGCCAGCTTTGGGAGCTAAGACCCGTCGCCGTAAAACGTCGGATCAGATGATCCTTAAGCGGAGGAAACAAAATGTCACGATCGCTTAGAAAAGGGCCTTTCTGCGACCCTAAATTAGTCAAGAGAATAGAGGCACTCAATAGTTCTGGCGAGAAGACGGTGCTCAAGACATGGTCTCGTGCCTCTACTATCTTGCCCCAGATGATAGGTCACACTATTGCAGTGCACAATGGCAAGAAACATGTGCCCATTTTCATCACTGAAAACATGGTGGGGCATAAACTTGCAGAGTTTGCCTCTACCAGGACATTCAGGGGCCATATCACCAAGGCTAAAGTAACTGAACAGGCGGTGAAACCACAAGCGCAATGAAGGTAAAAGCAGTAGCTAACGACGTCGGCATTTCGCCTCAGAAAGTTCGTTTGGTGGTGGATATGGTTAGAGGCAAGAGAGTTGATGAGGCTTTGACTATCCTTAGATTTGTGCCTACGCCTACAGCCAAGGCGGTGGCCAAGGTAATCAAATCAGCAGTGGCCAATGCTGAAAACAATTTTCAAATGTCGCCGGCTGAGCTTAGAATTACTGATATATTTGCTGATAAAGGGCACGTTATGAAAAGATTTCGCCCTCAGTCGAGGGGAAGGATTAGTCCTATCTTGAAACGGTCTAGCAATATTACAGTTTTCGTTACTGAAGAGGAGGAATAGTTTTGGGACAGAAAGTTCATCCTTACGGGTTCAGACTGGGTGTCAATCAAGATTGGCGAACGAGGTGGTATGCTGAAAAGAACTATACACGGTTCTTGTTAGATGATTTGAAGCTACGCAGAGTTGTAGAAGAGAGGTGTGTGGGAGGCGCGGTCGCTCGAGTGGAGATTGAACGTTCGGGAGACGAAACGCATTTGACTCTCTACTCGGCTCGTCCTGGTATCTTGATCGGTCGTGGCGGACAAAATGTGGAAATACTGAAATCGGACCTGGAGAAGGTCAGTGGAGACAAGATTAGATTGACCGTCAGGGAGGTTGAGCATCCGGAGCTCGAGGCCAGTTTAGTAGCTCGCAGCATAGCTGAGCGGCTCGAGGAAAGAATTCCTTTCCGCAGGGCGATGAGACAGGCAGCCTTCCGGACTCTGCAATCTGGCGCCAAGGGAATAAAGATAAGGTGCGGAGGAAGACTCGGCGGGCTTGAAATTGCCAGAAGCGAGACTATCCGCCAGGGTCAGATGCCGTTGCATAAGTTACGCGCCGACATAGATTACGGTTTTACGGAAGCTCATACTGTAATGGGGCGTATTGGGATAAAAGTGTGGATCTACAAGGGCGATATCATTCCTGAAGTGAAGGAGGAGCATGCTACAGCCGAAACGGGTGAAGTACCGGAAGGTACATAGAGGAAGACGAAAAGGTAGTGCCCAGAGCGGGGATACCATTGTTTTTGGCGACTTCGGGATGAGGGCTGACGAATCTGCTTGGCTAACCGCGCGACAAATCGAGGCAAGCCGGCGCGTGTTTGTCCGTCACTTGCATCGGGGTGGCAAGTTATGGATACGGATTTTCCCTGACAAGTCGGTGACAAAGAAACCTGCGGAGACAAGAATGGGGGGTGGGAAAGGCGCCCCCGACCAGTGGGTGGCGGTAGTCAAGAGAGGCAGAATTTTGTTTGAATTGGCTGATGTGAAGGAAGATGTGGCTTCTGAGGCAACGCGCCTTGCCTCTCATAAGCTTCCCATAGCTACCAGTTTTGTCAGGAAGGAAAGACAGAGAATTGAAAGCTAGCGAAATTCGTGCCCTTGACAATGAGGAGTTACTGAAGAAACTTGAAGAGGCCCATGAGGAGCTGTTTAACCTCCGTTTTCGCTTGGCCACTAGACAGCTGGGGAATCATCGAGAGATTCCTCGAGTAAAGAGAAGGATTGCCAAAATAAAGACTATTCTGAGAGAAAGGGAACTGGGCACAGCAAAATGAATGATCTCGAGAAACGAAAGGTCAGGGAAGGCTTGGTGGTGAGCAACAAGATGGCCAAGACCGTTGTGGTAGCCATCGAGACTAGGAGGGTCCATCCACTCTATAAGAAGGCTGTCAGGCTCACAAAGAAATACAAGGCTCACGATGAGAACAATGTCTGCAAAATTGGCGACAAAGTGAGAATCGTGGAAACGCGTCCTTTGTCGAAAGAAAAGAGATGGCGCGTAGCACAGATTATGTCTACTAAAGAAACAACTGAAACGAAACCGAAGTGAGAGACATGATTCAGGCTTATACTAGACTGAAGATAGCAGATAATAGCGGAGCTAAGCAAATTATGTGCATCAATGTCCCTGTAGGGGCAAGGAAGTATGCTCACATAGGTGACGTTATTGTAGCCACGGTGAAACGAGCCATACCTCATGGAATGGTCAAAGAGGGTGAGGTGGTGCGGGCTGTGGTGGTGCGTGTAGCGAATCCCTATCGCCGCTCCGATGGCTCCTACATTAGATTTGATGAAGACGCCGCAGTCATTCTTGGTGAGAAGAATAATCCCAAGGGCAGCCGTATTTTTGGTCCTGTAGCCCGGGAACTCAGAGATAAGGACTTTGCCAAGATAATATCCTTGGCTCCCGAGGTGTTGTGAGATGAAAATAAGAAAAGACGATACGGTTGTCATAATTGCTGGCAAAGACAGAGGGAAAAAAGGGAAGGTTCGTCGTGCTCTGCCCAGGGAGGATAGAGTGATAGTGGAAGGCCTTAATATGATTAAGCGCCATTCCCGAGCTCGTAGAGCCACGCGCCAGGCTGGCATAATTGAGCTTGAAGCTCCAATCTATGTATCCGACCTAATGTTGGTATGCAGTAAATGTGGTAAGCCCACGCGGGTTAATTTCCGCTTCTTGGACGATGGCAAGAAAGTGCGAATTTGCAATTCATGTCGAGAGGTGATTGACTAGGGGAGTCGGCTATGAAATCTCGCCTGGAGGAAAAATATCTGACTGAAGTAGCTCCTCAGCTTAAGGCCAAACTGGGCTATGACAATGTGATGCAGTTGCCTAAATTGAAGAAGATTGTGCTCAGCATTGGTTTAGGCGAAGCAATACAGGAACCCAAGGCTCTTGAGGCAGCAGAGAAGGACCTGGCCACAGTCTCAGGACAGCATCCAGTGACGACACGGGCGAAGAAGTCTATTTCCGCTTTTAAACTGCGCGCAGGTGTGCCTATCGGGATGATGGTGACTTTGCGAGGTAAGCGGATGTACGATTTCTTTGACAAGTTGGTTAATGTTGTTCTACCCAGGTTTCGCGATTTCCGGGGAGTATCACGAGATTCGTTTGATGGTCGCGGAAGCTACAGCCTGGGCATAAAGGAGCAGATAGTTTTTCCTGAGATTGACTACGACAAGGTGGACAAAATCCGCGGTCTGGAAGTGACCGTTGTTACGACGGCAAAGAACGATGATGAGGCCAGAACCCTGCTGGAATTGATGGGCATGCCTTTCAGGAGAATCTAATATGGCGAAATTATCTAAGATTATCAAATCAAAGCGCCCGCCCAAGTACAAAGTGCAGCAACATAATCGTTGTCAGTTATGCGGCAGGCCGCGTGCCTATATGCGTAGATTCGGATTGTGTCGTATTTGTTTCCGGGAACTTGCTGTAACCGGTGTAATCCCTGGGATAAGAAAGTCAAGCTGGTAAGGAAAGATGACAATCATTGACCCCATTGCTGATATGTTGACCAGGATACGGAATGCCATCATGGCAAATCACGCCAATGTACTTGTGCCCTCCTCTAAGACGAAGCTTGCTATCGTCAAAATACTCAGAGACGAGGGTTTTATTGACCGTTATGAGGTGCTTAAAGGCAAACCGCAGCCGATGATAAAAGTCCACCTCAAGTACACAGACGAACAGCCCGCAATCTTGGGTTTGGAAAGAGTCAGCAAACCGGGTCTGAGGGTTTATGCGGAAGGACATCAAATCCCCCGCGTCTATGGGGGCCTGGGCATTGCAATCCTATCCACATCAAAAGGCATCATGACGGGCCAGGAAGCGTGGAAACAGCGTCTTGGTGGTGAGATTCTGTGCTATGTATGGTAGATTAACTCAGGAGTTGTAAGCTATGTCTCGTGTTGGCTCGCTGCCAATTCCTATTCCTCGGGGTACCGAGGTAAAGGTCAATGGGAGCGAGGTAGTGGCAAAAGGAAGCAAAGGTGAACTCAGCCGCAGATTTCACCCCGCTATTTCTATTGCTTTGAAGGATGGCTGCTTGATTGTAACGCGGCCGAGTGATGGCAAAGTACATCGTTCTTTACACGGGCTGACTCGCACCCTTTTGGCAAACATGGTTACGGGTGTGAGCAAAGGTTTTGAAAAAATCCTGGAGATAAATGGCGTAGGTTATAGAGCGCAGAAGACCGGTGAGAAGTTGTTGCTTCAAGTGGGATATGCCAACACTGTAGAGTTTTCTCCTCCTGCTGGTATTAGTATCAGTGTTGAAGGGGCAAATCGCATTCACGTTATCGGTATTGATAAAGAACTAGTTGGAGAAACTGCTGCCAAAATCCGGGCTATACGCCGTGCTGACTCATATAAAGGAAAAGGCATCAAATACGAAGGCGAGAGACTGCGGCTTAAACCCGGCAAATCGGGCAAGATAGGCAAGAAGTAGCGACCATCATGAAAGCGAGAAACTCAAAGGTAATCGGAAGAATACGACACAGGCGTGTCAGGCAAAAAGTGACGGGAACCATATCACGTCCCAGGTTATGTGTCTTTCGGAGCTTGAATCATATTCATGCTCAGCTTATCGATGATTCTATGCGCCAGACTGTGGTCTCAATGAGCAGTCTCGACCCTCAGGTGAGAGGCAAGACTGATGGAATGGGAAAAAGCAAGAGAGCCGAAATGGTGGGGACTCTGCTTGCGGAGAGAGCATTAGGCAAGGGAATCAAGAAGGTGGTTTTTGATCGTGGTGGCTACAGATATCACGGCAGAGTCAAGGCTCTAGCCGAGGCTGCCAGGAAAGCTGGACTAGAATTTTGAGGATTAACGTATGAAGGCAGTGACCAAATTAAGAGAGCAGGGCAAAATCGATAGTGGAGAATTGACCCTCGAAGAGAAGCTGTTGGGCATCGACCGTGTGACCAAGGTAGTCAAAGGTGGCAGACATCTTCGTTTCAGAGCTTTGGTTGTTGTTGGCGATGGCCAGGGGCACGTCGGATTCGGGTTAGCTAAGGCAGCGGCAGTTCCGGAAGCAGTCCGCAAAGCCGGTGCTATGGCAAAGAAGCAGCTGATTGAGGTGCCTATTAGAGACGGCACTATCCCTCATGAAATTCTGGCTAAGTTCGGTGCGTCCAGGATCCTGTTGAAGCCGGCAGCGCCGGGCACGGGCTTGATTGTTGGCAGCACCGCCCGAGCGGTGCTTGAATTGGCGGGAGTGAAAGATGTTCTGGGCAAATCATTGGGAGGACCAAGCAAGATCAATGTGGCCAAGGCAACGATGCTTGCTTTGAGTAACTTGAGGAAGATTAAGGAAGAAGCAAATCAGCCGGCGCCCGCGGATGCGACTGCCGGAGAAGCTCAGAGAGAAAGTAGATGAAACAGAATGAATTAAAGCCTTCGGCAGGTGCTAAGCACAAGAGGAAGTTCGTAGGCCGCGGAAATGGCAGCGGGCATGGCACATATTCCGGCCGAGGGTGCAAAGGGCAGAACGTTCGCTCGGGGGGTGGTGTGCGTCTTGGCTTTGAAGGCGGTCAGTTGCCTTTAATAAAACGACTACCACGAAAGAGGGGATTCACAAACATCTTCAAAGCTAAATACAATATTGTCAACGTGGGGCAGTTGACTATTTTCTCTCCGGGAATGGAAGTGACCCCTAAGGAACTACTCGATGCCGGGTTGATTGGTACCATGGATCGTCCCACCAAAATCCTTGGCGTTGGCGATATCAAGCTTCCATTGTCGGTTAGTGCTGACAAATTCTCTTCATCGGCAGAGGAAAAGATTGTGGCCGCTGGAGGGAGCATAAAGCAGGCTTAGAATGGAGCGAAAGGCAACCCGACCGCGACTTGTCCAGGCAATGATAGATATATGGGCATTGCCTGATTTACGGCGAAGAATTCTCTTCACTATCGGCATCCTTGTCGCTTTCCGTTTCATAACTCACGTTCCCTTGCCAGGAGTCGACATCACAAAGTTGCAGGAATACTTCGCGACAAGCCCGCTCTTCGGCATGCTTGACCTTTTCACGGGCGGCGCCATGGAGAAATTCAGTGTAGCTACGCTGGGCGTCTATCCGTACATTACTTCTTCCATAATTATGCAGCTGCTGGTCCCCGTGATCCCCAGCCTTCAAGCTTTATCCCAGGAGGGCGAACTCGGTCAACAGAGAATCAATCGAATTACTCACATAGCAACTATACCCCTGGCTGCCCTGCAAAGCTATGCCATGATTGCTCTACTACGTTCCCAGGGAGTCACTGAAAACCTTGTACCGCTGACCATAGTCAATATAATTATAACGATGACCGCTAGCACAATGTTCCTCGTGTGGCTGGGCGAATTGATTACCGAGCGTGGAGTTGGCAACGGGATATCGATAATAATCTTTGCCGGTATCGTTACTGACATACCTTCCATAGTGGGTCGCGGCATTATAGCTGCTCAGGGCGGAAATCCCGCGGGGCTGACCGCTTACATTATCGTGACCTTAGCTATGGTAGTGCTTATAGTTGTATTTGTTGAAGCTCATCGCCGCATTCCTGTGCAGTATGCTCGGAGTACTTTTCGCAGTGGCCGCATG
>Ga0172363_10001282_pt1 | contig 20241 bp, 19 predicted proteins | sample LakKivs2_kivu2a2_FD_114541 | JGI IMG/M metagenome (GOLD analysis project Ga0172363, IMG submission 114541) | Sediment microbial communities from Lake Kivu, Rwanda - Sediment s2_kivu2a2 | ecosystem: Environmental > Aquatic > Freshwater > Lake > Sediment | place: Rwanda: Western Province, Lake... | reverse complement strand
GAGATCCCCGTCAGGGACGTTCAAGGCAACGTCGCGATGAGACTGGTGGCCAAGACGGAGGGCTTCATCGGGACGGGTACTGCTGCCGTGGCCAAGGTAGTCGGGCTCAGCCTGACTACCGAGGAGCAGGAGACCGACCTGGGTAGAGACAACCCTGACATCGGCAGGATGGCGTTCAGCGTAAAAGCCGACCTGAACGCCCTGCCGCAGGGCGCCAGACTTACCCTGACGCCCAAGAAGACGCTGCCACCGGACGCCGTGGCGGGCTTCGAGCTGGTCGCCCGCAACGAGGGCCTGACCGTCGCCGACGTGGGAGCAGCCCTGGAGGTACAGCGTCAGAACCTGGAGAACGGCACCGATGTAGGCGCTGTCACCCTTCGCATGAAGGTGGGACGGGCCTGGGTGGAGGCGCACGGCGGCGTGGACAACATCCGCATCTCCCGTCTTGCCGACGACGGGACCAGGGAGTGGCTGGAGACCCGGTACGTCGGCGGCGATGACCAGGGCCGGATGGTCTTCGAGGCGATATCCCCCAACGGCTTCTCCCTCTTCTCCCTCCTGGCGTTGGCTCCGCGGCCACAGCAGTTCGAGGCCAGCCAGCTCAAGGTGAGCCCCTCGGTGGTGGAGCCGGGCGATGTGGTGCGGGTCACAGCGCTGGTCACCAATAGCGGGGCCAGTAGTGGCACCTATAACGTCATCCTCAGCGTAAACGGCCAGCCTGAGGACTCTCAGGTAGTGACCCTCCAGCCAGGCGACAGCACAACCCTCACCTTCTTCGTAATACGGGATGAGGAGGGAACCTACGCCGTGCAGGTAGAGGAGCTTTCCAGTGCCTTTGAGGTGGCCTTCGCCCTCTCGCCTCAGGACATCGCCTTCTCCAACCTTGTGGTCCAGCCCTCCGAGGTGCGGCCCGACGAGCAGGCCACCGTCTCCGTCGAGGTCAGCAACACAGGCCCGCGTTCCGGCAAGGCGGACGTGACCCTCATCGTCAACGGCCTGGTGGAGGAGACGAGGTCGGTGAAGCTCCCCGCCGGGGGCAGGGAGACCGTCACCTTCGGTATCAGCCGCGCGACCCCAGGTACGTACGCCGTGGAGATAGGCGGCCTCACAGGGAGCCTGGTCGTGAGCCGCATCCTGCGCCCCGCCGCCTTCGCCCTTTCCAACCTCTCCATCAAGCCTTCGCAGGTGGCACCCGGAGAGAAAGTGACCGTGAGCGTGCTTGTCGCCAACACCGGCGACGCCAAGGGCACCTACACCGTCCAGCTCAAGGTCAACGGTGCCATCATAGAGTCAAGGGATGTCGAAGTGGAGGGCCTCTCCTCCAGGCCAGTTGTCTTCACCATCGCTGAGGACGAGCCCGGGACTTACGAGGTGAATATCGCCCAGCTTTCCGGCCAGTTCCAGGTCACGGCGCGCCCGGGCGGGTTCCCCGTCTGGGCCATTACCGTCATCGTCGTAGGGTTCGTGACACTGGCCGGTACCGCTGTCGCTTACTACTTCATCGTCTTCAAGAAGTCCTTGCCCTTCCGGTCGCGGTAGCCCCCAAGCCAACAACTGTTGACGCCTGTTCTCCAGGCGATGCCGGCCCCCAGGGTGCGTCCTCCCCAGCAATGGGCGTATTCCATATTCTGGAAGCCTCGTGTATAATCAGCCAAATCTTGCCGGGACAGGTGGCACCGGCTTTCAGATAAGAGGATAGCGTTGTACTCGAAAGTCGTTGTGACCGGGATGGGTGCCATCACACCCCTGGGGCTCGATGTGGAGTCCACCTGGGAGAAGCTTCTTCTGGGCGAGTCGGGGGTAGACTACATCACCGCCTTCAACACCGATACACTTGGGGTGAAGTTCGCCGCCGAGGTGAAGGGATTTGACCCCGAGGATTTTCTGGAGCGCAAAGAGGCGCGGCGCATGGACCGCTTCACCCAGATGGTCGCGGTAGCCACCAGGGAGGCCCTGGACAAGGCCCGGTTGGATACAGGGAACGTGGACCCGTACCGATTCGCCATCATCCTGGGCAGCGGCATCGGAGGCATAGTAACCCTCTCGAAGGAGATGCAGGTGCTGGCGGAGCGGGGCCCCAGGCGCGTCAGCCCCTTCCTCCTGCCGATGATGCTGGCGGACATGGCACCTGCTAGCCTGTCGATAATGTTCGGCGCCCGCGGTGCCAACATCAACATCGTCTCCTCCTGCTCCAGCAGCGCCGATGCCCTCGGCCAGGCCTGGCGCATGATCCGCACAGGCGAGGCGGACATCGTGATAGCCGGCGGAAGCGAGGCCCCCCTGTGCCCCGTGGCCTTAGCGGGTTTCGACAACATGAGGGCCATCTCCCGGCGGAACGAAGCCCCTCAGAAGGCGAGCCGTCCCTTCGACAGGGACAGGGACGGCTTCGTCATGGGGGAGGGCGCCGCCGTCCTGGTACTGGAAAGCGAGGAGAGCGCCGCCAGACGAGGGGTCGAGCCCCTGGCCGAGCTGGCTGGGTACGCCGCAACGTCCGACGCACACCACATCGTGGAACCCGCACCCGAGGGCGAGAGCGCGAGCAGGGCTGTCCGGATGGCCCTCGACAGGGCCGGCCTTCGCCCCGAGGAGGTGGGCTACATCAACGCCCACGGCACCTCCACACCCCTCAACGACATAGCAGAGACCCGGGTGCTGAAGAAGGTCTTCGGCGAGGAGGCCTACCGCATACCCATCAGCTCCACCAAGTCCATGCACGGACACCTCCTCGGTGCGGCAGGGGCCATCGAGGCGATCGCCACCGTCAAGACGCTCATGCACGGGGCCATCCCCCCAACCATCAACCTGGAGTCGCCCGACCCGGAGTGCGACCTGGACTACACGGCCAACAGCGCCCGCAAGGCGCCGGTACGCGCCGCACTCAGCAACTCCTTCGGCTTCGGAGGACACAACTCGGTGCTGGCCTTCAAGGCCATAGCGCCCGGATAGGGAAAGTCGCTTATGGGACGCCCCTCGGACCAGCGCATGTGGGCTTTCATCGCCCATCTCGCTATCCTGCTGGACATACCGCTGATCCTGCTCTTCCAGAGGTTGTGGCCCTTCACCTTCCACCCCGTTACCCTTGTGCCCATAGCCCCCATCATCAGCTACATGGTATATTCCAGGAACCGCCGCGTTGAGGAGAGGCAGTGGCTTGCTTTCCATGCCCTCCAGGCTATGCTCCTTCAAATGGTGCTGATAATCATAGTCTTCGTGATACCGTTCGCCTATTTCGCCGCCTTCATCGCGATATTCGCCATCTTCGCTGCTCTGGTCTTCTACGGGCTGGTCGGTGCTGTGGCGGCCTATATCGGGCGGGACTTCAAGTACATCGGCCTGGGACAGCTGGCGGAGCGCATCGTCAGAAAGCGGTTTGAAGGATCGCAATGACTGAACCGGTCCCGCCGAAATGGCTCCTCCCTCCTGGCGCACCGGAGGGCCTTGCCCGGAGGCTCAACGTCCCAAGCGTTATCGCCCAGATACTCTACCGCAGAGGCGTTACAGAAGCCGCAGAGCTTGAAGCTTTCCTCTCCTCGGACCTCTCCAGCCTCCACGACCCCTTCTCCATACCGGGGATGCAGGAGGGCGTTGCCCGCCTCCTCAAGGCGTGCCGCTCGCAGGAGCGGATAGCCGTGTTCGGCGACTTCGACGTGGACGGCGTGACCGCCACGCTGATCCTGACGAAGACGCTTCGGAGGCTGGGGGCCGAGGTAATCCCTTACATCCCCCACCGTGTGCAGGAGGGCCACGGCCTCAACTCCCCCGCCGTACGGAAGCTGAGAGACAGCGGCACATCTCTCCTGGTAACCGTTGACTGCGGCATAACGTCATCCCGGGAGGTGGCGGAGGCCAACTCACTGGGCATGGAGGTGGTCATCACAGACCACCACATGTTGCCCCCGGACCCGCCCCGGGCACACGCCATAATCAGCACAGCGGTGGAGACCAGCAGATACCCGTTCGAGGAGCTGACAGGTGCAGGCATCGCCTTCAAGCTGGCCCAGGGGCTGTGCCAGGCGTCGGGAGTGGCATGGGACGCCAGCCTGCCCGAACTGGCCGCCCTCGGTACGGTGGGCGATGTCGCGCCCCTCCTGGGCGAGAACCGTATTCTGGTGAAAGAGGGGCTTCAAATCATCCACAAACGGCCGTCCCCGGGGGTGGCCGAGCTCTGCCGCGCCGCCGGAATCGAACCCCGGGCGGTGGACACGGAGGCAATCTCCTACATCCTGGCGCCGCGCCTCAATGCCTCGGGACGGCTGAGGGACTCCCTCACCAGCTACCGCCTCCTGGAGGCTACCTCGCGAGAGGAGGCCGCCCCTCTGGCCGACGAGCTGGATGCCCTGAACAGAGAGCGTCAGCACCTCACCGACGAGGCGCTGAACGTGGCACGCCAGGAGGTGCTGTCGCAGGACACATTACCGCCCCTCATCTTCGCGGCGAACGAGGAGTTCAACCCAGGCGTCAACGGCCCGGTGGCCGGCAAGCTCACCGACGAGTTTTACCGCCCCGCGGTGGTGGTGGCGCTGGGCGAGGTCGCCAGGGGAAGCGCCCGGAGCATACCCGAGTTCGATATCGGGGATGCCCTGGCCCGCTGCGCCAACCTGCTTCAGCGCCACGGGGGCCACCCTCGCGCCGCGGGCTTTGTCGCCGACCTCGAGAACATCCCCCAGCTCCGGCGAAGCCTTGTCCAGATGGCGGAACAGCGCCTGGCCAGCCTGGACCTGAGCCCCCATATCGCCATAGACGCCGAGATATCCCGCGGCGGGCTCGACGGCGAGAGCATCAGGTGGCTACACAGGCTGGAACCGTTCGGGGAGGGCAACCAACCTCCCGTTTTCCTCAGCAGGGGCGTCGAGGTGCTCCGCGCTTACCCCATTGGGGAGGGCGGTCAGCACCTGCGCCTCATCGTGCAAGACAAAGGCGTCAGATGGGATGCAGTGGCCTTCCGCCGGGGAGGCCGGGTCCCGCAGGAGGGCTCGTGCGTAGACCTGGTCTTCAGCCTGGGAACCGATTCGTGGCAGGGCCGCCAGGTGCTGGCCCTCCGCATCCTGGACATGGCCTGTTCACGCTAGAGGCGCATCTCCCCTGAGTCAGCGGAACCTAGCCCCGCGAGCGACGGGAGGCCGCCGACCCCGACTTTCGCACCACCTCTATTTGATAGGCCACCACAGGGACGATCACGATGAGCACCACCAGCGCTACGAGCTGGGCCATCCCCATACCCACAAGCCACACCTTGTCGAACCGAAGGAAGCCGATGAAGAAGCGGCCAACGGCATAGAGGCCGATGAACAGGGCGAACAGCATCCCGTCGGGCCGGACGCGGTCTTTCAGATACCACAGGGCACCGAAGATGAGCAGGTCCCACAGGAGTTCATATGCCACGGCGGGATGCGTCGCCAGAAGCTGGTAACGCTTGTTCGCCACGCTCTCGGGATTCGTATACACTATCCCCCAGGGCATCCCAGTGGGCTCTCCCGGCTCCGACCCGGTAATGATCCCCGCGATGCGCCCCACAGCCAGGCAGAGCGGCAGGGCCAGCGCCGATACATCCATCAGGCTGCGCAGACGCCCGATGTTCGCCTTGCTGGGATCGGTAGCGAAAAAGGGGAACCTGGCCCTTCGACCGAAAAGCGGTGCTTCCCTCCTCGCCAACCTCAGGGCCGGCGCTGCGTGGCAGGCCCACACCCCAGCGAGGCCACCCAGGATGCCCCCAAAGACGTCCAGGCCGCCGTTCCAGAGCATCAGCACCTTCACGGGGTCAGCCTGATAGACCTCGCTCCACAGGTCGATGACGTGCACCAGGCGTGCGCCTATTATGCCCCCTATGATGGCCCATATCACCGCCATGAACACGACGTCGGGCACGATGCCCCTGGCCCTGCCCCACCGTGTCACCAGGTACATGCCAAGGCAGACGGAGATGACGGTGAAAAGTCCTTGCCACGTAAGCAAGACCCCTCCCGCGCTGAAAACCGCAGGGCCCACACCTATCCGCATGCTGAGATACCTCGCCGTGAAGCTCCGTAGATTCTACCTTTGGTGTGAATCGAGTGTCAAGGAGAAGGGGCCGCCACGCTCTCCTGAACGAACGCCCGGTGCCCCATAGCGCTCAGCCCCCGCGCCATCTCCTCAGCCCGAGTCCGCTCCCGGGCCAGGGCGAACAGCGCAGGCCCGCTGCCCGCCAGGTGCGCATCCGAAGCGCCCACATCCAGGAGCGCAGCCACGTAGTTCTCTATACCGGTGAAAGCCGTCTGCATCACGCGCTCAAAGCAGTTGAACAGCAGGTCCGATGACACCTCGTTCTCCTCCAGCGCCTTGAGCAGGCGTTGAGTGGCCTCCCCTGCCGTGTAGGACCCCTCCTCCAGAAGGGAGTACATACGCGCCGTCTTGTTCGCCATCCATAGAGGAGGCACCAGAAGAACCAGATACAAGGGAGGCGCAGGCACAAGCGGGTAGACGGCCTCGCCGCGGCCTGACACCAGGGCGGTGCCCCCGGATATGAAGAACGGCACGTCGGAGCCGACCTCGGCCCCCAGCTCCCTCAGCTCCTCCATTGATAGCCCAAGGCCCCACAGCCTGTTGAGCCCCCGCAAGGCGGCGGCGGCATCGCTGCTGCCGCCCCCCAGCCCCATAGCCACCGGTATGCGCTTGGTCAGGTGAATGAACGCACCCTCGTCATGCCCGGTAGCGTCCTGGAGCAGCCGTGCAGCCCTGAACACCAGGTTCGATGAGCTCTCCAGCTCTGGGCTGGCGCATTCCAGGTGCAGCCCGTCGGCGAGGCTGAGTTGCAGGTGATCGGCGAGGTCAATGGTCTGGAGTATGGAACGTATCTCGTGGTAGCCGTCGTCCCGGCGGCCCACCACCTCCAGGGTGAGGTTCACCTTGGCGTAGGCGGCCTCCAGAAGCAACGTATCATCGCGAGAGGACACGGTAGAGCCTCCCCCACTCATCGAGGCTGAGGGTCTCGGCCCGGCGGCGATGGTCGAGGCCAGCGAGGGCCAGCGATTCCTCCGCTGCTGCCGCTGGCATGCCCAGTCCCTGCGCCAGCGAGTTGCGGAGCTGCTTCCTGCGGGAGCTGAACCCGGCCTTCACCAGCCTGAAGAATGCATCCGTATCGTCCACCTGTATCGGCGGCGTCTCCCTTACGTCCAGCCTGACCACCGCCGAGGAGACGCCGGGCCGAGGATGGAATGCGCGAGGTGGCACGTAGCACACGATCCGCGGCCGCGCGTAGAACTGGACGCTCACGCTCAGAAGGCGCATCTTCCCCGGTTGCGCCGTCATGTTCTGGGCCACCTCCTTCTGCACCGTGACCACCATCAACCGGGGCTTCGGCGGGGACTCCAGGAAGCGCCGGACTATGGGGCTGGCAGCGTAATAGGGGAGGTTGGCCACGACCTTGTACTCCTTTTCGCTCCCGAGGAGCTGCCCGTAGTCCACGGTGCGGGCATCGCCCCAGACGACCCTGAGGTTGTCCATCCCAGCGAACTCCTGCGACAGCGCTGCCACCAGCTCCTCATCCAGTTCGATGGCAATCACCTCGCGGACACGGCTGGCCAGCTCCCGCGTGAGGACCCCCAGCCCGGGCCCCACCTCGATGACCACGTCCTCGGGGCCCAGGTCGGCGGCATCGAGGAGGCGCTGCTGGATGCGTTCACTGACCAGGAAGTGCTGTCCCAGGGCCTTGCGCGGCGATAGGCCGAGCCCGGCCATCAGGCGTCGTACCCGCCGGCTATGGGGGACACCGGACGAGAGTTTCATCGGGAAAACAACTGCTGTCGAGGCCGTGCACCCCCCTTCGACCGCGTAACCCGAGCGTAATGCCTCTGGGCAGCTCCGGCCAGGTAATCCCGCGGCACTCGGAGTTGTCTGCTTACCGTTGCTTCCTTCCGGACCTGGCGGGGTTCACAGGCCTCCGCCGCGCGGGGCCCAGCCCTCTACACCACCGGCAAGGCACAGAGGCAAGGGCCTTGCGACCTCTGAGGGGAGTTCCGCCCCGCTATAGCGGATTGCGGGTACAGGGCACCGCTAGCTCCCCGCCTAGCACGACCTCGAATGTAATGTTAGGGCAGGCGGCCCTGGCTGTCAATTGAGAAACGCCCCCTCTCCGTGCTGTCGTTGTCTCGGGGATGGAGCGGTGCTAGAATAGCAAACGCCACGTACATGGGAAGCGTAAACACAGCAGTCATACCCGCTGCCGGGCTGGGCACCCGATTTCTGCCCGTTGCCAAGGCCGTGCCCAAGGAGCTACTGCCCATCCTGGACAGGCCCATGCTCCAGTACGTCGTCGAAGAGGCGGTAGCCTCAGGCATCCAGTCTATCGTGGTGATAACCTCCCGGGGCAAGGCCTCCCTGGAGGACTACTTCGACCGGAGCGTGGAACTGGAGCAGGCCCTGGAAGAAGCGGGCAAGAGCTCGCTTCTGGAGGAGGTGCAGCGGGCGTCCCGCCTGGCCCACTTCTCATACGTGCGGCAGGGGGAGCCGAGGGGGCTGGGCCACGCCGTCCTGACGGCCAGGAGGTCGATCGAGAAGGGGCCGTTTGCCGTCATCCTGCCCGACGACATCATCATCTCCGACGTGCCCGCTATGGGCCGGCTGATAGACGTGTTCGACAGGTACGGCGGCAGCGTGGTCGCGGTGGAGGAGGTGGAACGAGAGAGGTTGAGCAGCTACGGCGTGGTGGACGTCACCCCCCTTGAAGACGATGTGTACCGGTTACGTTCCCTGGTGGAGAAGCCCTCCCCTGAGGAGGCGCCCTCCAACCTGGCGATCGTGGGCAGGTACGTATTCACGCCGGAGCTGCTGTCAACTCTGGAGCGGACCCCTCCCGGCGCTGGCGGCGAGATCCAGCTCACCGATGGAATAGCCCTTCTCCTGAAGGAGCAGCCCATCTACGCCTGTCGCCTCCACGGGAGACGGCACGACGTAGGCACGCCGCTGGGCCTGCTGCGGGCATCGCTGGAGTTCGCTCTGGCGCGGGACGACATGCGGCCTCAGGTAGAGAAGCTGATCGCCGAGCTGGCTTCTAGAAGGGAGTAATGGCCCGTAGCGTCTTCTGCTACAGGCCCTCCTGGTCGCTCAATGCCACCGCGCCCTGAAGCTCCTCAGCTAGCTGCGGAGGGAGGCCGGCGACATCCACGCTGATGAAACCCTTGATTATGGCCGAGGTCGCCTCGTCACGGGATAGCCCTCTGGCCATCAGGTATTCCAGCTCCTCCTCGGCCAGCTTGCCGATGGCCGCCTCATGTGAGAGGTCAACGCCGGCAACCTGGCCGTCCAGCTCCGGTATGGCGAGTATCTCGCCGTTGTCCGACAGGATCAGCCCCCGGCACTCGAGGTGCCCTTTCACCTCTGGCACCTGGCCGACGATGTGGCCCCTGGCGACGATACGCCCGCCGGTGGACAGGGCCCTCGACACGACCTCGGCCCTTGCGCCCTCGGCGGCCAGCACCACCCTGGCACCCACGTCCATACTGGACCCCGGCCCGGCCACCAGCACGCTGTTGAACTGGGCAACGGCCCCCTTACCGGCACACGTCGCGCTGGGATACATCTGAAGCGTACGGACCGGCCGCATGCATATGTAGTAGCTCAGGAAGGTGCCGCCCTCCTCAACGATGGCAGCGGTTCGGGGCCGCACGGCGGTCTCGGAGCCCCAGTTGTGAACCATGGTGAAGGTGAGCCTGGCGCCCTTCTTCACGTAGAACTCGGTCACCCCCAGGTGGAGGCCGGAGGCCGTCCTCCGCGGCACGAGGCAGCCGGTGATGATGTGAAGCTCAGAGCCCTCCTCGGCGATAATGACGTTGTGCACGTTCTGTGCCAGCCTCTCCGTGGCAAGGTAGAGGCACGACTGGACGGGGGACCGCGCCTTGGAGCCGGGAAGCGCCCTTGTGAAGTAGCCGTGGGACTGCTCTATTGCCACCTTGGCTGTGTACTTATCGGTGTCCGCCGAGACGGCCCGCCACAGGTAGTCCTCGAGCCAGGCGTGTTCCTCCAGGGCGGTGACGATGTCCAGGACCTCGATCCCGTCCTGGCTGGCGCTGGAATGCACCACAACGTTGTCCACCTGTACAAAGGTGCCGGCCCTCTGCCGCAGGTCATCCAGCGTGATGCCCGTCTCCAGCATCTGCCGCTTCGTCTCGGCTGGCAACGTGGACGGGTCTTCCCGATAGGTTATGTCGGCACGGGACCTGTCTGTGTAGCTGTCCAGGTCGAGGTCATCCCCCAGGGCGGCCCGCTTGTCCCTCGCCCCGCGGGCGCGCTCAACCTGCTCGCTTATCCGCGACATAGACGCACTCCTGGTATCCTTCGTGCCTTATCCTCTCCAGGATCTCCCTGGGGACACCCTCACAGCCGAGGGTGCCCTCTATCATGCAGTAGGCCTTGTCGGCCTGCACGTAGTCCAGGATGAAGCCAGTGTGGGTGATTATCAGCCCGGCGTTGGCCTGGGGGCGTGCCCCGTCCCCGTGCAGGAGCTCGTTCATCACCTGGCCCACCAGGGATATGCTCGACAGGTCCACGCCTGACTCAGGCTCATCGAAGAAGATGAGGCTGGGCCGCTGGACCATCAGTTGCAGCAGCTCCAGCCGCTTCAGCTCTCCTCCTGAGAAGCCGCGGTTCAGGTCCCTCTCCAGGAACTCCTCCAGGTTCAACTTGCCCGCCATCTCCTCCAGCGGCAGGCCGTCGTGCCGCTCCTTCATGAGCGCCTGGGCCAGAGCCCTTACGCTGACGCCACGTACAACGGGGGGGCGCTGGAAAGCCACGCCGATGCCCAGCCTCGCCCTCTCGTCCAGCGGCAGACGGGTTATCTCCCGGCCTTTGTAGCGTATGCTCCCGCTCACCACCTTGTAGCGGGGGAAGCCCATTATCGCCATCAGCAGTGACGTCTTGCCGCTGCCGTTGGGGCCGAACAGGACGTGCGTCTCGCCGGCATCGATCCTCAGATTGATGTCGTGCAGCAGCGGCCTGCCGTCTATCTCCACATTAAGCTCTCGCACCTCTAACATCGAAGCGCCTCTCTCGCTATTCGTTGAGTGTCCGCTATGGCCCACAAGCACTCCCTATGGACAGGCCACCCGGCCGTCAGTGGTGGGGAAGGGGGGACTCGAACCCCCACGCCAAGAGGCACATGATCCTAAATCATGCTCGTCTGCCAGTTCCGACACTTCCCCACGACGCGCACCGTTTAACCCTATGTTTAAAGTATAGACGATTCCGCAAAGGCTGACCACCAGCACCTCTCCAGAACACCGGAACCACAGAGCAACGAGATAAGGGGGCCTTCTTCCACAGAGGACAGGCCGCTTAGAGAAGGGACCTGGCCCATTCGAGGGCTACCTGTTCCAGCCAGATCAGCACGTCGGCGCCCAGCCAGGCCATCACCGACATCTTTATCACGCTCCCGATGCCGTTGTAGAGGAAGTACTTGCGCAGCGGATAGCGCCTGCGGTGATGCTCGCAAGGTCGCCGGGCAGAACCGGTATGAGGGCGAAAAGGAAGATGATGAGCGCTCCGAAGCGCGCCATCGGCCGCTCTATCCAGCGGAACCAGCGGCTGCCCCTAGCGCTGCTGGCGTTCACCGCACCGACGACATAGGCCGAGGCACCGCCGACAGTCCCTCCGATGCCTGCACAGATGCCGATGAGCACGGGATTGAACTTCTGCGCCATGATGGCGATGACCGCACCGCCCGGGGCAGGGAGGATGATGGTCGCGCTGCTGATGGCGTTGATTATGAAGGCACCGAGGTAGCCCCATTCGCCCAGCGCCGCTATGCGCTCCCGGAGAAGATACATCGGGACGATTATGGCGATGCAGAAAGCCACGGTGAGCTGGAGCTTGTAGCGCCAGTCGATGCGCTCGGCCCGCTCAATGAGGCGCTGGAGCGGGTTCCTGGCGACAGAGGTCGGCCCTCTTCCACCGAGGAAGACCCTGGCGTTCGAGGCCGCCCTCGGGCGCCGCGATACCGTTCGCCTTTGCTGCGGCCGCGGCCTCGTCCTCGCAGCGGGCCTACGGGGTACGCCCGGGGCAGCAGCCTCGTGTCTCGGCGTGGTGGCGCTCACGCTGTACCTCCGGATTACGGCCTCGCCCGCCCAGCCCGGACTCCTTGAGACATTGTACAGGTAGCTCTTGCAGTGCCTCCCATATGTGAAGTAGCGACTTGGGCCGACTTTGCCATGCCCTTAGGACAGCCGAGGCTGGCATGATGGAAACGGGAAATGAGGGAATGGCCCTGCCGCTGGCGAACAGCTAAGGAGGCTCAGCCCGTCGCTTTTCGACGCCGCAGATAGATGGGCACAACTATCGCGCCCACCACGACAAGCCCCGTCACCACGAGCACTACCAGCGCCTGGTTAGCGATCCCGGCCATAAAGGTATCCATCAGGTTAGTGGCAACGGTCACCGCTTTGTCGGTGAATACCTGTGGCACATCCCCAGCCTGATGCACCTGGTCAAGGATGAACTGGTGCAATCTCGGGCTTGCCACCATAGCGTAGACCGGGCCGTACAACGCGTAGGCAATAACCGATGCAAGCAGCAAGGGAGCGGCTGCCCACATCAGCCTGCTGGGCCAGTTACGCCCCCCAAGGAACCCTATGAGCACCGCCAGGATGGCTATTATCCCCCAGCCCGCTATTGAGAACCACTTGCGGCCCAGGCCCAGCCAGCCGCGTACGGTGTCGATGTCATCCAAGACATCTTTCTGATACGCCAGGCTCCCACCCCTAAACTCCTCCTCGGCCAGGGCGAAGCGGACCTTTCCCCACTCAGGGGTGTCCATCCCCTGGGGCTCGGAGAACGGCCCTCCACCCCCCTCCATCCACTCCCGAAGGTCCTCCTCGGTGAAGGTGAAGCCGTCCATGATCCAGCCGCGGACCTCGTCCAGCCTCTCCTCGGCCTCCTCGTCCAGGGCCTCGCGCATATCGGTGTCGGTATAGGTCCACCCCTCGGACACGTACTCTCGCGCCGTGTCCAGCACATCCACATTCCCTTCGCCAGCTACCTGCTGCAGGTCGGCCAGGGTGAACCTGAACTCGTCGGGGATAGGCACGCCGATCAGCCCATCGATGGCGGGGCCCAAGTCGATGCCGAGAAGCTCCTTGAGCTGCTGGTATGTGATGCCCGTCGGTCGGCAGGGGGGTAGTTGCCCGAAGGGAGGCGGGTTCTGCACGATATCCTGGGCCTCCGCCAAGGAGCATGCAGGAAGGGATGCCATGACCTCCTCGGCCTTGCGGTCCGCCAGCTCCTCCACAACCTCAAGCGCGGCGGCCTTCCGGTCAGCCAGCGGCACCACGACCTCAAAGGTATCCGAATCGCCCTTCAAGTACAGGGCGGCCTCGTCCATGATCTCTCCCAGCCGTCTCTCCAGCCAGGCTTGTGGCAGGACTTCCCTTACCGCATCCACGACCTCGTCCTGCGTGACGGTTATCCCGTACGGCAGCCGGATAGTGCTCCCGAGCTGCTCGGTGACAACGGGTGCCACCACCTCATCGAAAAGGTAGTCATAGGTCTCAGGCCTGGCCAGGAGCTGCTTGGCAACGTCCACAGCCGCATCCACCCTGCTCTTCAGCTCCAGCCGGATAGCGAAGTGCTCCTCGTCGCCTGTAAGGTAGGGGACTATCTCGTCCACGGCTCCATCGAACTGCTCGATGAGCCAGTCTTTGGAAACCAGGGTCTCGATGGCCGAGGTCAGCTCCTCCCGGGAGAGCCCAAGGTCGAATGGGGCATCCTTCAGGCCCTCCATCCCCTGGTCAACAGCGTACTCTACAGCGCTGTTATAAAGCTCGTTGAACACCTCCTCATCGTGGAGGGTGTCCTTGAGGGCTTCGCCCAGCCCGGCGACCCTATCCTTGAGGGGCACCGTGACGGAGAACTCCTCGGTGTCGCCCGTCAAGTAGGGCAGCACCTCGCTGAGGGTATCCTCCACGCGGGCCTGTATCCAAGCGGGAGGCAGCGCCTGCCTGGCAGCGGAGACGATGGCGGCCTTGACACGGGGGCTCAGCTCGAACGTGGTATCGTCCAGCTTCACCTCGGAGTCCAGCTCGTCAATAGCCGTGGGGAGCGCCTTGTCGTAGATGAAGTTGTACATGTCGGCCTTGCGTAGCTGGTCGATGTAGAAATCGGGGTTCCCCAGTGTGGCGTTCACCCGTCCCACCATCAGGAAAGCCATGAACAACGCGATGACGACGGATATCAGGATGTTAGCCAGAAAACGCCTAATCCAGATCACTGCGCTATAGGGAGTCGAAGGACTTCCTCATCCTCCCTTGTATTCTGATGCTTCCCGATTTCCCAATAGTAGGTGGCGGTTCCGCCATTGTCAATGCGACACGGCCTTGCGACAAGGCCACATTTACCAAGTCTCAACAGCATCTTTATGAAATCGCAACGATGGTATCCGGTAGGGTGACCTGAGTCTGCCCGGCCGACCGCGGCCGCTGTTCAACCGGGGCCGGCGCTGCCCCTCTCAGCAACTTTCCGAAAGTGGAGCCCGTACAGCGCCACCGTAAAGAACTCGGGCAGGGAACGGGGGTATTTCAGCAGGGTTGAAACAAGGCTCCTCCAGAAATGCTTCCTCCCCTCCGCTTTGAAGCCTAGAGCCCACAGCGCCTTGAGCGCTACCCAGAGATGAAGAGGCCGCAGCACGATCTGCCTTCCCCACTGCGGTGGCCTGTACTCCCGAAGGAACGTCCTGACGCGCTCGTAGTAATTCCTGGGGGAGTAGATGGTATCGAGAATGCGCTTGTAGCCGTCGATGAGGATGCCCCAGTCCATCTTGGGCATGAAGTTGGTGGAGAAGTCCATATTGTCGCCGCTGGGGTCTTTCAGGAGGCGTCCCTCATCCTTCAGCCTTTCGTATAGCCTGCTGCCCCGGGGAGCGTTCAGCAGCCCGACCATCGCCGTCACGATGCCGCTCCGCTGTATGAACTCGATCTGCCGTTCGAATATGGATGGGGGATCGCTGTCGAAGCCGACGATGAACCCTCCCTGTACCTGTAACCCCTGGTTCTGGATCGCCCTGACGGTCGCTACCAGGTCGCGACCTTTGTTCTGGAACTTGCCGCACTCGGCCAAGCTCTCCTCGTCAGGGGTCTCTATGCCCACGAACACCGTGCGGAACCCGGCCCTGACCATGAGCTGCATCAGCTCCTCGTCGTCGGCCAGGTTTACCGAGGCCTCGGTATTGAAAGTGAAGGGGTATCCCCTCGCCTCCGACCACCCGATGAGGGCCGGCAGCACCTCCTCTTTCAGCTTCCTCTTGTTCCCTATGAAGTTGTCGTCCACGATGAACACATTGCCTCGCCAGCCCGGTCGGTAAAGGGACTCCAGCTCCTCAACGAGCTGGTCCGCGCCCTTTGTCCTGGGCTTGTGGCCGTTCAGGAAGGGGATGTCGCAGAACTCGCAGTTGAAGGGGCAGCCCCGGGAGTACTGCACGCTCATCGAGGCGTACCTCTTCATGCCCAGGAGCTCCCAGAGGGGGACCGGGGTTGCGGCTATATCCGGGCGCTCCATGGAGCTGTAGATGTGTTTGGCAGAGCCGCTCTCCAGGTCCCGCAGGAAGGAGGGAAGGGTCACCTCGGCCTCGTTCAGCACGAAATGGTCCACGCCCTCGAACTCGTCGTATGAGACAGTGAACAGGGGCCCTCCGGCGACGACTTTCGTTTTCAGCTCGTTGCACCTCCTGATCACCTCCTCTGACGACCTCCTCTGTATGACCATGGCGCTGATGAACACGTAATCAGCCCACCTGATGTCCTCGTCGTGCAGCGATGCAACGTTCATATCGATAAGCCGCTTCTCCCAGTCACCGGGAAGCATCGCCGCCACAGTTACCAGGCCCAGAGGAGGGAATCCAGCCCTTTTTGAGGCGAGCCCGAGTATGTGCTTGAAGCTCCAGAAGGTGTCCGGATATGTCGGATAGACGAGGAGTACTTTCAACGTTACGCTCCTTGCCCAGGCTGAGGCCCGTCTGACCTGCTACGTCGTAGGCACCCTATTGGCTACAGGGCGAGCACTTCCATCAGATGTTCCAGGCGATAATAGTGCCTTGGCTGTGCCAAGTCAACCTTTCGCTCGCCGACCAAGACCCGGATTCCCTTCATTGTGTGGCGCTGCAAGGGGAGAAGTCCACGGCGGCCGAGCGCTAACCCTCACGCCGAAGCAGCGGCGTGTGACACAGAGAAATCGATATTCTTCTTTCACACGTGCGGGGGCTGGGCTGACCATCAAAGCCCTCCCCCGCACGCTTCAGGAACTACGTCCTGAGCCAGGTCCGCTTACCTGCTGGGCTTGCTGCCCGGCTTAGTGGGTTTCTTCGGCTCCGGCTTGCTGGGCTTGCTGGGTCGCTGTGCCATCGCCTCCTCCTTTCTCAAAGAGTCCGAGACCGACATCGTTAGTTCGGAGACTCCGTGGGCCGCAGCGGCTTCTTTGTCTTGGGAAGGCGCCAATCCGAGAGGTGAACGGAGCCACCCCTCTCGATGTGCCCCTGGAACAGGAGTGCTTCCCGATATAGCATCAGATCGTCGTACTTGGTGATGGCCCTCGTTCCTGAGCGGGCAAGGCCCGGATCGAAGATGCGTATCTCGCGCACCCGCTTGCCGATATGCCACCCAGGGCTCTCCACACAGAACAGGCCCTCAGTGCTGCGTGTGTCGAGGCCATACTGCGACATCAGAACCTCCCGAACGGCGTCGGGTACCTTGTAGGGTCCCTTTCTTGGGCCGAGTGTCCACCGCATACTCCTCCACCTCCTCGGTGCCAATCGCTGTGACGTTTCTCGGGCCGGATTTGCACCCGCACAAAGACCGTGGTAAATTTGTCCATGATACGCTTAGCAAGATATAATTAACATGTCATCGCTAACAGGCTATATATATCATGTTATATACGTCCCGTCAAGAGGTAAAGGAGGTGAGTGTGACAACCTGGACCTTTATCACCAACTATGGCTCGGTGCTCGCCCTTATCTCAGAGCACCGCGAGATTACAGCACGGGAGATCGCCAACACGCTGGGGATCACCGAAAGGTCGGTGCACAGGATCATCGCCGGCCTTGAGGCAGAGGGCTACGTCCAGAGACGGAGGGTGGGGAGGGTGAACCGATATACGGTGAAACACGACCTGCCCCTCAGACGCTCCAACCAGAGAGACACGGCTGTGGGCGAGCTTCTCAAGGTGCTGACGTCGGGTGAGCGGTAGGGTGCGGGCCTCCTCCTTCCACCAATTGCGTTTGACACAAGAAGACCAGGGTGCGAGTGTGTGGTTGCCAAAGGGCTACAGAAAGCTAACGCTCAAATGGTGACCCGCCTCGGGATCGAACCGAGAACCTACGGATTAAGAGTCCGTTGCTCTGCCAGTTGAGCTAGCGGGCCACCCGTTGTGCTGAGCCGTATTCAAATCTATCAGCTTGTATATCCGCTGTCAATCTAGCCGCACCCATCGGCTACTTCTCGTCGCTGGCCAGGACCCCTTTCGTAGCCCAGTTCTCCTTGGGGACATCCTGAAAGATGACTATCGTGTGTTCCGGCGGGGCCTTGGCTATCCTGGCCACCGCTTCGGTTACGGCGCGGGCCAGCTCCGCCTTCTGCTGATGCGTCCTTCCGGGCCAAAGCTCTATTCTCACTATCGGCATGGCGTTTCCACTCCTCCTGCAGACTTCGCTGTGGATTATACAGCGCCAGCGGACTGCTTCCTATCGGCCGAAACTCAGGCGGTCTGCGAGGGGTCCGGGAAGTCCTGCCCGGCGCATCTTCTCCTGGGTTGTGGACACGTCGTACTCCACTCTCCAGAACGTCAGCGACCGCGAGGTCTCGTCGTAGATGACGTAGCTGGCCCTGGGATCGCCATCCCTGGGCTGGCCCACCGCCCCCGGGTTGAGTATCCACCGCTCATCACCCAGACCGAGAGGCACCCCCTCCGGCAGCACCTCGAACCGGGGCGTCTTCGCCACCTCACGACACAGGAAGGGAATGTGTGAATGGCCCACGAGACAGCAGAGCGTATCCAGAAGCTCAAACGTACTGCGCGCTATCTCGTCGGACAGGAGGTACTCCCACACGGGATGTCGCAGGCTCCCGTGCACCAGGGTGAAGTCGCCTTCCCGGACCACCTCCGGAAGGCGCGAAAGCCAGGCGGCGTCCTCCGATGTCAACCGCGAGGCCGTCCAGCGGCAGGCGAAGGCGGCGTAGGGATTGAAGTCGCGTATATCCAGCCCGCCTACGGCCGCACGGTCGTGATTGCCGACGACGCAGAGGTGCGCATGCCGTCTCAAGAGGGCTATGCAGGCCGACGGGTCCGGGCCGTAGCCCACCACGTCACCCAGGCACCAGAGGCGCTCGAACCCCCCACGGCGCTCCACGTCCTCAAGGACGGCGTTGAAGGCCTCCAGATTAGCGTGTATATCTCCCAGGATGAGCGTTCGCATAGAGCAGTGCCACCACCATATTATAGCCCCGAGCCATCGCAGCTTGAGGCCTCCTAGCAAAGCAAGTATAATCCAGTCCATGAACGTAGGTGAGCTGGGCGAATTCGGCCTGATACGACGGCTTATCCAGCGGGTCCAGAAAGAGCGTGGAACGCTGGCCAAAGCCCCCCGAGGGTTCGAGCTGCTGGTGGACATCGGCGACGACACCACCGCCTGGCGAGTAGGGGATGCGGTGGAGCTGTTCACCACCGACACCGTGGTGGAGGGCGTCCACTTCACCCCCGAAACGACACCCTGGAGGGACCTGGGCTGGAAGGTGATGGCCGCCAACGTGAGCGATATCGCCGCCATGGGGGGCCTTCCCCTGTACGCCCTTATCACCCTCGGCCTGCCGCCCGATACGGCGGTCTCGTCCATCGATGACCTCTACGAGGGTATGCTGGAGCTGGGGCGGGAGTACGGGATGGAGATCCTGGGGGGCGACGTGGTGCGCTCGCCGGTGGCGTTCATCACCGTCAGCCTGACGGGGGTCGGCGAGGGGGAGCTCCTCAGGCGTAGCGCGGCGCGGCCCGGCGACCGGGTGGCGGTGACCGGGTGGCTGGGCTCATCGGCTGGCGGCCTGGAGCTGATGAAGAGCGGCCTCACCCCATCTGCAGAGAAGGCTGCGGAATACCTGAAGGGGATGCACCGCAGGCCACGGCCCTGCGTCGCCCAGGGGCGAATCCTCAGCCAGCAGGGCGTCAGGGCGGCCATGGACATAAGCGACGGCCTGCTGGACGACCTGGGCAAGATGTGTGAGGCCAGCGGCGTCGCCGCAAGGGTGGAGAGGGACTCGGTGCCGGTCCACCCGGCGCTGAAGGAGGCCTTTCCCCAGCGTTACCTGGAGTTCGCCCTGGGTGGGGGCGAGGACTACCAGCTCCTCTTCGCCGCCGCACCGGCCCTGGTGGCGCGGGTGATGCCTCTCCTCCCGCCTTTCGCCGCGGTCATAGGCGACATCGTGGAAGGCGAGCCGGGCGAGGTGACACTGATCGGGCCTCCGGGGGAGGAGATACCGCTGCCCAGAGGCGGCTGGGACCACTTCGCGTAGATGTCAAGCAAGCTAGAACTGGTCACCCACAGCGCAGAGGAGACCCGGGCCCTGGGGAGGGCCCTCGGACAGGCGGCACAGCCAGGCGACCTCTTCCTCATCTCCGGGCGCCTGGGCACGGGAAAGACCTGCCTCGTCCAGGGGCTCGCCTTCGGCCTGGGCATCGAGGAGTATGCCCGCAGCCCCAGTTTCATGATTGTGAACCGCTACCGGGGCCGGCTTGACCTCTACCACATCGACCTGTACAGGCTGGAGCGACTCGATGAAATCATCGACCTGGGCCTGGAGGACTATCTGGAGGAGCCGGGCGTGTTCGCCGTAGAATGGGCCGACAGAGCGTCATCCCTGCTCCCCGGGGAGAGCATGCGGATCACGATGGACTACGGCACGGAGGAGAATGACAGGCGCATCGCGGTGAAAGCCCAGGGGAGGCGTCACCGGGAGCTCCTGCGGCTTCTGGCAGCTCACACAAGCGGGGCGAGGTAGCGGACGTGCTGCTCGCCATAGACACCTCCACGAAGTACGGCGGGGCGGCCATCAGAGGCGCTGGCAGGACAGTCGCCAGCCGCACGTGGCGGTCGGCCCACAACCACACCGCTGAGCTGGTGCCCGCCGTGCAGGAGCTCCTGAACAGCGCTGGCGTACCTGTGAGACAGGTCGAGAGCATCGCCGTGGCGCTTGGCCCTGGGGGGTTCTCCGCGCTCAGGGTGGGCCTGGCGGCGGCCAAGGG
>Ga0172363_10001281_pt1 | contig 20245 bp, 13 predicted proteins | sample LakKivs2_kivu2a2_FD_114541 | JGI IMG/M metagenome (GOLD analysis project Ga0172363, IMG submission 114541) | Sediment microbial communities from Lake Kivu, Rwanda - Sediment s2_kivu2a2 | ecosystem: Environmental > Aquatic > Freshwater > Lake > Sediment | place: Rwanda: Western Province, Lake... | reverse complement strand
TCCTTGATTGCGGACCCATTGGTTACCTCCTTTATGCCCATTATTCTTCGGTAACCTTAATAATGAGTCAACGATTCATTTCCCTTTTGACTTCGGTAACATTTAATGTGAGTCAATTCGCTTAATTCTGTTTCTTGACTAACAAAACAATAGGGAGTATAATACATTGGGTGTTAAAAGATGTTTAGATACGTTGCAAGTGTCATAGCATTGATTTTTGTCCCTTCAGTGTTTGCTCGGGCATGTCACATGGATTTTAAAACAGAAGCAGACATTGTGCTTGGACAGCCGAATTTTACTTCCAACAGCCCTTCAACCAGCGCCACAGGCATGAGCTATCCGATACGGGTGGCACTTGACAGGTCTGTCAAGCCTCCCAGGGTTTATGTTGTGGAGGAATTAAATAACAGAATCCTGGTTTTTCATAACACTGATGTGCTGGTTACAGGTGCTCCGGCAGACGCTGTAATAGGACAGCCGGATTTATCTTCAGCTTTGCCAAACCGCGGACAGGGTTTTCCCTCTGCCGACAGCCTCTATGACCCGAGTGATATCGATGTTGATTCTTCGGGAAATCTTTATGTAGCAGATGCCGCCAACCACCGGGTCCTGGTATTTCTCTCGCCTTTCGGACCAGGCGGAGATCTGAAGGCAGATTATGTCATAGGACAGCCTGATTTTAACACAAACATAGAGAATAACGGCGGTACCAGCCCTTCAAGTCTTGATTTGCCTCTCAGTGTCAAGGTTGACCCTGACGGAAATCTTTACGTGGTGGATTTTTACAATCAGCGGGCGCTTGAATATGACCGTCCGATTGCTACAGACAGAGTAGCCGACAGAGTTTTCGGGCAGGGGAATGATTTTACGACAGCTATTGTCAACAAGGGTGGTGTGAGTGCCAACTCTCTGTGCTGGCCGCAGGGTGTGGAGGTTGACAAATCCGGGAATGTGTATGTGGCTGATACCAACAACAACAGAGTACTTGTTTATCTTCAGCCGCTGACCACTGATACAACTGCTGACCAGGTTGTTGGTCAGGGCAGTGATTTTACCACAAACGCGCCTAACAGAAATGGCCTCAGTGCCGGGTCTTTGTGCTCACCCTGTACTGTAGAGGCGGATCCCTGGGGAAACCTTTATATATCTGATTGCGGCAATAACCGCATCCTCTTTTATTATTCACCGCTTGCCGCAGATGTGAATGCAGACGCAGTTTTCGGCCAGGGAAATGTTTTTGATGCGAATGCGCCAAATAAAGGTGGTTTAAGTGCCAGAAGCCTGGATGGACCGCAGGGCATTCTGGTTGAACCGCTTGACAAGGATGAAAATTATCCGTGCCTGTATGAAAAAGCTGTCCAGTTCCGTCTTTATGTGGCCGACTGTTTTAATAACAGGGTTTTGAGATTTACCTGGCCAATACTTTTAAAAGTCTGTTCAGCCTGGATAACTGTTCCGCATACAGGACAGTCGGTATCCGGCAATGCGGTGAGTGTCATTGCACATGTTACGGGGGAGTGTCTGGTTTCATCGGTTCAGTTCCAATACCGACTGCACGGCACTGAAACCTGGTCTGACCTTGGCCCGGTTTTGACAGAACGCCCTTATCATTTGAAGTGGGACACAACCTCTGCTTATCTGCAGGACGGAATGAGTTACGACCTGAGAGCGGTTGCGGCGAATCTCTCCGGAGTAAAAGATCCTTCGCCGTCTTTTGTCACAGTTACAATTAACCGCACCAATCCGGATATTTGCGAGGGTGACAACGACCGGGGTGGACATTTCAAACAGCAGAAAATCGATCCGGATACTGATAACGAGATCGTACTTTTTGACGGCACTGCAATTTCGGTGCCGCACGGAGCTGTTAACTGCGATGGCTCTATTACTGTAACTGTATTGCCGGATGAAACAGCTCCTTCCGCGTCGGATGTAAAATTAATCGGCGATTTCAGGGATTTTTCTCTTGCCGACGGCAAAAAACTGTCGGGTTCAGTCACGATAACCATACCGTATAAAGGCGACGACAGCGGACATGTCACTGCGGCTGACGGGACCAGAGTTTCGGAAAATGATCTGAAAATATTCTGGTTCAGCGAGTCATGCGGATGCTGGCAACCGGTGCAAGGTTCAGCGGTAAACCCGGATCTTGATATAGTGACTGCCACCGTTGCCCACCTGTCGAAATACGCCCTATTTGCCTCCAATGCCGCGGCTGACCTGTCCAGGTTCAACGTATATCCTAACCCGTTCAAGCCGAATGACGGCGATGCGAATACCGGTCTGGCAGCCACAGGAATTATTTTTGATAACCTTACCAGGAAAGCAAGGGTGCAGATTTACACGATTGCCGGCGAACTGGTGCGGGATGAGGAAATAACAGGAATTGACGGCAACAAGTATGCATGGAATGTCAAAAACGGAGAAGGCGAGGACGTGGTAAGCGGTATATACATTTATGTTGTGACCGATCTTGGTACCTCTGAAAAGAAAATAGGCAAACTGGCGATACTCAGATGAAAAAAAGACTGATTATTGTTTTTGCGATTGCCGGTCTGGCGTTAGGTCAGGCAGGATATGTCTGGTCTGCAAAAGGTGATGCAGGCACTACTGCCGTGGACTTTTTGAAAATAGGCGTCGGTGCCAGACCGTCCGCAATAGGCGGTGCCTATACGGCTGTTTCAGGCGACGCATGGGGAATGCTCTGGAATCCGGCAGGTCTGGCCTGTCTGGACCGCAGCGAAATAGCACTAATGCACATAGAATGGTTCCAGGGAATTGATTATGAGTTTGCCGGGTATGCCCAGCCTGTTGAAAGCGGTCTGGCTTTCGGAGCAGGCATTACCTATGTTGACCTTGGCAGCATAGAGCGTACCACATGGGACCATACTGACGGCAGTCTGGGAAGTTTCAGAAGCTGCGACACGATGGTGTCGCTTGCAGCCGGCTATCAGTTGAGCCCGGCAGTTTCAGCAGGCGGAGGTTTCAAATTTATTAGTGAGAAAATCGACAGTCGAACGGCTATGGCAGGCGCCCTGGATGTGGGTGCCATTTACTCGCCGGTTGAACATATAAGCTTTGCTGTTGCGGTCCAGAACCTCGGCACAAAGATAAAATTCTATTCCGACGGTGCTGACCTGCCGCTTAATTTCAGCTTTGGGACAGCTGTACGGCTGCTGAACAATGATATGGTCGTAGTCCTTGACCTGAATAAGGGATTGGACACAAAACTCAGGTTTGGTGTTGGTGCAGAATACAGAGCTTTCAATATTATTGCTTTGCGCGCAGGATACAACTCCAGAAATGATCTGGATACAGGGCTGACTGTGGGAACAGGGCTCAGGATTCAGGATTTTTCCCTGGATTATGCTTTTGTTCCGTTCGGTGACCTGGGAAATACGCATAAACTGTCCGGTTCCTGGCGTTTTGGCAAAGCAGTTTCTAAACAGACATCAAGGCAGAAAAAGAGCAGCCAGCCAACCGCTGAAGCAGCAGTTCCTGAAAAACAGCATTCTCCTGCGGCAGAGGAAAAGAAAGAAGAACACTGGGATCCTGTTCTTAAGGAAATGGCTTTGCGTCTGGAAAAAATGGAAGAATCGGTAAATGGATTAAACAGAAATGTTACATCGCTTAACGACTCTGTTGCCAGATTTGAACAGGTGAAACCTTTACCGGCAATGAAGGAATTCCTGGCAAGGGTATTTTTTGAATCCGGTAAAGCGACACTGGACGGAAGTGCCAGGGAAACTCTGAAAGCCGTTGCAGAAAAAATCAGGACAAATCCCGGACAAAAAATCCTGATTGAAGGACATGCCGACCAGACGCAGGTTCGCAGCGGCGGAAATCTGGCCAACGAAAATCTTGCCAGGGCAAGAGCAGAGGCAGTATCCGGATTTTTAAAAATCGGGTGCGGGATTTCAGATGAGCATTTGACCCTGGAAATATTTGGCAGCGATGTGCCCGTAGGGCCCAACGATACCGAAACCGGCAGGAGTTTGAACCGCCGCGCCGAAATTTTCCTTCTCAATTAAAAATAGGGACAGTCACCTACTTTTATTAACAAAAGTCCTTATCTTGCGAATGCATTTTTTGAATATTTCAGAATTTACAAGGCGGATTTTCTACCTTGAAAATCAAAAAATCGTTAAAAAACTTCAATAGTGATAATATCAATTTGGCAAATAAATAGGTGACTGTCCCTATTTATACGTATCTTGACAATAACCGAAAACCAACCTACAATGGCGTTATGAAATTAATGGAGAATTTTCGTAGAATCCTGAAAGTTACCGCTGAAACAATCCCGCTTGCATTCCTGACCGCATTGGCAGTCGTAATTAGTCCGGCTGGAAGTTTTGCATATACCAAATGGATTACCAACGGATTGCCAATCTGCACTGCTGCCGGTAATCAATATTATCCGCAGATTATAGTCGATGGTTCAGGCGGAGCAATAATTACTTATGAGGACAACAGGGGTGCTAATTCCGACATCTACACGCAGAGGATAGACAGTTCAGGCAGAGTCAGGTGGACTGTTGACGGTGTGGCACTCTGTACCGCAGCCGGAAATCAGTACGGTCCGCAGATTACGACTGACGGTTCAGGCGGAGCAATAATTACCTGGTATGACTATAGAGGCGCTTCTTCCGACATCTATGCGCAGAGGATAGACAGTTCCGGCACAGCCAAATGGAATAGTAATGGTGTAGCAATCTGTACGGCAGCCGGTGAGCAGTCGTATCCCCAGGTCACAGGCGACGGTTCAGGCGGAGCAATAATTACGTGGCAGGACAACAGAGCTGGTAATCTCGATATCTATGCGCAAAGAATAAATGCGTTGGGCACAATTCAGTGGGCTGGTAACGGTGTAACAATCTGCACTGCAGCCGGGAATCAGACTTATCCTCAAATTACAGTCGATGGTTCAGGCGGAGCGATAATTACATGGAATGATTACAGAGCAGGTGATTACGACGTCTACGCGCAGAGGATAGACAATTCCGGTATAGTCAAGTGGACTGCCAACGGTGTGACAATCTCTACAGCAGCCAGCGATCAGAATTCCCCTCAAATCGCAAGTGACGGTTCAGGCGGAGCAATAATTACCTGGTATGATTACCGCAGCGGCGCTAATTCCGACATCTACGTGCAGAAAGTAGATAATTCCGGCACAGTCCAGTGGGATGCCGACGGAAAGGCAATCTGCACGACAATCCGGGACCAGTTATATCCCCAGATCACAGGCGACGGTTCAGGCGGAGCGATAATTGCGTGGCATGATTATCGCAGCGGCACCAATTACGACATCTACGCGCAGAATATAGACACTTCCGGTACAGTCAAGTGGACTGCCAACGGGAAGGCAATCTGCACTGCAGCCGGAAATCAATACGGTCCTCAGCTCACAGGAGATGGTTCAGGCGGAGCGATAATTACTTGGGAAGATGACCGTGCAGGTGGCAATTATGATATCTATGCACAGAGAATAAACACTTCCGGCACAGTCATGTGGACTGCCAACGGTCTACCGGTCTGCACATCAGCCGGTACACAGTGGATGTTTCAAATCAAAAGTGATGGTTCAGGCGGAGCGATAATTACCTGGGAGGATTATCGCAGCGGCGGCAGCAACGGTGATATTTATGCGCAGAGAACAGGGGATAATCCCGCAATAACCGCAGTAACGCCTGCCAACGGCAGTACCTGCGGCGGTACCATCGTAACAGTTATCGGTTCTGCGTTTTCTCCTGCTGGGACGGTCAGAATTGGTAGTACGGACTATACCGGTGGTACTTTAATTGGCAATACAGCGGTTTATGTTACAACGCTGCCTACGGTCCAGGGGATGTATGATGTTACCGTGATAGACCCGGATGGTATGAGTGCCACTCTGAGTAACGCCTATACGTTTAAGAACCTGGCAATCACCGGACTTTGTCCGTCATCCGGAACCACCTGCGGCAGCACAATCCTGACAATTCTGGGATGCGGATTCGCGTCAACAGCGACGGTCAGGATCGGAAGTACAGAATATACTGGAGGTACGGTGATTTCCAGTACTATGATTTGCGTGACGACCGTTCCCTCTGGTGCGGGCATATATGATATTATGATTACAAACCCGGATGGAACAAGTACAACGTTGAACAATGCCTTTATCTTTGAGATGGTTATTACCGGATTGTACCCATCGTCCGGAATCATATGCGGTAGTACAGCCCTGACAATTCTGGGATGCGGATTTGTGTCGGGTGTCACTGTCCGGGTCGGTAGTGTAGCAGTCGCAGGCAATGTCAGCGTTGACGGCGCAACAGTTCTCGTAACCGCTGCGGCTGTTCCTGCCGCAACATATGATGTTATCGTTTCAAACCCGGACGGATTCAGCACTACCCTGACAGGTGCATATACTTCCGTGACGCCATTCCACGTTGATTCAATATCGCCTCAGGCATGGGCATGCGGCGGCGGTAACCGTCTTTTGATTCAGGGGACTGGTTTTGCCTCAGGGATAAGTTTAACGATTGCAGATCAGTCAGCACGCCTGCTGTCGGTGGATTCTGCAAAAATCATGACCGCTTATGTGCCTGCTCATCCGGCTGAAGAGACAGTTGAGGCGGTCGTGAGTATTCCCGGCTGTTATTCGCAGACATTGTCCGGTTTCTGGTACAGGAAGCCAGTTGTGAATTCAGTTGATGTCAGACAGCCGTCGGATTATCTGGTCGGCTTCCACGGTATTTATTTTGGCATACCGGACGAAGCAACTTTCAATTTTGAAGTTGAAAAATGGTCTGATCCCCATCAATCCGGGTCGGTTTTAACGCCTGCAATAAGCCGGTGGCAGGACGACGGAATAGATTTCAGCCTGGCAGGCAGTGTCCGGCAGGGCTGGGCAGTCATTGCAGTGAAAGATGTTGATGTGCTTCGTTATCATGTGTTGCTGTCAGCCTCCAATCTTGACGATGTGGTTGCTTATCCCAACCCGTTCAAACCGTCGCGCGGCGACACTGCCATTGTTTTTGCTAATCTTTCAAAAAACTCCACCATAAGGATTTATTCATTGAATGGCGCATTGGTCCGGGAAAAGACCGGCATAACTCAGGGATATGACCAGTGGAACGGACAGGATGATTCCGGACAGTCTGTTGCCAGCGGGATGTATTATTATGTGGTAACCGACGATGCCGGCGGAAAAAAGACAGGGAAGATAGGGATTGTGAAATGATGGGGCTAAACAGAACAATGAGTAGGAAAACCAGTTGTTGGGTTGCTACGTTATTGCTGTTGACAGTGATTATCATTCTGTCGTGCCGCGCCGGTCATGCCGACACTACTGGTGCGGAATTTCTGAAAGTCGAGGCAGGCGCCAGACCAGCAGGCATGGCAGACGCGTATTCTGCTGCAGGCGATGATGCCAATTGTCTCTGGTCCAACCCTGCTGGTCTGGGACTGATGGAGCACGGACAGATAAGCCTGACGCACAATATCTGGTTTTATGGCGCACACCAGGAAGCGGTCAACTGGGCACAGCCGTATTACAATACCCTGGCAGGCACAGTCGGATTCGGGCTGAATTATTTTTCAATGGGAAATGTCGACGGTATGACCGCATCCGGAGAGGCGTTTCAATACCAGGCTTACGACCTGGCTGTGAACCTTGCCTATGGCACACGCTGGCTGTTTGACAGCCTGCAGGGCGGTGTAAATGTCAAGTTTTTCAACCAGAAAATTGAGAACGAAAGTTCATGGGGAACTGCTTTTGACATTGGCGGATTATACCGGACACAGATTGAAGACCTTTACGTCGGTTTGCTTGTTCGGAATATCGGGCCCAGCGTCAAATTCATCGACGAAAAAAACAATCTGCCGCTTTGCCTGACGCTCGGCGCGTCAGGCCGCATTCTAGACAGGCACTTATTATTGAGCGCTGAAGCCAGCAAGCCAAAAACCGAGAATGTCGTGGCTGCTGCAGGCGCTGAATACAATCTCAACAGCAATATCGCTTTGCGGACCGGTTACAGACTGGGCGGCAATAACGCCGATGGTTTTAACATTGGCATTGGCCTGTCTTTGCAGAGTTTTGTCCTTGATTACGGGTTGACCCAGCACTCCGGTCTGGATTATACGCACCAGATAAGTTTGACTTATAACCTTGGCATGGCCGGTAAAAAAGAAGAGCCGAAACCTGAAAGAATATGTGGCGTCAGAAACTTCAGGTTGTACGGCGTAGAGCCGCGACAGGGTCCGCAGGCAGGCGGGACATCTCTGACCATAACCGGAAACGGATTCCAGGAAGGGGTGAGCGTTGATATTGACGGCCCCTGCCGGGTGATAGCAGTGTCGCCGACCACACTCAATGTTTTAACGCGAATCAAGTGTGATTGCGTGCAGGCATACGGAGAAGTCGACGTTATAGTCACTAACCCGGAATCAGGCATTGCGACATTGAACAGGGGTTTCCGGTATATCAGCGCGGTCAGTGTGAAAAGCGTTTTGCCGGATACAGGTCCCCTGAGTGCCGGAACAGAGTTGACTGTCAGCGGCGGGTGGTTCCTGGATGGCGCAAAAGCAGCAATCGCCGGCCGGACAATTGCAGATGTGAAAGTACTCGACAGGAAAACCATTGCCCTGGTTTTGCCGGAATTGCCTGTTCAGCCGTCTTATGACCTGGTTATTACCAACCCTGACACAGGGAGTGTATCTTACAACTTTGCACCTCACGTGAGCCCTCCTCAGGCCAGGCCGGTTATACCGGCACAGCCGGTCGTTATCTTGGCCGAAACCATTCATTTCAATTTTAACAGTCAGCGGCTTGGAGACCGCGACAAAGAAGTGCTCAACAGGGTGCTGGAACTAATGAAAGCACAGCCTGACTGCAAACTTCAGGTGGCAGGACATACCGATAATGTCGGCTCAGAAAAATACAATCAGGCCCTTTCCGAGAAGCGTGCAGATGCTGTAAAGATGTACCTGGAATCCCTGGGCATATCTCCAGGCCGCATTGAGGCCTCAGGGTATGGTTTCAGTCAGCCCAAGGCTTCAAATGACACTGAAGAAGGACGCTCGACCAACCGCAGGACAGAATTAATCCTGATAAGGTAACCGGGACACAGGACAGGCACCTGCTGAGCAAATCCCTGGTTTTCTGGCAGGAATATCGGATTGCTGAGTCATTCACATTTTACTTGACAAATAGAGAAAAATATGGTTAAATATATACACATTATATATAAGGAGGTGAGAAAAGATGATTTTGAAGAGAAGCAAGGGTTTTACTTTGATTGAGCTGATGATTGTGGTGGCGATTCTTGGTATTCTGGCAGCCATTGCCATTCCAAGGTTTGCCCAGATGATTGAGAAGGCAAAGGAAGGTGCTACAAAGGGAAATCTGGCGACCATTCGTTCCTCGTGCTCCATTTATTACGGGGACAACGAAGGAATTTACCCGGACGCCATAGACGTGGCAGCTTTTGGGACTTACCTGAGCCGTGTTCCTCCAGCCAAAGCAACACCGCTGGGGAATACAAACGCTGTTACTGCAGTGACTGCGGCTCCGAGTGCGGCAGGTGTGGGTTGGGCTTATTGCTCAAGCAGCGGAGAATCATGGGGCAACAGTACAGCGACGGACACCAAGGGATTGTCGTTTACCACATATTAAGTTGAAAACAAGTGGGAAGGGGGAAACCCCTTCCCACATAAAAATAGAATAAGGGGAAGAGAAGCAAGATTAGATCGGGCACCGTATTCATTATATTTCTTACAGGAATTACGGTAGGCAGTTTTATCAACGTTTGTGTTTACAGATTACCCCGGGATAAATCCCTTCTCTTTCCTTATTCATATTGTCCGGTTTGCGGCAGAGAGATAAGGTGGTACGACAATATACCGGTTTTGAGTTTTGTTCTTTTGAGAGGAAGATGTCGATGTTGTAACTGCCGGATTTCATGGCGATATCCGCTGATAGAGCTGATAACAGGGTTAACAGCTGCGGGGTTGTTTCTGAAATTCGGTTTTGGTTTTAATTTTGTGTGCTATTTTAGTCTGTGCTGTTTTTTTGTAATTATTGCTTTTATTGATCTGGAACACAAATTAATTTTCGACAGTCTGACCTATCCGGTATTGGTGATAGGATTTGCAGCGTCGCTGGTTCAGGGAAAAAGGCTGTTTGATCCGGTTATGGGCATCCTGGCAGGCGGCGGATTGCTTTATCTGATTGCTGTTCTTGGACAGGCGTATTTCAAGAGAGAGGCAATGGGCGGCGGCGACATAAAACTCGCTGCGGCTATGGGTGCGTATTTGGGAGCCAGGCAGATAATTATTCTGCTGGCCATGGCATCTGTCCTTGGTGCGCTGGTCGGGGGTTTTATGCTTCTGACAGGTAAAAAGGAACGGAGGGAGGAAATACCTTTCGGACCTTTTATGGTTTTAGCCGGTTATGCTATGATATTTTTTAACCGGCAGATTACAGGATTTTTAACGGGGAATAAAATATGAACGTGATTGGCATAGACATAGGAAGCAGGATAGTCAAAGCCGTAGAAATTAAACCGGTTAAGGACAAATGGGAATTGACTAACCTTGGCATAGCTGAAATTTCTCCGGAATCAACCGAGGAAATGGATCCTGCACAGTTGAACGACCTTGTTGTTCAGGCGATAAAGCATGCTGTGCAGCAGGCAAAAGTAAAAGTCAAGAATGCAGTGGCGACTGTTTCCGGCGACAACGTGGTGGTCAGGTTTGTCAAGATGCCGTACATGACAGCTGATGAGCTCAAGGGCGTAATAAATTTTGAATCAGAGCAGTACATTCCTTTTAATCTTGAACAGGCAAACATTGATTTCCAGATTTTAGGCGATATATCCGAAGAAAACCAGCGGAAAATAGAAGTTCTCCTTGTTGCAGCAAAGACGGAAATTATTGACCAGCGTGTTTCACTTTTGCAGGCAGCAGGTTTGGTTCCCGCGCGGCTGGATGTCGACTGCTTTGCGCTGAGTAACAGCTTTGAGTTGAATTACGGACAGACAGCCGGCGAGGTTTATGCCCTGATTCACATTGGTGCCAGATACACAGTTATTAACATTATTGAGAGCGGCGTGCTCAGGTTTACCAGAGAAGTGCCGCTGGGCGGAAGCGCTCTGACCCGCGATATCCAGAAGTCGTTTAACGTGAGTTTTGCGCAGGCAGAGGAACTGAAGCTGCAACAGGGCAGTATAATTGTTGAATCTGAAGAAACCGATATGATGCGGCTTCCGGACAAGGAAGACAAGTCGGTTAAGATTTTCGAATCGATTATTCCTTCTCTTAACAAACTCCTGGCGGAAGTCAGACGTTCTTTCGACTTTTTTGAATCACAGGCAGGCAAAAAGGCTGTCAGCAAAATATACTTGAGCGGAGGGGCGAGCCGGCTTAAAAATTTCGACAAATTTCTGAACGAGAAACTCAAGGTGCCGGTTGAATTCAACAATGCTTTCAATGCCATAGAGGTCAAAGTTCCAGAGATTACAGAGGAACAAATCAAAACATATTCCACCCAGCTCGGCATAGGAATAGGGCTGGTTGCCGTGAAGGTCAAATGATTACGATAAACCTGTTGCCCAGGAGTTTTTACGAAGCACGGAAATCCAAGCAGAGGAATATTCTGATTGTTATCGGTGCGGTGCTTATCTGTATGGCGGCTATCGGGCTTTATATCAATAAATGGAGCCAGACCCGGCAGCTGCAGAAGGAAATAGACGATGTAAAAAAGCAGCAGCAGGCATATACTGAAACCCTTACGAAATTAAAGGAAATTGAAGCCGACAAAGCTTTCGTGGAAAAACGCATGGGTATAATTAACGATCTTCTCAAGCGTCAGGCAATATGGCCGAAACTGATGGCTGTTTTCAACGACACCATTCCTCAGCAGATATGGGTGGACTCTATTATTTCTTCTGTCGTTGCCGGAGAGCAGAGGAATTTCACCATAAAGGGTACTTCCATCGCCAAATATGCAGTGGCAGATTTCGTCGACAACATTGAACGTTCAGGCGATTTTGCCAAAGTTAACCTTGTGAATATGGAGGAAGCGGATGTTCTGGGTTTAAAGGGCGCAAAATTTTCTATAACCTGCATGACCAAGGCAGGAGGTCCGTTAATCCCCGGTGTCGCTGTTTTGTCCGGTCAGCCGTCTACGTCTGCTTCGCCGGCTTCCGCGGCTACTGCGCCTGTACCTGCGGCACATCCTGTTCCTGTGCCTGTACCGGGGTCAAAACGATGAATAGAGATAAAATTCAGAAGATTGTTTTGCTTGCAGTTTGTGTGATTGCCGGTTCTTACGGTTATATCAGTTTTCTTTACGGCCCGCTTGTAGCAAAAGGCAAGGAATTGACAGAACAGCTGGAAACAGAGAAAAAAGCGCTGGAAGAGGCAAAGCAAAAACAGGTTTTATACAACCAGCTGAAAAAAGATGCCGAAATACTTAAAGGCAGGCTGGTATTTGCGATGAAACGGCTGCCTTCAAAGGAGCAGATTCCTGAAATACTCCGCGGTATTAACCGCATGGCAGTCGAATCCAATGTGAATTTCCTCAATTTTATACCGCAGCAGCTTGCTACAAAAGGATTTTATACGGAAGTTCCGGTGAAAATTGAGTTGACCAGCGGTTATCACAATCTGGGAAGATTTCTTGATAAGTTAAGCGATTCAAAACGGTTAATGCTTGCCTCGGATCTACAGTTTAATGCAGTGGGCGGAGGCAAAGCATCGGTCAAGGCTTCCATGATGCTGACGGCATTCGTTATAGCAGAGGATGCTGAAACAAATAAAATTACCGGAACAGTCAAGGAAGTTGTTGAACCCATAAGAGGGCTTTTTTATTATGGCGACGGAGGAGACAGGGCTGATCCCATGGTTCCGCTGACTGCTGCAGATGTTGAAAGACTTCTGCCAGGGGTCGACCTGACGACGCTGAGATTGACAGGCATAATTTCATTGAGGAATGATAAAGTGGCGACTCTTCAGGACATCAACAATTTCCGGTATGTGTTCCGGCACGGCAAGCTTTATACATCTTCACGACGTGAAATTCCCGGAGTGAAGGGAACTGTTCAGACAGACCAGATTACGCTATGGCGCGAATCCAGGACAGAAGGTTTTCAGAAAGTAACGCTTAAATTTGAGAAAAAATGAGTTCTTTCAAGGGGGGATTTTGTTGAAATTACATAAAATTGTTAATATTTTGTCGATCCTGATGTTTTTAACCTGTCAGATTTTCCTGGCTTGCCAGGTATTGGCAGAACCCGCGACAGTTAAACTCAAACCGGGAAATGTTACGGTGGATGCGGATAAAATAAATATTTCATTTGCCGGCGGACTAGAAATAAAGAAGGAATTTTATCTGCAAAAGCCTTTGCGCCTTGTGTTTGATTTATCTCCGGCTACAATAACCCCTTCCAAAAATACAATTTCCGGGTCAGGAATTGTTGAAAATATCAGTGTTGCCCAGTATAACAATAATCCTCCGATTGTCCGGATGGTGCTGAAATTGACGAAAAAACTTTCTTACAAAGTGGATGCAAAAACCGGGCGGATTTCCATCGCTTTTGCCGAGGCAATTGCGCCTGAAAAATCCACGTCAACAGCGGCACAAAAACCGGAAGCACCGAAAACGTCTGCACAGGTAAAACCCGAGGAAACGAAAGCTCCGGAAACGCCAAAGCAGGAAGAGACGAAGGCTCCTGAGACGGCAAAGGCAGAAGAAGCTGTGGCACCGGAAATAGCAAAAGCAGAAGTAGCAAAGGCAGAAGAGGCGAAAACGCCTGAGCAGGTGAAACCCGAGGAAACAAAAGTACCGGAGATAGCTCCAAAGGAAGAGGCACCAAAGGCAGAAGCGTCGAACGCAGAAGAAACAAAAGCACCGGAAATGTCGACTCCAGAAGAGGCTAAGGCGTCTGAAACACCTGTGACAGAAGGGCTGAAGGCACCTGAGACGGCAAAGCCAGAAGAGATGAAGGTTCCTGAGCCACAGAAATCTGAAGAACAAAAACCAGAGGTACAGGCTGCAAAAGTCAAAGAACCGCCGGCCACAGGGCTCAACAAGAAAATTACAATAAATGTCCAGGAAGAGGACCTTCTTAACTTTTTAAGAGTTCTGGCTGAAGAAGCCGGATACAATGTCGTTTTCAGCAGGAGTGTTTCAGGAAAAATCAGCATGCGTCTGAAAGATGTTACGATTGAGCAGGCACTTACCATAGTTCTTAACCTGAATAATTTGAATTTTGCGATTACCGGCAATATTATCAAGATTGCGACACCCGAAGAAATTGTTGCCGATACGGAGAAAGCACCTCCGATAACTCAGTTTTTCACCCTGAATTATGCCAAGGTGGAAAATGTCCAGGCAAGTCTGAGAGGCATGCTCAGCAGCAGGGGAAAAATAGACATGGATTCACGCACGAATTCGTTGATGATTACAGATACTCCGAATAAACTCCGTGAAATATCCTCGATTATTGCCAAGCTTGATTCAAAGGTGCCGCAGGTGCTGATTGAAAGCCGGCTGGAGGAAATCAGCGAAGATGTAAGCGACAGGCTTGGCATAAACTGGACTATTGCCAAAGGTTTGCCGGGTGCCAGTACAGCGACGCCGACCGCTGCTAAGGCGGTTTCACCTGAATATGAAGCAAAGTTAAATGTCAGCCCCCAGGCAGGCTCCGGAGCAGCAGCACAGATGCAATTCGGAACAATTGTGAGCAATTTTAATATTACTGCCATCCTTGAGGCACTGGCAACCGAGGGAAAGGCAGACACAATTGCCAATCCAAAGATTGTTACAAGCAACAACCAGATGGCAACAATTGACATTACCAAGAGTATTCCGTATGTTGCCGGCTACGACCAGAACACCGGTGTTACGACATATTCCACGATAACAGTCGGCATAAAGCTTACCGTGACTCCGCAGATCAATACCGAAGGATATATTACCATGGATGTTACTCCTACCGTCAGCAGCATGACAGGCACAACGCCGTCGGGATTGCCCATGACAAGCACCAGGACGGTTACCACGAAGGTAAGGGTTAAAAACGGCGAAACACTGGTAATTGGCGGGTTGCTTCAGGACCAGGAAACTATAACCACCAGCAAGGTGCCGCTTCTTGGAGACTTTCCGTTCATTGGTTTCCTCTTCAAAAGCAAGCTGAAGAGCAAGGGCAAGCTTGACCTGGTAATCTTTGTAACGCCTCACATTCTTGAATAACAATAAACGATTAAGAAAAAAGGGCCGGCTCAAATGTTGCCTGTCTTTTTTCTTTTAAGGAGGAGAATTTGCGTTACCTGACAGCCGGAGAATCCCATGGAAAGTGTCTGACAGCCATCATTGAAGGTCTTCCTTCCGGTTTGTTTCTGAAAAAAGAAAAGATTGACGCGGAATTTTCAAGACGGCAGAAGGGTTATGGCAGAAGCAGGAGAATGTCGGATAAACCAGACCGCGTTGAAATTCTTTCCGGGTTCCGTGACGGCAGAACCACAGGTTCTCCTCTGACTCTCCAGATTGCCAATTATTCCCGGATGTCCGCCCAGGACCTGCGGGAAATCACTGCCCCGCGTCCAGGTCATGCCGACCTCCCTGGAATACTGAAATACGGTTTATCCGATGTGCGGAATATCCTTGAAAGAGCGAGCGCAAGGGAAACCGCTGCCAGGGTCGCAGTCGGCGCAGTTGCAAAATGTCTGCTTTCCGTATTCGGCGTAGATATAAGAAGCCAGGTGATAAATATAGGCGGAGTTGCTGCATGCAGGAAAGCAGGAACTTCTGCGGAGTTTGGCAGGATTGAAAGCACGGGACTGAGGTGTGCTGACCGTTTTGCGGAGAAAAAAATGATTGCCGCAATCGACCGTGCAAAGGCCAGAGGTGATTCAGTTGGGGGTATTTTTGAAATCCGGGTTTTCGGATTGCCTCCCGGACTTGGAAGCCCGATGCACTGGGATTTGAAGCTGGACGGTCTTCTGGCGCAGGCAGTGATGAGCATACAGGCGGTGAAAGGGGTTGAAATAGGGATGGGTTTTGCTGCTGCTGCCTGCCATGGTTCAGAATTTCACGATGAGATTTACTTCAGCAGAGGAAGGGGATTTTTTCACAGGACAAACAACACAGGCGGGATTGAGGGTGGAATGAGCAACGGAGAGACAGTAGTTATAAGAGGTGTTATGAAGCCCATCCCGACTCTTGCAAAGCCCATCAGAACAGCGGATATTGTCTCCGGAAAGGCAGTCATGGCAGAAATCCAGCGTGCCGACATTTGTGCTGTTCCGTCCGCAGGTGTTGTGGCTGAATCTGTCGTGGCATGGGTTCTTGCAGAGGCAATGAGTGAAAAGTTCGGAGGAGATTCCATATCCGAGATGGAAAGAAATTTCAGGACATATATTAAAGGCATAAATATCCACGGCCGATGCCGTGGTATTTGAAACGCTTTGTGCGGCTTCCCTCGGCTTCGCCGAGAGGCGAGCACCGTTTTTTTATTGCCGCTTCATCCACGGGCTCGCCTCGATTTGGCGAAGCGGGCAAACCCGTGAGCGGTCTTGTTATAAAAAAGTAATTCAAAACAACACTCCGATGGTTGACCGTATTAAAAAATACATATCATGAATATCGTGCTTATAGGGTTTATGGGAACAGGCAAGACAGTTATAGGGAAACGCCTTGCCAGGCGGCTTAAATTCCGATTTAAAGATATCGACCGTATTATCGCGAAGGATGCCGGTATGACAATTGCCGGGATATTCAGAAAAAAGGGCGAACCGTATTTCAGGCACCTGGAGCGAAAAACCCTTTCAAGAGTATGCAGAATGGACCGTGTAGTGATTGCTCCGGGCGGCGGAGCGGTCAAATCAGCAGCCAACAGGCGCCTGATGAAAAAGAACGGCATTGTAGTTGCACTTAAGGCAAAGCCGGAGGTGATTCTGAAGCGACTGAAAAACGATCATGCACGACCCCTGCTTTTCGGCCCGGATAAGATGTCGCGCATAAAAAAAGTTCTGAGGGAGCGGCGCGGACTTTATTCCGGTGACCTCTCCATAGATACTTCAAACCTGACGGTCAGCCAGACAGTTGAAAAAATCATAAAGTGGTTAGGCTCAAAAAACAGGATTTCCTGACTCTCCTGGTTTTCCTGGGACTGGTGCTGTATTTTTTTAACCAGATAATTTTCTTCCAGAAGAGTTTCTGCTTCAGGGACATTTCCAGGTACTTTTATCCCTGCAAGTTATATGCAGCAGAGGTGTTCAAGGGACACCTTCCTCTGTGGAACCCGTATATTTTCTGCGGTGCTCCTTTCCTGGCGAATCTGCAGTCGGCTGTTTTCTATCCCCTTAACCTGATTTGCTGTTTTCCGGGTTTTCCCTGGGGATTTAATTTCTTTTTTGTGTTTCACTATATTCTGGCGGGTATTTTCGTGTACCTGCTCTGCCGACGCTGGGAGATGTCCGGGATTTCCGCCCTGTTTTCCTGCATTGCATTTACCTTCGGCGGTTACCTGGTTTCCGTGGTGGATATGTCCAGCACTTTATGTTCCGTGGTCTGGCTGCCTTTAATATTGCTTTCCTTTGATGTTTCAATTGACTCGTCCGGAAGAAAAAGAACCTTGTATACTGTCCTGGCCGGTTTATTTATGTCCATGGAGTTTCTGGGCGGCGAACCGGGGATTGTTTTTATGACAGGCGTATTGCTTGTCGCATACTTTTTTCTTAAAGCCGGAGAAATAAGCCGGAATGAAAAGTGTTATCCGTGGTTCATTCTGCCTCTGGTTTTTCTGGTTCTTGCCGGAATAACCGCCTTCCAGTGGATTCCGTTTTATGAATTTCTGCGGCTGTCCGACAGATCTGCCGGATCGTATGAAGCTCTGAGTGTCTGGTCGATTCCACCCTCGAATTTTCTTTCGCTTTTATTCCCGGCGTATGCCGGCGACATCACTTTTCAGCAGGCATCCTGGTTTGACCGCAGCCAGATGTGGCTGAAAAGTTTTTACCCCGGAATTTTAACCCTGGTTTTTGCAGGACTTGCCTTCTGCTGGCGGCAGAAGGCGCGGCTGAAATGGTTTATGCTCGTCGCTGCCGTTGTTTCCGCGCTATTGTCAATGGGACGCTATTTTCCCCTGCACAGGTTGTGTTCCTGGATCCCGGGGTTTGGTTTGATCCGGTATCCGGCAAGGTTTATGTTCCTTTTCAGCTTCTGCATCGCGTTGCTGGCAGGTTTTGGCCTTGAGGGTGTCCTGCGTTTTCTGGAGACACGCCGCCACAGATATTCGTGCTGGTTAGGCGGTCTGTCGTGTCTGGTTCTTGTTTTGGATTTATTTGCGACAGGCAAGCCGCTGAATCTGCTGGTGGATAACAGCTCGTATACATCGCAGGTCGAAAACATAAAAGTTGTACAGAACAACGGACTGGACAGGATTCTGACGCTTTACTCTTCCGATGAAGTCAATTATATCCACGGAAAAACCTTCCAGGAAGCATTTTGTAATGCCAGGAAGGCGCTTTATCCGGACACATTGATGCCTTACAGGATTTACGACGCAGACGGATATGAATCGCTGGAACTTTACCGTCACAGGGAATTTCTTGGATTTATGAAAAGGCATCCTGAGCTCAGGAAGATAAGATATCTGGACATGATGAACGTCAGAAATCTTGTCAGTTTCCAGGAATTATTCTCGCCTTTTCTTGAAAAAGTCAGGGATGACTACGTGAAGATTTATCGGCGGAAGAATTTTCTTCCGCGTGCTTACCTGGTTTACGCTTTCGAGGAGGCCGTATCCCCTGAAGATGCGCTGTCGCGTATTAAATCCGACGCTTTCAATCCAGTGAAAAAGGTTGTTATTGAATCAAAACCGGATAATTTACCGTCGCTGCAGATGGCAGAGTCGGCATCCGACCAGGCATCCGTTGAAAGTTATGCGCCTGAAAAAGTGGTTATCAATGCCTGCGCAAAAACAGGTGCGGTCCTGGTTTTGAGTGACACCTTTTATCCCGGGTGGAAGGCGGCAATAGATGGAAAGCAGGCCGAAATCCGGCAGGCGAATTATCTTTTCCGGGCTGTATTTCTTCCGCCTGGAACCCACAAAATTGAATTTAAATTCAAGCCAGGTTCATTCATTACCGGCTGTATAATCAGTTTTCTGTGTGTCGCCGTTATTGCCGGGTTCTGGATTATAAATAGGGGACACAAAACTTAATTCAAAATTATTAGCATAATATTTTATCTGGGAATTAAGTATTGTGTCCCCTTGTTTTTGTGCCTGTCCCTGCTTTTCGTCCTAGAATTAAGCATTGTGTCACCTTATCTTTGTGGCTGCCTCTGCTTTTCATATTTTTCTTGCTTTTTGTATTAAGTAAGGAATAAAATATGTCAGTTAGTAATTTTGATCTTCCCCCGAAAGAGTGGACACTTCGAAGGATTGGTGGTGTAGCATAGCTACCATAGGAAAAATGGAGGTGTTCAGTGGAAGGGACAGGGAAGCAGAAGTACAAGCAGTTTGACCGGGAATTTAAGATGTGTACTTTATCTTGGTTGCATTTTTTTCACATGGTTCCAACAGTGCCGTTTGTAGAGGAAGTAACCGTAACACAAAATCACACTGAAATATACAATGCAAATTGGGAAACAGAAGGGAATAATCGGACATCGACTCCTCTCACACAGAGTGAAAGGAATACAATCTCTGCAACTGGAATGAGTGACTTAGAAGTAACAATAAGATTTAACGAATCAGTAAGGGATGTCGTCATAGCGATTGGTGGAACGACGCTAACTCCTTCGCAGGGGAACGATGCAGATACATATCCTGTTTTTTTCTGGGGTGAAGCAAGGAATGCAGGACTGGATGAAACGGGTTGTATATGGACCGGATATTTGAATAAAAATGCGATAACAAATGGCAAACTTGATGGAGATAAAAACATACAAATTACAGCGGTTAGCTTTTCAGACAATAATAATAATTTAGACGCAAATCCAGGAACAGTTGCGATATGGGATGGGTCATCGTTACAATTTAATAATTACGAGAATTTATTTGTAGATCCAACAGATGAACACTCAGGCGGACCTGACACGATTCATCATCTTCTTTTTGATAACACTCGCCCCTATGTCAAGAGTGTAAGTATAACCGATGAGACAAATTACAAGGGATACTGGAAGCCGGCAGGTGACAAATTTATCTGGGACAATCCAATAGATTCACCATTAAGCAGCGGGACATATACG
>Ga0172363_10001280_pt1 | contig 20267 bp, 16 predicted proteins | sample LakKivs2_kivu2a2_FD_114541 | JGI IMG/M metagenome (GOLD analysis project Ga0172363, IMG submission 114541) | Sediment microbial communities from Lake Kivu, Rwanda - Sediment s2_kivu2a2 | ecosystem: Environmental > Aquatic > Freshwater > Lake > Sediment | place: Rwanda: Western Province, Lake... | reverse complement strand
TATAAATCATCAAACGGACTCCTGATATTTTGCAGACTTTTGGTGCTTTCATGCGTATATATCTCCGTCGTCTTGCTGCTCTTGTGACCTGACAACTCCTGAATGAACCGTATGTCCACTCCCGACTCGTGCAGATGCGTCGCAAAACTGTGCCTTAACCAATGTAAAGTTACCGGTTTTTTTATTCCTGTCAAAAAAATAGCTTTTTTTAATACTTCCTGCAGACTTCTTTCATCGTACCGGGTCCCTGGTTTAATACCCTTAAATAACCAGTATTTTGGAGGGTATTGAAGTGCTTATCCGCGTTCTAACAAAAAGTTTCATTTCACCTCATTCTTCCAGAACTCCCATATGAGTACCATGGCAAAGGTGTCGAGCTCGCAGTAGCGGTAGAGCCCTTGCACCACGAGCTCCCGTTCCTTCTCGGTCATCTCCGCGAATTGCATCCTGGCGTATGCCATCATGGCGGCGCCGCCCTCGGCCAGACTTTCATCGCTCATGAAGTGTTTCAGCACCTCATCGGGAAGCCCTTCAAATAAGGGAGGGAGCAGATCATACGGGTTGACAGGCCGGCCGTCGCGGTATACGATCCATACCTGGTCTTTGAAATTCAGGCTGGGGATCTGCTGCGTGCCATAGACCGCGGTGGCATACTTTTGCCGCAGGTACGCGCTCCTGTTAAGGACCGCCGGCAACACATCTTTGATCGAATTGGAGCCGCGGGTCAACGGATCATAGTAATAGCGTTTCACCAGCTCCCACAGGTCCGCCATGGCACGGTCGCCCTCCCAGCTCGCCGCCTGCTTTCCGGTGGATTTGCTGATGGTCCTTATCCAGCCGAGCAGCTCTTCGCGGTCGGGGACATCCTGTGCTGACGACTGTTGTAACTGGTCATGGATGATATTGAGGAAGGTGTTCTCATGATGTGAGTATCGGAAGATGGTTCCCTCATCATTGCCGAGCTGGCGCCGCAGTTCCCTGATGAATTCGAAGTTGGGGAACGTGCCGCGCTCCTTCGCCAGGTACTGGCCGGCATGCTTGATACAACCGGCTTCATCAACGGTATGATGCGAGAACTGGAAAGCGATGCCTTCATAGGGACTCATGTTGCGGTGAAAAGGAATGGCCACCGCCGAGGTCTCGAAGTCGATGAAATGCAGCGGATAGGTCCACGATGCCATCTCAGCCTTGAGCTCCTCTATCCGCAGTTCCATGGTGGGATCCTGACTGACCGCTTTGGCGATCTGTATCCACTGCCGTTCGGTCCGTGACATGCCGTCATGTGTGGTGTTGGTGGCACCGATATCAATCGGGGTGAGATCCGCCATGAAATATCTGCCCTGTTGTATGCATTCGTCTTTTTTATGAAAATCCCACAGCTCCAGGACGGAAGGTTTCAGAAAGTCATCATCCGTGAAGCCGGCTTTCTCTTTCCAGCACTCCCTGAATCCATCTTTCCTGCCCTCGAGGCGTTCGGCGGGGGTACAGTAAAATTCACAGCTTTTGCATTTCGCTCCCAGCGGGGCCATGAGCTTCATGTCGCGGGCAAAGGCCTCCGACCACAGGGCGACGAGGTCCTCGAAGGAGTCTCGCGGCGGCTGTTTAGTATCTGTGCCATAGTATATCCTTTCGAGGAGGTCATCTACGTTGATCTTCACGAGGACCGGAGGACCCAACGAAGCCGGGTCGACATCTCCCACTATCCTTATCACGGGACGGTTATTCTGATCCTTAGCGATGAGGAACCTCTGGTTCAGACCTTCGACGCCGGCCACGGCATTCTTATCGGCCAGCATGATGAACGCCTTCACCTTATATCCTGGAATGGCTCTGGACAAAACAAATTTCTGAAAGGCCACGTCATAGATATACGGTCTCCATGATCTCTCAAGAAAGCCGCCGGCATTCAGGAAGCCGGAGGCGTCGCGGCCGTCGAACGACTTGGCTTTGACTTCGATGAGCCCGAGGCTGTCGCCCTTTTTGACCAGGATGTCTGTACGGATAAAGAGACCGTGGTACCTGAAAGCGGCTTCGTAGAGCACGATCTCTTCGCGGCGGAGCAGCTCGTCGGTCCTGGTGACGGCGGCGTCATAGCCGCTTTCCCCGATCATGATCCCTCCGGGGAAATAGCGTCGTGCCAGCTCACCCACCTGAAAGCCTCCTTCGGCCAGCACCTCCAGGAAAGGATCGTCGGCTTTTTTATCGGGATATACATCCTTGCCGGTGTAGTAAAGCTTGGCAGGGCACTCCAGCGCCAGCGCAAAGCGTGCTTTGGTCAGGTAACGTGGGCCGTCCATCAGGATGGTTTTGAAAGAGACGTTTTCTCGTAATGATCTCTTAAAGATAACAAGAATCCGGGTTGAGTATTGGATATTTTTCTACCTTTGAAATAAAGATAAGAAGATGAGCTACAAAGTAAATATTGTTTTTGAGAAAGACAGGAACGGATACTATGTCTTCGCCCCGGAATTGCCAGGTTGCCATTCACAGGGAGAGACCTTTGAGGAAGCATCGGCCAATATCAGGGAGGCCGTGACGCTATATTTATCGACGCTGACGGAGGAAGAAAAAAAAGAACTGTTAAATAAGGAAATTTTAACCACCTCAATAGATGTAGAGAATGCCTAAACTTCCTGTCCTTGCTGCAACTGAAGCCGAACGTCTTTTACTCAATCACGGCTTCAGGCTCATTAGGGTTAAGGGAAGCCATCGGCTATATATTAAAGATCATCAACGGATAATCATCCCTTTTCATCGCGGCAAGGCTCTCCATCCAAAGATTGTCAAGCAGGTGCTTTTGGCATTACAAAATGAATAGACAGTAACAAATATCAAGCATAAAACATGAATATAAAAGATTGAATAAAAATGAGAATGAAGAATTGTTCAACATTCACGTTCTCATTCATCATTCATGATTCGTGTTCCGTGCTCTTTATTCGATATTCATTATTCAATAACTCGTATCTCCTTCCGTAAGCGTATATCCTTCGATGACGCTCCGACCTGCAGCTCGTATTTCCCCGGCTCAATAACGTATTGGTGTTTCTGAACATCCCAGCAGGCCAGCGTCCTGACAGCGACAGGGACGGTCACCTGTTTGGTTTCACCTTTTTTCAAGTGTACACGCTTAAAACTGATGAGCGTCTTTTTAGGCCTGAAGATCAGAGGATCGGTTTTGGATCCATACACCTGGATGACCTCGTCGCCATCATAGTTGCCAGTGTTCTGGATGGTGACGCTCAGAGATACGGTATCATTCATAGAGGCTTCTTCCTTATCCGGTGTTGCCTCCAGGAAATCGAAGGTGGTATAGCTCAGCCCGAAGCCGAATTCGAACGCGGGTTCTCCTTTGAAGTAGCGGTATGTCCTGTTGTCCATGCTATAATCATCAAAAGGAGGGAGGTCGTCGACCGACTTATAGAAGGTGACGGGCAGCTTGCCGGAGGGATTCACGTCACCGAAGAGGATGTCGGCGAGGGCGTTGCCGCCCTCTTCGCCTTCGAGCATGCGTGTGAGGCCCATGCAGGCGATGGTGACGTCGGCCAGGCGTGCTTCCCGGAAACCGTAATAGGTGTCTATCCTGGTATACAGCCGGCAGCCCTGGAGGTAGTCGACGAGTGTGCCGGTGCCGGCGCGGGCCGTGATGCCCTCGAGGAAGGTCTCGCGGAGATCTCGCTCATCGGGGATGGCATCAAACTTATGGCGGCTTTTCTCGGGGCCGCTGTGGACGGCGAAGTGCTTGGCGCAGGCAGCGGCTTTGAGGTAACTGGGATTGTTGCCCTGCAGTCCCCTGACAAAAGCCACACCCAGGCATGCCGTCAGGTAAGGATCCTCGCCATAGGTCTCCTGGCCGCGGCCCCAGCGCGGATCACGGAAGATGTTGATGTTGGGCGACCAGAACGTCAGACCCGCATATTGTGCCCGGTTATTCTTACTGACGGCCGCATGGTATTTCGCCCCGGCCTCATCGGAGATGGCTGAGGCGACATGATACACCAGGCTGTCGTCGAAGGTGGCGGCCATGGCGATGGCCTGGGGGAAGACGGTGGCTTTGCCGGCACGCGCCACGCCGTGGAGCGCTTCGTTCCACCAGTTGTAAGAGGGTATGTTAAGGCTGTCGATGCCGGGACTGTTGTAAAGCATTAAACCCGCCTTCTGTTCCAGGGTCAGACGAGACATCAAGTCGTTGAGCCTGGCGTCCACAGGCAGGGAAGCATCGCTGAAAGGGCGAAAGCGGACGCCGGATTGCGGCAGGGCTGGGCCGGTCAGCATGATCGATAAAAATAACAAACCGTATCTGTTAAGCATGAGGCGTTATTCTTTTAGAAAACTTCGATGTCCTAAATGTACGAAGTTTTTATACACTCGTTATGATGACCTGCCTCATTCGTCTTCCATCTCCTAAAATTATCATAGTGGCTGAGATGGACAGAAACGGCGTCAGGTGCGTGCTTAATGTGTGACGTAATAAAGAAAATGACTCGGTTCTGTAAACGGAATGTCACCCGGGCACTTTCGCCAGGTGGCGGATCTGAAAATCCCATTTGCTGCTGTGATATTTCTTTCCTATGGTGAGTATCAGAATGCCTGAGGCGGTCAGTATAGTCCCATAGGTCATCATCGCGCCGCCTATGATAAATCCGTAAATGATCAGTATCATGACATTCTGTGAGAGCGATTGGGCAAATATGACGGCGCCTCCTGTCGTCATCAAAGCCCCGGCGCCCGTCACGACGCTTCCCACAGCCAAAGAACCCGCCGATTTTGTCCGGATGCGTTCGATCTGGCTTAAGGCCATTGTATCCTGATTCAGGGCAATGGAATCGCCGGCGGTTATGCCGAGTCGGCCTTTAACAGTCAAACCGGTAACTGTGCGGACCTTTATCCGCTTTCCCTCATGGATGACTTTCTCCTTGCCGGTGTTTTTTTTCTTCAGCATCAGGACTTCATTCTGGGCGGAAGCGGATATGTTAAGGTATACCACGGCCACCAAAATAAAACAGGAAAATCTCATTACAATAGCATCATTATAACCTGATAAAGATAGACAAAATATCATTAATTTGTCATGCTATGGATTAATGCTTCATTGAAAATATAAAATCTGATACTCCAAAATGGAGCCCGAATAGTAGTAGAAACTTTTATAAATTTGTAAAAAATGACTTCCAGTGAAAATCAGCCAGTTGATAAAACTCATTGAAGCAGACGGGTGGTATCTTATCCGGCAACGTGGAAGTCACAAACAATATAAACATCCCACTAAGAAGGGACTTATAACAATTTCGGGACACCGGCCATCGGATGAAATTTCAAAGGGCGCTCTTCATAGTGTGCTAAAACAGGCAGGTTTGGAGGATTTAAAATGAAAAAATATCTGATCATTATTGAAAGAACCAGCACCGGTTACAGTGGATACGTTCCTGATTTACCGGGGTGTATAGCAACCGGTAAAACGAAAGGCCAGGTTGAGAAAAACCTTTATGAAGCTATCAGGTTTCATATAGAAGGACTGAAGGAAGCAAAGCTTCCTGTACCTTCAAACAGATCGGAAGCAGGAACGGTATTTGTAAAGGTCTGAAATCGTATTACTTAATTGTTATTTTATTCCTATGTTCGGAAATGGATGGGATTGCAGGTGTTAATGTTAAGGTCACGCCTTCCATGTGGACACTTCTTAAAAACATATTATCAGGGGTATCCTTCCGGATTGCGTTGTTGATGCCGGTTTTCCTTGTTGGCATGATTACGGGATTAACCGCTCAGAGAAGCGATTCATGGGCCGCTGTTGACAGCATCGCTTTGCAGATGCCGGGATCATCCGCAAGAACTGCGACAGGCATAGCGGAATATATCTGTGCCCATTTCACGACTCAAACACAACAATCACGGGCGGCTTTCATATGGGTTGCCGAAAACATCCGCTACGATGTCGACAACATGTTCGCGACCAACTTCTACCGGGATACCAGTGAGATCGTAGAAAAAGTGTTGAAAAAGCGCAAAGGGGTGTGCATGCATTACGCCGGGCTTTTCAATGCGATCATGAACGAGGTCGGGATCAAATCCTATGTCGTTGCGGGATACACACGGCAGAACGGGACCGTCAACAACCTGCCCCACGCCTGGTGTGCCGCATTGATCGATTCGGCATGGTACCTGTTTGACCCGACGTGGGGCTCCGGTTATGTCCGGGACGGCAAATTCGTCAGAGAGGTGAACAATGATTATTTCAAGGCCGGACCGAAACAGTTTATCAGTTCCCACATGCCCTTTGATCCGTTATGGCAGCTGTTGTATCACCCCCTCACCAACCGTGAGTTTTATGAAGGTAAAGGTGCGGCTGATACAGGCAGATCCTATTTTAATTACCCGGACTCATTGAATAAATATGAACAACAAACCGAACTGGAGCGGCTTGTTTCATCCAACCGCAGGATTGAAATAAACGGGGTGATCAACTCACTGATCGCCGACCAATTGCAACATAACAAGGAAGGGATTGCCTATTTCAATGCCAAAAGAGATATAGACAAATACAATACGGCTGTGAATTCATACAATAATGGGATCGATCAGTTAAATCGGTTTATCAGTTACCGGAACAAACAATTCACGCCTGAGAAGCCCGACAGTGAGATCCGGCAGATGGTCGATACGGCAGAATATTTTCTGGCCGATGCGCTCAGGAATCTCGGGGAGGTGACGGATCCGCATCCGGAGGTGGCCAAGACAATGACTCAGCTGAATAAACTGATCCATAATGCCATGGCCACTCTGAATGAGCAGAAAGCATTTCTGGAGAAATATTTCACTACAGATAAAATGCTTAGAAAAACATTGTTTTACAGATAAATCTTTAAATAAATCAAAGCAATGACGTCAGAGCAAATCATTTCGGAACTGAAAGTGTTGTCGAATCCTGAGGCGGTGCAGGGCATGGCACGGTTCGGCATTAATCCCGACCTCACCCTTGGTGTTTCCATTCCGGCGTTACGCAGCATGGCCGGGCGGGTGGGAAAGGATCACCTATTGGCCCTCGAGCTCTGGGACACCGGTATTCACGAAGCCCGCATCCTGGCAGCATTCATTGACATACCCTTACAGGTCACGGAAGCACAAATGGAGAGGTGGGCCAATGATTTTGATTCATGGGATGTGTGTGACCAGGTTTGCAGCAATCTCTTTGATAAGACTGAGTATGCTTATCGGAAAGCCATTGATTGGAGCGGCCGGGACGGGGAATTCGTCAAGCGTGCCGGTTTCACCATGATGGCGGCACTGGCGGTGCATGATAAGAAGGCTCCGGACGATCATTTTGTAAGGTTTCTCGACATCGTCAAAGAAAAAGCTGGCGATAACCGGAACTACGTCAGGAAGGCGGTCAATTGGGCACTGCGGCAAATAGGCAAACGAAACCTCCATCTCAACACCATGGCCATTGAAACTGCGAAAGAGATCCAACTTGCAGACACTAAAGCAGGTAGGTGGATCGCGGCAGATGCCCTGAAGGAGCTTGCCAGCGACAGGGTACAGGAGCGGCTTAGGTAGCAGGTCAGCAAGTTTGAGGTTTATGGAATATTCAGGTTTCGAGAAAACAAATACCGGTTTTTATGGCAGCCATGCCTTGTTATCATAGGCGATCCACTCGTCCTTTATCTTCCCGTCCAGAAAGTGGATCAGGCTGATGCCCGACGTTTCAACATGACGAGTGATTGCTCCCGGGCTGTGCTTCATCAGTATGCGTGACTGCTGAATGCCTGCCGGTACCCGAAATGGCTGGTCGAGGGCATTGCCATATACAGCTCAAACCAGATGGGGACGTCTATTTATCCCGGTAAAGAAGAAACATACGCCCTGATCAGGCAGGGTAATTTTATGCCTCCGGATTATTATAAAACGAAGATGGAAGAGAAGATCAGAATACCTGTTGACAATAAAATAAGTTTTATGTATTCCGAATTCGGATGCATCGTCGATTATCTGATCAAGACTTATGGAAGAGACAAGTTCCTGGAATATATGAAACGGCTCACAACGGATAGCCATAACGAAGAGGTTTTTAAAAATGTTTATTCCGAGGACTTTGATAACTTTATCGGTAACTTCAAAAAACATGTCAAAGACAGCGGCACCCAAATGAAAGGAGAGCCAAACCGATGAAAAAAACAATTTGATTATGTCACCAACCTTAACATTCAGTTCGAATACCTGCAGCGTATCGATGTGGCACAGATGGTCAGGGAAAGTACTGATAAATGGTACAACCAACGGGAGATTGATGCTCTCGACTCTGACAGGGTTTTAAACCCTGTCAGGGTTTTAAACCCTGTCAGGGTTGAAGCCATCGAATTAATAGTTTTCATTGGGGTGGGAGCTACAGGATTCGAACCTGTGACCCCCTGCTTGTAAAGCAGATGCTCTGAACCGACTGAGCTAAGCTCCCGGATGTGGCTGGATGCCGGTCAATAAGGGTGCAAAAATAGTCAATATTTTTAATACAACCTCACTGAGGGGTTAGGTCATTCTTCAGGTGCCTGGGTATCACCACTTTCAAGCATTTTTATCTCAGGTATGGAGGCGCCGGCAATACCTTTGAGCGAGCCGTAGAAATTAACGGCGTTGGTGAGTATCTTCTCGAACTGTCTCTCCCGCTCCTTCCATATCTTCATCATGCGGAGTTTCTCATCCTGGTAGCTGTCGCGTAATCCGACGAATCCTTCGATGATGGCCTCGAACTGTCCCTTGAATTCGTTACTTGTGAGGTATTTGTAAAGCCATTCCATTTTTGTCTCCATCCCCTGCTGTGTGGTGGTGACCTCGTGAACCTGTATCAGCTCATGCCTAAGGACAAAGGCCAGTCCGTCTATCTCCCTGAAGGAGCATATCCAGACGCTATCCTTCAGTCCGAATTTGCCGATGCCGTCGGGCATAGTCTCGGTGACTAAGATGAGCACATCGGCCTTCTGTTCCAGGTTGTCGTCGCGGAGTTTCTGCAGCCAGTTCAGGTCGAAAGCTTTGGTGCGTTTGCTTTCGTAATAGATCTTGCCGCACACCTCGCCATGGCCGGCCCTGACGGTCTGTATCACGTCTGCTCCTTTCTGTCCTTTCTTGATCTCGCTGATCTCATCGAAGGGAAAGAGTGCCTTGAGTCTGGCTTCGAGCTCGAGCTCCTGCACTTCGCCCTGGAGCTGCATGGAGCCTTGGGCGGCCTTGCGCTGCGCTTCGTTGAGCTGCTCCTTCAGGTCGTCGATCACCTTTTCCTTCTCTTTTATTTTCAACAGATTGGCTTCTTCTACCTGACGCTGGATGTTCAGTTTCTCATCCCTCAGCTTATTGCTGAACTCCTGTTCTTTTTCCATGGCTATCTTCTCAGCCAGCTCCTCTTTTTCCCTCTGTAGCCTTTCCAGGTCGGCTTTGGTTTTATTCAGCTCCCTGACTTGGTTCGATTTCATGTCCAGCTCTTCGTGCATTGATTTCAGTTGCTCCGACACCTCGCCCATAACTTTACCGCGGATCTCCTTCTCGATACCTGATTTCTGGCTCTGCAACCTGTTTTGCACTTCGCTGCGCACGGTTTCGTCGAACCTCTCCCGTTCGGCTTGCAATTGGTCGAGCTTGGTCTGCAGCTCTTTGTCTTTTATGGCGGATTTTTTCTCGTACTCTTTTTTGATTTGCTCAGTGAGCTGGTGGTACAGCACTTCGCTCACGTTGATCTCGGTGCCGCATTGCGGGCAGGTGATGGTGGTTTTCTGATCCATGTTTGTTTAAGTTAATCCTTTGGCTTCATTCATTCTTTCTCCATTTCATCCATCAATCCGATATCAAGATCGGATAACGGTGCCAGTCATTTCCAAAATTACGCATAAAAGACGGCCCGGTTATCTTTTTTAGAGGTTGTTTTGAAGTTTTATAAAGGATCATGAATAACATAGTAATAAAACCGGAACAGCGATATATACCATTGAGATTATATCAAAACTGATATTTTTAATCAACCACAGAGGGCGCAGAGGAAGCACAAAGAACGCAGGGTGCTGAAAATTAATTCTTTATGCCTCCGTGTTCTCTGTTATCCTCCGACGCCTCCGTGGTTTAAAATAGTTTTGATATACCCTTCCAGGGGGTGAGGTTGTCTCTCACACCTCTTCAAACCATCCCTGGAAGAATCTGAGCTTATCCGGTTCGTATGTGAAACGCAATCCTTTGATGGTATGGCGTTTTTGGTAGAGTGCGATGATGCCTTCGGCGACGGCCTTCATATGATCACGCGTGTAGACGCGCCGGGGTATGGTCAGGCGCACGAGCTCGAGGGCAGGACGGTAATTGTCGCCTGTTTCGGGGTTGCGACCCTTGCTGACGTTACCGCGTTCCATGGCTCTGACACCGGTAGCGATGAATATCTGTGCGGCGAGCATCTGGGCGGGATACTGATCCTGGTCGATGTGAGGCAGGAATTGCCGTGCATCGAGGAAGATGGCATGGCCTCCCGGTGGCAGGACAATGGGTACGCCGGCTTCTCTGAGAAGTGTACCCAGGTATGCGGTTTGTTCTATGCGGGCGTTGATGTAAGCGTCGTCAATCATCTCCCTGAGTCCCTGGGCATGTGCGGCCATATCACCCGCCGAGGTGCCGCCGCTGCAATAGGTACCTTCGAAGACCTGCAACATCTCAAGACCTTTACGGTACCATTCCTCATTGTCGCGAAAGAGCAGACTGCCCGAGAGGTTGCTGAGCATGTCCTTTTTGCTTGAGATGGTGGCGCCGTCGCCATAGCTGAACATCTCCAGCAGAATATCGGCCACGGGAACGTTCCTGTAAGCGGGGTCTTTTCTCTGTATGAAACAGGCATTCTCGGCACAGCGCGTGGCGTCAAAGAAAACGGGTATATGCCGCGGTTTGCAGTATTTGTATACCTCCTTGATGTTATTCATCGAGACCGGCTGGCCACCGGCCATATTGACATCAAATTCAAATGACACATAGGAGAGTTTTTTTCCTTCGGCCGTGGCTTTTTTATAGATAGCATCGAGCTTTTGCAGATCGACATTGCCTTTCCATGGAAATTCCGAGCCCGGCTGATGGGCCTCATCGACGATGATATCGACAAATTTTCCGCCGGCCAGCTCCTGATGTTGCTTGGTGGTGGTGAAATACATGTTGCCCGGGACATAATCGCCGGGCCTGATGAACATCTGCGACATGATGTGCTCGGCGGCCCGCCCCTGGTGGGTCAGGATGATGTATTTATAACCATAGATCTGCTGTGACGTTTTCACGATCTCGTCATAGGCATCGGGTGTGGCGGGTGTTTCCTTGGCCTGAAGGTAAGCCGTCCACTGGTCCACGCTCATGGCGCTGGTGCCCGAGTCGGTAAGAAAATCGATGGTCACGTCTTCCGATTTCAGGAGGAAGGTGTTATAGCCGGCCTCTATCATCGCTTTCCGGCGCTGTTCTTCCGTGTCCATGCCGACATGTTCGATGGAATGGACGGTGTATGGCTCACAGGTAAAGGTATAGGCCTCCAGCTCGGGGATGAGCCATTCGAAACGGGCTTCGTTATGGAATACCGGTTTTGTCAGTGGATCAAGGGCGTTGATGCATTCACGTTGTCCGTATAATCTGACGATGGCTTCGCCGATCTGTTCCAACTGGCTGTTCATCAGCTCACGGCGCGGTATGAGCACCGGCAGCAGGCTGTCTTGCAGGCAGCGTCCTTCCATATAGGCGCGGACGCCTGACGTGAGGTACAGGGCTGCTGCCAGGGTATGAGCGGCCAGATCGCCTGAGAGGTTCAGGAACCTGTCGGCGTGGAGGTATACCCCGTTGAGTCCTCTAGTGAATGGTACCCCGCCACGTTCCAGGATGCCGGTGAGCACGGTGACCTGGTAATCGATCCAGGCAGCGTGCAGGCTGTCGGCCATTTCCCTGACACCGCCGGCGACCACTTCCATCGTGCGGCCTGCCATGCCCCCATAGGTGTGAAGACCTTCGTAAACAACCACGTTGTTCTGGTACTTTTCATGGTCTTCGATGTTCCTGGTAGCCAGGAAACCGCCCACGTTACTCATGGCATCCTGACCGGCGTCGAACACCAGCGTATGGCAGCCGGCTGCCAGCTCCCTGATGACCTCTTCAAGGGAACGGTCAGCATATGACGGCTCGTGGTTGATGATATAAAATGCCACTTCGACGATACAGGAAGCGTCAAAGATAAGTTTGGTGCCGTAAGTGTCGGCGAGTTTCTTGATCTCTGCCAGGTTGCCGGGTGAAACAGGCCGGTAACCTCCACCCTGGAGATCCACATATATCATAGCCACCTCTCCCTTGTGGCGCTCCAGCAGATCCCTGAGTTTATTCACATCAATATCCCCGGAAAAAACGCGATGATCTTCAAAAGTGAGCCGATGGCATTGCCCTCCAAAGGCTTCAAAAACGCCGAAGGGATTGCGGCTATTACCTGCAATAAGCTTATGTCCGTTGATGTGGGCCGTCGAGAGTAATTTGAACCCTCCGAAAATATTGTGGATAGGGCAGACATAGTCCAGTTCCAGGACATCTTTGACTGCCGAACTCAGGTTATAAAAATTCCTCGATCCGGCATACGCTTCATCCCCGATGAACAGATTACCCAATTGTTCCTGGCTCATAGCCGAGGTGCCCTGCGTGACCATGTCGAATGTCACCTGGCTGGCCGGGAGCAACCCTGCATTGAAGCCGACATTGCGTAAAAGCTTTTTTCTTTCAGGTAAGCTTTTAAACAATATTTTACGTACTGATTTGATTTTATAAGGCTCATGCATGACCATATTGTTTCCTTTCTTTATATGTTATGGTAAATCAGCTACACTGCGAATAATCTGGGATTTATTTCTTCTTCAGGATCAATCACACCGGGTCAACAGGATGATATTTTTTGGGCATGGCAAATGTAAAAAAATATGGTTAAATCCAAGTTATAAGTTTGAGATAAATTATGAGGTGTTCAGGCGGATCGTTTAATTTTTTTCATCCGGGTGCATGCTATTCTGCGAAGTGCCTTAAATTTGTTCTTCCTGAAATTCCGGACGATATTGAAAAAAAACGGTGTCTCCATACCTGTTGTTTTTGCAGTGGCTTTGTTATTCTTAACAGGGTGCTCCAGCACACGATGGCTGAAGCAGCCGGGATACCTTGTCAACCGCAATACCATAACCGTTGACGATAAAAAAGTTGAGGTTTCCGAGCTTGAGAACTATCTCGAGCAGAAACCCAATAAACGGCTTCTGGGGCTTTTCAGGGTAAGTTCCTGGATTTATGCGAAAACCGGTGATGGTAAACCCCGGAAAGCCAAGGTCTGGTTTAGGCGCAGGTTCGGCAAGCCACCTGTGATGCTCGATAACAATCTCACCGACAACGCGTGCCGCGACATGAGGATTTACCTTCATAACATCGGTTATTTCAATGCCACGGTGACACCTGAATACATCTACAGGAAGAATAAGGTTAACATTCATTATATGGTAGTAGCCGGACGTCCTTACATCATAAGGGATACCTCCTGGATCATTCCTGATGACACCCTGCGGCGCTATGTCGTATCCGGTCTTACGGGCTCGCTCATCAGACCCGGCGATCCATTCAATGCTTACACCTTGGACAGCGAGCGCGACCGCATCACCAGGCAACTCAAGAACCTGGGCTATTATGATTTCGTGAAGGATTACATCTCCTATGATGTGGATACCACCCTCAGCGATTACAGGCTGGATATCGCGGCCCATATCGCCAATGTGCGCACTCTCTCACCCCTTTATCCCGATTCGGTGATAGAGGTCAATCACAAAAGATTCATTCTTAATAACATATATGTCAATCCTGATGTCAATGTCCAGCTTCCGGCAGGTGCTCATTATGATACCCTTCAATACATGTTGCATCTGGGTCACCACGATTCACTGAGCGGGTACTATTTCCTTCATCATGGCCCTTTCAGCACCAGACCCAAAGTATATGTTCAATCCATTTTTTTCAAAAAAGGTGATCTTTATCATCAGGATGATGTGACGGAAACGAGTAACGGGCTGTCACGCCTGCCGGTGACGCGACTGGCCACCATCAATTTTGACAACCAGGCCTCGCCGTTTTTAGGGAGTGATTACGGTATGCTTGACTGCCGTATTAACATTGCTCGTCCGCCTATCAATTCCTTTTCCATTGAGACCGATGTCACCAACTCGGCGGGTAATCCGGGGCTGGCCGCCAATCTTTCCTTTCAGAACAAGAATATCTTCAGGGGTGCGGAGCTCTTCAGGATACAACTGCATGCTGCTGCCGAGTCGCAGAGCTCAGCACAAAAGGTGACCAAATACCTTGGCGTTTTCAACACCCTCACGGGCGGGTTGGAGCTCAGCCTGCAGTTCCCGCGGTTTCTCGCTCCCATCAGCCAGGACCGTTTTCCCAAATATTTCAAGCCACGCACCTCCATCATCAACAGTTATTTTTATGAGCGGTGGCCTTACTATGAACGCTACCTGTCGAACCTCACCTATGGTTATGACTGGGATCCGACCCCCCATACTCATCATTCGCTCTATCCCTTTGAACTGAGCTCGGTGAGCATCAACGTGTTCGATTCCACCGAGTTTTATAAGGTTATTTATGGGGGTCATGATCTGAGGCTCATCGAGCAGTATACCGACCACATCATCTTCGGCATGTTATACAAGTTTATATACAGCACACAGCAATTTAAGAAACCGGTCAATTTCATTTTTCTGGAGCTGGATGGCGAATCAAGCGGGAATATCCTGTATGCTTTCACAGGTTTGGCGGGGACGCATAAGAATCCTGAGGATAAGTACATCGTCCTGGGTATTCCTTTTGCTCAGTACCTTAAAGGAACCTCTGATTTCAGGTATTATAATTACCTGAATGAGAAGAATGTTATTATTTACAGGGGATATGTCGGACTGGGATGGCCTTATGGCAATTCACGGGCTTTACCCTTCGAGAGGGCTTTTTATGGGGGTGGCGCCAATGATATGAGGGGTTACACTTACCTGTTGCTTGGTCCCGGCTCATATCATAATGATACGATAAAAAATATTTACCGCATGGGTGATATTAAACTCATGGGTAATGTGGAATACCGTTTTCCCATCTATAAGTTCATTCATGGTGCCCTGTTCACCGATGCCGGTAACATATGGCTGGCGCATGAGAGTGAGACTTTCCCCGGGGGTGTTTTCCAATTCGACACGTTTTTAAGGCAGGTAGCCATCGACGTGGGCATAGGCCTGCGGTTGGATTTCGATTTTTTCATCTTCCGGGTCGATGTTGCCTCGCCTTTTCATGATCCGGCCCGTAAACCAGGCGAGCGGTGGTTGTTCACCAACGGCAACGTGTGGAACCTGGTATGGAACTTCGCCATAGGATATCCTTTCTGATGATTGTAACAGATCATATATCCATTTGCCCTCACCATATCATTACGCGTGAGAAGATGCCAATTGTCAACTGTCAACTGCCAACTGCCGACTATTATGACCACATCCGCCATTGAACATATGCTGCTTCGGCAATTCCCTTACACTCCCACACCGGGACAGGAGGAACTCATTGCCAGGCTGTCGGCATTCCTGATTGATTTTACCTCCCCCTCTATCTTTGTGCTGAAGGGTTATGCCGGCACCGGCAAGACCACCATTGTCAGCGCTCTGGTGCGTATTTTACCGGCTTTGAACAAGCAGGCCGTCCTTCTGGCTCCGACGGGGCGGGCAGCAAAGGTGCTGGCAGGTTATGCGGGCCGGCAGGCTCTGACCGTACACAAGAAGATATACCGCTTGCATGCTGCCGGTGACGGCAGCGTGGTCATGACCCTGCAGCAAAATCAGCATGCCGACACGTTGTTCATTGTGGATGAAGCTTCCATGATCCAAAATGATAATCCCAACGATTTCAGTCTGTTCTCACAACGCAATCTGCTCGATGACCTGTTGTTTTATATCAGCCAGGGCAGGCATTGCAAGCTTCTTCTCATCGGTGACACGGCGCAGTTACCACCCGTCGGTCTGACTCTCAGCCCGGCGCTGGATACGGCTTATATGAAAGCAGCCTACCACCGCGATATCATTGAACAGGAGCTGACCGGTGTCGTGCGGCAGGCTCATGACTCGGGCATTCTTTATAACGCCACCGCCATCCGCCATAAGATTAGCCTGGGTGATGCGGCGCCTCCTTTTTTCAGCATCGGATCTTTTGATGACCTGGCACCCGTCAGCGGTTATGATTTCGAGGAGCTGCTCAATGCGGCGTACACCGCCCACGGGTGGGGTGAGGTGGTGGTGATATGCCGCTCCAACAAAAGAGCCAACATCTATAACCGTGAGATACGCCGCCGTGTTCTGTACCAGGAAGATGAGATTACCACGGGTGATTACCTGATGGTGGTCAGGAACAATTATTACTGGCTTCCGGCCGGCAGCCAGGCGGGATTTCTTGCCAATGGAGATATCATTAAAATACTCCGCATCAAAAAGTATCATGAGCTCTATGGTTTCAGGTTTGCCGATATGACCGTCCAAATGGTCGATTACCCTGATGGGGAGGAGATCGATACGAGGATCATCCTTGATACCCTGTACAGTGAGTCAGCATCTCTCACCAGGGAGGAAAGCACGAACCTGTTCACTGCCGTGATGGAAGATTATACCGATACGGCACACAGACGTTCACGCGTCGAGAATGTCCGTAACAATCCTTTCTTCAATGCCCTGCAGGTCAAATTTGCCTATGCTCTGACATGCCACAAGACGCTGGGAGGGCAGTGGAATACTGTCTTTGTTGACCAGGGTTATCTCAGAGATGAGATGATCAATGTCGAGTTCCTGCGATGGTTGTACACGGCCGTGACACGTGCCAAACAACAGCTTTTTCTGGTAAATTTCGAGGAAAGGTTTTTTATGTGAAAAACCGGCGTGGGGTGGTAAAAGTTATTGGGTGATTATCACTACGGCATAGGCAGAGAGGCCTTCCTCACGGCCTACAAATCCCAGTTTCTCAGTTGTCGTCGCCTTTATCGAGATATCGTCAGGCCGGATACTCAAAATGCCGGCCAGGACTTTTTTCATTTCGGGGACATGGGGTGATATTTTGGGATGCTGCAGACAGACGGTGGTATCGATGTTTCCGATATGGTATCCTTTTTTCTCCAGCATGGCTTTCACTTTTCGCAACAGCATTTTACTGTCGATGCCTTTATATTCTTCAGAGGTGTCGGGGAAGAGGGTGCCGATATCGGGCAGGGCGGCAGCGCCGAGGAGGGCATCGCAAATGGCATGAATGAGGACATCGGCATCGGAATGTCCCAGGGCACCTTTGGAATGGGGGATCGCCACACCGCCGAGGATCAGCGTGGTAGCCGGCTTAAGCTGATGAACATCAAAGCCAAAGCCCGTTCTGATTCTCATATGTTCGGTTTATTCGTGTTTTTCTTGCCTACGGCATCGAAGTTAAAGGTGAGCGTGAACCGCAGGGTGTTCTCCAAAGGATTCTTCTGATCGGTGGGAATAAGGTATGAGAAATCCAGTCCGAACACGTTGTAGCGAAGACTGGCACCTAAGGTGAAAAATTTACGGTTACCTTTGGTTTTGTCTTCCCAGAAATACCCGCCCCTGATACCGAATTGCTTGTCGTACCAGTATTCGGCGCCGATGCTGAAACTGAATTCACGCATCTCTTCCTCAAAACCGCCGGGGGCATCATAAAAGGACTGATACATGGCCCTCACGATGCCGATATTGGGGTCCCTGCCCGCCAGAATAACGTTCTTGTTGATGGTGGTGTCGTTGCCGTTGATAATGGTATCGTTACCATAGACAGGGGATGTGGGGACGAGTAATTTATTCACGTCGATCATGAAGGAAAGGGTGTTGTATTCATCGATATCGAGGGTGATGGAGGGGCCTAAACGAAGGTTGGTGGGGATAAAATCCTTTTCGGTATTATCGTCGCTGTATGATATCTTGGAGCCTATGTTGGAAATGTTGACGCCCAGGTTGAATGAACCGCCATAGAGGGAATTGCTTTTTAGGGGGGTGGTATAGTAAAAAGCCACGTCGGTGGCACCGGCATTACCCGCTTTTGTGGCCGCTCCTGCCACATTCTGTCCCTGTGTCAACTGCGAATGGATAAAACGTGCCGACACGGCAGCCGACCATTTGGGACCCAGTTTACGGGAATAGGTGACATCGACTGAAAATTCGTTGGGTTTGTAATTACCGATGATTTCGCCGGTGATATCCGTGAAGGTGATGTCACCCAGTGAAAAGTAAAGCAGGGAAGCGCCGATGGTTTGCTTATCGTCGATACGTTTAAATCCGGCCAGGTAAGCCAGGTTAATATCGCTGACCAGGGCCCGCAGCCAGGGGCTGTAAGAGACCGAGAAGCCCATATCCTTGTCGACGAAGGCGTATTTCGCCGGGTTCCAGTGCATGGAATTGGCGTCGGGGGAAGAGGAAACGCCGGCATCGCCCATGCCGCCACCTCTGGCGTCGGGAGCTATCATCAGGAAAGGAACAGCTGTGGTGATGGTGTTCAACTCCCGACCGGTATAATTATATTTAGGACTCTGGGCAGTCGCTACACACATGATGAACAACAGACCTGACAGCACCATCAGCTTACGGTTCAGAGAAATTTTTTGCATAAGACAGGCATTTTGGGGTTGCAAAGATATGAAAAAATTTTTGATAAATAAACGCTTATTGATGACTCTTATTGTACGCCGGGACAACTTGTTATTTTAGGATAATCAATTTACCGGATAACGTTTGAATGGAGTTCTTATTATTATCGACGGTGACAGAATATAGGTACATGCCGCGACCCAGTCTTTGCCCGTTATCACCGTTACCGTCCCAGGTGATGGGAGGCGCATGATAGCCTTGTGACAGCACCGTGAGGGGTCCGATGGTTTTTACCAGTTTCCCCAAGATATTAAAAACACGGATCTCCACTTTAAGTTCAGCATTAAACTGGTTATCATCGAAAGTAAAGGAGGTCCCTTCGGTTACAGGATTGGGGTAATTATACAGGTGTGATAAGCCCAGTGTGATGGATCGCGAAACGATAAAATCCGTTGTCACCGTGGAGGAATTGTTCATCAGATCCCATGCTTTAAGGGTGACGGTGTGAGGTCCGTCGTCGAGGTCATAAAGCGGGTAGGCCAGCGACCCGCACCGGTAGTTATCAAGACCAAATTCAAAATAATTATTGAGAACAAACAGGTTGTTTGGATCATTGTCAAGGTAGGCTACGATATCGTGACCTATACCGTTGCCGTTGGCATTTATCCCGCTGCTGTCGCACATAAAAGCCAGCAGGATGGGATTTTCGTTGACCAGGGAGCCTGGTGTAAAAATGGTATCGTTGAGATACAGGGTGATCTCAGGGCCCTGCAGGTCGCCGCCGGCAGAGGCATCCATGCCGCCGATGACGAAGTTATTGAAGTAGCCGCCGGCATCGGTGGTGCCGTCGGTGGCATAATAGCTTATTTTCCCGAAACCATAATTGTAGGCGATATCCTGTGGGACTTTAAAGGTGAAAGTGAAGGTTCCGTTGACGACGGTGGCCTGACCCTTGAACAGGATGTCTTTTTGTATCAGGAAAGTGTCGGGAATGCTCTTTGGATCATTGCCGAGGGTAGAACAGACAGAGGTTTTATCATAGACAACCGGATAAACGATACCGTTAAAGTTGGTTTGAGTGTTTCCGTTATCGTCCACCACAGCACCTTTGACCGTCACTTTGGTCAGGGCCCGGATGGTATCGGCCGCGTCGGTGAGCGCCCTGTTATTAAAAGCTGTTGTCACCACATTGAAAGAGGGGTATGACAGCCTCAGGGCAGGATCGCCCAGCAGGACGACGTTCCTGAGGTTATCGTTAGCCGGGTTTTTCGACAGCATGATGAGGTCACCCATACGCCAGTACTTACCATCGGTTTTTTCAAACACGTGGGTATAAAAGCGCTGGTTTAAAGTAAAATTGGACTGGGCAAATGCCAACCTGGTGGTGGTGATCAGTGCGATGCCGCCTCCGGAAGGGTTGAGGAACACCTCTTCGCCTGCGGAAGTCCTCGCCGGATCATCAAAGCGGCTGAATTCACATGTGGCGGTGACAAAGAAAGGAAGCTTGTCGTAATTGGTCCAGTGCATGATATCCTGCATCTCCAGCACCTTTTCGTTAGACCAGCCTTCCTCGCCGCCATGACCGGTATAATTCAT
>Ga0172363_10001279_pt1 | contig 20268 bp, 15 predicted proteins | sample LakKivs2_kivu2a2_FD_114541 | JGI IMG/M metagenome (GOLD analysis project Ga0172363, IMG submission 114541) | Sediment microbial communities from Lake Kivu, Rwanda - Sediment s2_kivu2a2 | ecosystem: Environmental > Aquatic > Freshwater > Lake > Sediment | place: Rwanda: Western Province, Lake... | reverse complement strand
TTCTTTCGGAAATCGACCAGAGTTATGGCCAGGCCGGGGCAGAAGACCACACATCGCTCACAGCCTGTGCAGCCTTTGCCGTCTATCTCATCATAATAGACGGGGAGTCTCCTGACATCACCGTGATCAACTTCTATCAATTTTCTGGGACAGACTGCTGAGCAAGGGTCGCATGGAATTTCCTCGAGGCAGTGAATAACCGGGAAAACACCGGTTTCTTTTTCCGGGAAAAATTCGGGGTAGGTTTTTCCTGGCTTTGATTTGAGAATGTCCGCAGTCTTATACCATGAAGAAGGAATTTCGCCCTCATAGACGCCCAGTTCACGGGCGATTTCCAGACCTCGGATTTTTCCAGAAAAGATTGCAGCAGAGGCTTCCGCGATTTCTTCAGCATCTCCAGCGGCATAAGCTTGAAGCCCAAACTCTTCGGCTTTGACATAGAACTCGTTAACCGGGTCAAGTCCTATGGCTATCAGGACCGTATCGCAGACGAATGTTTTTTCTGTGCCTTTTACGGGCTTAAACTTTTCATCAAGCTTAGCTATTGTTACTGACTCTACGGCTTCGTGGCCGTTGGCACTGAGAATGGTATGAGAAGTCAGAATCGGAACACCCAGGCGAGCTAACTTGTCCTTGTGAACCTTGTAGCCTCCACATTCGGGCATAACTTCGACCAGACCAACGACCTCAATCCCGGCCTGTAGAGCATGATAGCCGGCAATCAAGCCGACATTGCCGCCCCCAACGATAAAAAGCTTTTCTGCGGGCTTGACAAGGTCGCGATTGACCAGGGTCTGAAAGGCTCCCGCTCCATAAACACCCGGAAGAGTGTTTCCAGGGAAAGCCAGAGACTTTTCCCTGGCACCTGAGGCAACCAGAAGAATCCGTGGCTTGACCAGAGCATATCTTTTCCCTTCTTTGAGAATTCCAACTTTCCGGTCGCTGAAAACGGCCAGGGCAGTACTCTGGACCCAGATTTTTAACCGGGGAAACTTTCTGAGTTCATTTTCCAGTCTGGTGGCAATATCAATTCCCCTTGTTCCAGCAAAAACTGCGTCCACTGTGCCAAAAAAGCGATGTGTTTGTAGCACCAGCTTGCCGCCCAGACGGTGCTTATCATCGACCAGCAGGCAGTCAACTCCGAGTTTGCCAAGTTCAATAGCTGCGGACAGCCCGGCCGGACCCCCTCCAATTATCAAGACTGAGACTTCGATTTCTTCAATTGACCCGAAATTAATGTTTCCTTCGGGATTGACAGGCGGGAGCTGCGGCAATCCGCTAACAGGCCGAATTCTCATCCCGGGCTTAATAAGTTCCATGCAGGATTTAACCGGAAAGTTATCAGCCAGAACCAGACATTGAGCACATTGACCATTGGCGCAGAATATGCCCTGGGGAGCCCCATCCTTCTGGTGATAATTAAAGATTCTTATTCCGTTGGCAAAAAGAGCCGAAGCAATGGTTTCTCCTTCTCTGGCCGTCAGCTCCAGATCGTTCCAATAAAATCTAAAGGTGGGCCTCTCTTCTATAGGCAGAACAGGATGTTTATACAAACGATTATCGGCCAAAAGAATCTCCTCTCCGCAACGATTTACTTCAACAGATTAAGGAAAAATTTCAGCCAAAATTAAAGGCTAAATTATAGCATAATAGATTTAGAGAAAAAACATTCTCCAGGAATTTTGAGAAAGGGGGCGGAGAAGTAAATGAAGGTAAAAATGTTTTTGTTAAACTCTGCAGATTTAATATAATGTTTTTAACCATTTGCGGGTTAAATCCGGTTGAATGGAGGTTAAAATGAAATCATGGGTCAGCCGATATCGGTTTATTCTATTTCATATTCTTATATTAATTATTCCGGGTTTAATGACGGAAGCCGGAAAGGCAGATCAGAAAAATTATCATCTTTTAACGGCTGATACTTTTTTTGACTTTGAGACTATAAGAAATCCACAGATCTCACCGGACGGAAAGAATATTGTTTTTACCAGAGGCTGGATTGATAAGATAAATGACCAATCAGTATCAAACCTCTGGATTGTTGATCCTGAAGCGAGCAGGTTGCGTGAACTAACGGCAGGCAACTGGTGTGATTACAATCCGGTCTGGTCTCCTGACGGGAAAAAGATTGCCTTTACCATGTTTGTTCCTGCTGATAAGTCCATTCTTCCGGTAAAGCTTCCCAGAAGGCCGGAAAACGCCAAATGGGCCGCGCCCGCCATTATTGTCGGCAGATTTTCGTGGCGCGCTGATGGCCGTGGTTATTTGCCAGAGGGAGACACTCAGGTCTTCATAATTGATGCTCGGGTCGGAGGAACACCCAGGCAGGTTACTTCGGGAGATTATTCCCACAGCGAGCCCGAGTGGTCTGCCGACAATCAGAAAATTTACGTTTCAGCTATCAGAAAGCCCGAGCCAGAGTATCAGTTTGGCGGAAGCGGAGGAGGATTACTGACGGCCTGGATTGTTGGACATACCAAAAGATTCAGAGCTGCCGTTTGCATGAGACCGGTCATCAACTGGCATTCTTTTGTCGGAACCACTGATTTTCCCGGCTGGCACAGACAATTCAAAAAATATCCATGGGAAGACCCGGTGGAATATGCAGAGAGGTCGCCTCTGAACTATGTGGCCGATGTCACAACGCCCACTATGATTATGACAGGAGAAGCTGACCTGCGGACCCCAATCGGACAGAGCGAGGAATTTTACAGGGCCTTGAAAATGCTTAAAAAAGAAACATTGCTGGTCAGAATGCCAGAAGAATATCATGGCTGGCGACGGCCGACTCATCAGTTATTACAGCAACTTTATCTCCAGGCCTGGTTCGAAAAATACCGGGTTAGAAAGTGAAAGGAGAGGGAAACATGGCCGACCTGACGGGAATCTCTATTGAACCTTTTCGAGGCGACCTTGAATCTCTGGAGAAAATGGCTCATCAGGCCTGGAGAGATGAATACGGAGTGGCTTCTTTTCCCAATCTTTACCGGCCTGATTTTGTCAGGTACCTGATGGAAATAGCCGCAGACCCCAAGCATTTTGTGGCTGCATATAAGGGAGAAGAAATACTGGGCTTCCTGGCTAATCTGCCTCGCAGTTTTTATTATCAGAGAAAAACATACAGGGCCATATTGAGCTGTTTGCTGGTTAGCCGCAAAGAATATGCCCGCAGGGGTCTGGCCCAGGCCATAATCAGAGAAGCCTTAAGAATCAATCAGGAAATCACGCGTTATGACTTTGCAATGCTTTACCTGGAATCTGGTCACAGATCATCCAGGCTCATAGAAAAGTTCAGAAAAGAAGGAAATCCGCTCCAATTTTTGAAAAAAATGTTTGTGCTGGGGCGAGTTCTGGATCTGGACAGAGTGGCTTATTCTGAAGGCCTTAAGGGCTGGGAGAAGCTGGCCATAAAGCTGTGGGGTGCTCACAGGGTACCAAAACTCAGACTCTCTGAGGATTTTTGTTTTGAAGATTTCAAGCTAACTGACCTTGGAGATGCCATGAATTTACTGAATAGCTATGTCGGAAAAGCAGACCTGGCCAGGGTCTGGCTGAGCGAACAAGAACTGAGGAAGGAGCTCGTTTTTCCGGGAGTATCGAAAACTATGGGTCTGAAAAGAGACGGTAAACTGGCCGGTCTTTTGAATTACTTTGAACATGAACACATCGGAAAAAGTGTGGAGCGCTGGGCCTGGTTAAACCACCTCCACCTTGATTGTCTGAAGCCGGGAGAAAAAGTACGGGTCGTTAAATCTTTTTTGAATCATCTGGCCGGACAGGGGATGATAGGAGTTATCGAGTGGGATAAAGGATATTATTCACCTGGTTTTCTTTACCGCGCACGTTTTTTCCCGTATTTCAGGAGCGTCAATCTTTATGCCTGGGTTTTCAATGAGGATTTAAGCTTCAAACAGCTTAAGAGCGTCTATGAGGTCCAGATTTAATAAATTTCCGCAGGCTCGATTTGTTTGAATCCAATATTTAGGCTCAGGTTCTTTTGGTCTCTGACATTGAAAAAGGCTGATTTACCTCTTTGATAAGTGCGCTCCCCATTTTTTGGTTATTTTTAAAAACTTTTTTTCTCAAAAATTATTGTCCTTAGCGTTTCTCTTAAGGCTTCTTATCCAATGATTAAGATTATCATAGATATAAACAAAAAGAGTTTTCTTGATTAGAAAATATCTATCTTGGAACCTGCCTTCTATTCTATTTTTTTCATCCCTGATGGATAATTCAAGATGATAGAAAAATTAATAAAACTGTGTTTAAATAAAAGACCAACTGCGGAGTCTAAGGATGAGGAAAAGCAGTTTTTCTTTCAGTTTGGTTTTTTTGATTATGTTTATTTCTCTAATTTTGGCGGCAAGAGGAAATTTGTTTGAGATAAAAACTGTCGTTCACCCACCAGTGGATAGAATAAACAGGTATTACGTCTGCAACCGGGCCCCGCTTCGGCCAAATTCTCTAATCAAGCTGCCATTCGGTCATATAGCACCAAGGGGCTGGATTCTGAGCCAGCTTCAGCTGATGCGCGACGGTCTAACTGGTCATCTTCAGGAAATATCTAAATTCCTTAAGGACGATTCTGGCTGGCTCACCCTTAAAGGCGGTGGCTGGGAAGAAATGCCTTACTGGCTTAAAGGCTATGGCGACCTTGCTTATCTTCTGAAAGACCAGGAAATGATCGCTCTGGCCCGAAAATGGACCGAAGCCATTCTCAGAAGCCAGCAGCCCGATGGGTATTTCGGCCCGGTTGCTAACAGAGAGAATAATGACCTCTGGCCTAACATGGTAGCCCTGACCTGTCTTCAGAGCTATTATGAATTCAGCGGTGATGAAAGAGTGCTGGACTTTATGTCCAGATATTTCCGTTACCAGCTAAACCTGGCCGAAGAAGAATTATTGCCCGGAAGCTGGCAGAAGCTCCGGGGCGGAGAAAATCTTGAAAGCGTTTACTGGCTTTACAACCGGAAAGGTGAAAAATGGCTGCTTGAGCTTGGCCATAAGATTTTCAGGCGGACAGCAGACTGGACTTCTCCCATTTTGGCACCCGAACGCGACCGTAACTGGGAAAAAAGTTCTTTTTACCACGGTGTGAACATTGCCATGGGGATCAGGTATCCGGGTGTTTACTACCAACAGGCAAAGGATAAAAAGCTCCTTGGGGCACTGGAAAAGAATTACCAACAGCTGATGCAGGCTTACGGGCAGCAACCTGGAGGCATGTTCGCAGCCGATGAAAACATAAGGCCAGGCTACAACGACCCCAGGCAGGGAGCAGAGACCTGTACGATGGTTGAGTTCATGCACAGCTTTGAATCCCTTTTGAAAATCACCGGTAACGCTCTCTATGCTGACAGATGCGAAGAGGTTGCTTTCAATTCCTTACCTGCGGCTATGACTCCAGACCTGAAGGCATTGCACTATCTTACTGCTGCCAATTTAATCTCCTGTGATAGCACAGGCGAACACGATTTCCAGAATTCAGGCACCCTGCTGTCCTTTGACCCCTGGAAATACCGTTGCTGTCAGCACAACGTGGCTTTTGGCTGGCCATATCTGGCTGAACATCTGTGGTTAGCCACATCAGACGAAGGAGTGGCGGCAGCAATCTATGCGCCATCAACGGTTGAGGCGATCGTGGGAGGAAGGGGTCAGAAAGTCAAAATAATAGAAAATACGGAATATCCATTTGACGAAAAAGTCGCACTGACTGTTTACCCTGAAGCCTCGGTTGATTTTCCGCTGTATTTGAGAATACCGGTCTGGGCTGAACAGGCATATGTTACTGTGAACGGGGAAAGGCCGGTCAGGATTAACTCTCCTGGCAAGTTTTTAATCCTCCGCAGAAATTGGCAAAAGGGAGATCAAGTTATCTTAATCTTTGATGAACCGATTAAGATTAAATTCTGGGAAGGAATCGGCAGACCCGTGTCGGTTGCCCGTGGTCCCTTGTGGTTTTCTCTGGAAATTAAAGAGGAATGGAAAAGATGCGGCGGTACCGACGATTGGCCCGGCTGGGAAGTCCTGCCAGCTTCAACCTGGAATTATGCTCTGATGCTTGACCCTGAAAATCCGTCGAAGAATATCAGGGCGGTGTCTGAGAAATCAGCGGGTTATCAGCCTTTTTGTCTTGAGGCAGCTCCGATTGTTCTGGAAGCCAGAGCCAGGCGCCTGCCCGATTGGAAGCCTGATAAGAAAATGGCCGGGAAGGTACCAGCAAGCCCTGTTTTATCAACGCAGCCAGAAGAATCTGTGAGGCTTATTCCTATGGGTTGTGCCAGATTACGGATTACCTGTTTTCCCTGGATGAAAGAGAAATCCTGAAAGGATAACGGCGAAACGGTCAGAAAAAGAGATTAAGGTTAACAAAAAAATGAGGAGTCCAAATATACTTCCCGGGGAAGATTCTGAACGCAGTGTTGAAAGGTATTAGATATGAAGAGGAGAAGAATCCTGGTTTTGATTTTCCTTTTGATTTCCCTGGCCTTAATAATCGTGGGGTTGTATACCGGGGAATTTCAGACGGTCTGGCTCAAAGCTAAGACAATCTGTTTAGAATGCATCGGTATAGGATGATTTGTGCGGCTCGTGGAGCGAAGGATGCAAACAGAGAAAAAAAGAAGAATCTTTCAGGTCATAGCTGCACTCGGCTTTAATCTTGACCTTATTTCACTTTTCCGAGCAGAGGTCAGCCAAGTTAAAACCAAAGGAATCTGCATTCCGGCTTTAAACTGCTATTCCTGTCCGGCAGCCATTGGTGCCTGTCCAATTGGCTCTCTTCAGAACGCTCTTAACTCTTTAATCCATAATCTCAACGCCGGCCAGAAGAAACTGGGTTTGTATGTTCTTGGAAGCCTCGGGCTGATGGGAACTATTGGCGGCCGGTTACCGTGCGGCTGGTTATGTCCTTTTGGGCTGCTTCAAGAACTTATCTATAAGCTTCCAGTGCGTAAATTTCAGATTCCAAAATTTCTGACCTATCTTAGATATTTAGTCCTGATAATTTTGGTGATAACCCTGCCCCTCATAGTTGTCGACGCCCTCGGAATGGGTGAGCCTTGGTTCTGCAAATGGGTCTGCCCTGCCGGGACCCTTGAAGCCGGAGTTTTGCTGGCTCTTCTCAATCATGGAATTCGTTCTCAACTTGGATTCTTGTTCGGCTGGAAAATAGCCGTTCTGGCTGTTTTTCTAATCTGGATGTCTGTTTCGTCAAGACCCTTCTGCAGGACCACCTGCCCGCTCGGAACCATTCTGGGGTTTTTCAATCAAATCAGCGCCTTCAGAATTCAAGTCGATAACGAGGCCTGCATTGTTTGCGATGCCTGTCAAAAGGCCTGTCCGGTCAACATCAGAATATACAAAGATCCGGACAGTTCTCAGTGTATACGTTGTCTGAAGTGTGAAGCAGTCTGTCCTACCAGCTGTGTTTCTCACGGGTTCTGGTTTGAGTCTATCGAAGGAGTGAAAGTTATAAAGACCCCGGAAACTATTCGTTGAGAAAGATGCGTTGATTTAAAAATATATCGATCCTAAAGTTAGCTTATCTTCGACCATAATCTTTGATCATTGTTTGAACTTTAATCTCTGAACTAAAAAGATTCTCCGGCTTTAAAATAAATGCCGGTGCTGCCAGGTCCAAAAGCAAAATCTATTCTGAGGTTGGCATTTTCTTTCGGAATGATTTTGAACCTGAGGCCAAGGCCAGCAGCGTATTTCAGATTATCCCAGGTAAAGTCACGAAAGCGGTCAGCTAAACTTCCCATAGCCCCGAAGACGACCCCGCTGAATTTCCTCCAGATCGGGAATCTGTACTCAGCCTGAAAAGCCAGCAGGTTTCTGTCCCGAAAACGCCCGTTGTAATATCCTCGGAGCAAAGAATCTCCGCCAATTCTGGGTAGCTTGTAGAATGGAACTTCGCCAAGACTTGTATCAAGAATTGCCTGAAAAGCCAGCACCTGACAATCGGCGACGGTCAGATAATTTCTGAGGTCAAGTCTGAAGCTGAAGTAATTAAAATCACTGCCAAACATTCTATCGTTCCAGAAGCCAAAAGCCTGTAGATAATAGCCGCTGACGGGATAAAAGATATTATCCCTGTTATCAAAGTTTATGATCAGTCCCAGTCCGGACAGTAGTCCTCCATCGCTTCCAGAAATAAGTCCTTGGTCGAGAAGCCCTCCAGCTTTCTTCTCGACGATTCGACAACTTTCGAGGTGATACTTAACGCCAAGGTAAAGAGAAGTTTTTTGAAATAACTTTCTCTGAAGGCCAATTTCCATAAAATAGGTCTGTGGTGTATAGCTTTCCTCAAGAGATTCATCAGCCTCGGCTCCGATGCCCCAGAATTTGGTTGGGAAGCGTTCTGCCAGAAAACTCCCTGTAAGAAATACAGAATTGTTCTTCAAATAGATTTCAGGTTTAACTTGAAGATTAAACTGCTTCATCTGAGTATAAACAGCTGCAAGAAAAAGAGTGCTCGGCCGGGCTTGCTTGAAGAATAAACCGAATCTATAAGTAAACAGGCTTCCAGCGCCAAAAGCTAATTTCGTCTCTGGAGTATAATAAAGAATAGGCAAGATGGTAATCCCGACCTTGTCTTTTTCGTCTTTTTCGACAATGGTAATTTGTCCGGATTGGCTCTTCGCTTTGGTATCCGCCGAAAGATGGACACTTAAGGTGAACAAAATAATGAGCAGAAAGGTGCTGCCAGCGCTTGCAATGCGTCTAAGTCTATTGTTTTCAAGCTGAAACATAAGCCATTATGTTAGGAGCATTTTTGCCGGGTGTCAATAGAGCAATCAGGATTTTTTTGTTTTTTCTCGAGAAAATAGCTTTCGCCGATTATTCTTTTTCACTTATCCATGGCTCCCGGACCGGTCTTAAGAAGCTTAAAAGACAAACAACGGCCGCCAAAAAGAGGCATAAAGAGCCGGTTATTTCTTTAATTGAGTTGAAAACCCTTTCTATTAAGGTTTATTCTTAAAAGGCCAACGCACAGCCTCATAAGGAGGGAAAAAATGAAGAAGTATTCTTTAGAGAATCTTGAAGATAGACTTAATATGTTTCCCTCTCTAAGACTGACTTCTTTACCAACACCTTTGTATCCTCTTGAAAACCTGAGCTTGGCACTCGGAGGGCCAGCGATTCTGATAAAAAGAGATGATCTCACCGGTCTGGCCTTTGGTGGTAACAAATCGAGAAAACTGGAGTTCATCATTGCAGATGCCCTCCATAAGGGTGCTGACACCATAATCACCTGGGCGAGCCTTCAATCCAACTGGTGTCTGCAGTTAGCTGTGGCTGCCAGGAAATTTGGATTGAGACCGGTTCTGGTTCTTTTTAAGACTTATGATTTGCCTTTTTCTTATGACGGAAATCTGTTGCTTGATTTCCTGGTTGAAGCTGAGGTCAGGGTTAGAGAGGCTGAAGAAAAAGGGAAATCAATCGGCTTAGGAAAAGCCTTCAGGCTGTTAGAAGAAATTGCCGAAGAAGAAAAGAATAAGGGAAGAAAACCCTACACAGTTTCAGTCGGCGGTTCAGCGACGGGTGGTGATATGAACAAGCCGCTTGGAGCGCTGGCCTATTTAAAAGCTATGATAGAGATTGAGAAGCAAATGAAAGAAATGAAGACAAAGTTAAGCCATATAATTATCGCATCAGGTTCTGGCAGCACACAAGCCGGGCTTTTGGCCGGCGTAAAAGCTCTTGGTCTTGAGACAAAGATAATCGGCATTTGTGTGTCAGACACCAAGGAAGAATTCAAGCCTCGGGTTAAGGACATAGCCATAAAATTAATTAAGTCACTACAGATAGAGGTAAAAATTGAAGACCGGGACGTTATTCTGTTCGACCAATATCTTGGGCAGGGCTATGGAGTGGTCGATAAGGAAGTAGCGGAAATCATCAGGCTGATCCTGAAAAAAGAAGGACTGGTGCTTGACCCGGTTTATACCAGTAAAGCCATGATCGGTCTCGTTGACCTGATTAGAAAAGGATATTTCTCTCGAGAGGATAGAATCTTATTCGTTCATACGGGAGGCACGCCAGCTCTTTTTGCTTTCAAGGACAAAGTGGTAGAAAGCCTGAGGTAAAAAAATTAAGAAACTTTCTCTGCCTATCTTGTTGTTGACTTTAAATATTTTAGAAATTCGGAGCCAGTGGTTAAAATCAGCCATGTATCGCTGGCCAGGGTGGCCCGGTAGGTCTCAAGAGTTTTTAGAAACTGGTAAAATTCCGGGTCGAGATTGTAAGCCTGAGCATAGATTCTGGTAGCTTCAGCCTCAGCCCTGCCTTTGATCTCCTGGGCTTTTTTGTAGGCTTCAGAACTTATTATTTTTAGCTCGCGTTCCTTCTGGCCACGAATTTCAGCGCTTCGGCCTTCGCCTTCAGACCGGTATCTGGAAGCAATCCTGTTCCTCTCGGCAATCATCCGGTCAAAGACCTTTTTCTGAACCTCATCCACGTAGTTTACTCTTTTTATTCGAATGTCTTTTAGCTCCACACCAAACTCAGGTGTAATCCTGGAAGCCCTTTCCAGGATTATCTCAGCAATTCTTGCCCGGCCGACCTGAATCCTGCCGATGATCTCTGAATAATCAAGAAGAGTAGATTCTTCGCTCAGGTTGAATTCCCTGTTGGTCGACCTGACTATTTCTATGAGGTCGGAGCTGGCAATGACATTTCTTGTTTCACCATCGACAACGTCATCAAGTCTGGAATGAGCCCCTCGCTCATCTTTAACTCTCTGATAAAATACGAGGGGATCGCTTATCCGCCAACGACAATAAGTATCAACCCAGATGTATTTCTTGTCTCTGGTAGGAATCTGATTAGCGTCTCCATCCCACTCCAGCCATCTCTTTTCAAAGTAGTTTGCCTTTTGTATAAAAGGAATTTTGAAATGCATGCCCGGTCTGGCTATTGCCCCGCCGATAGGCTCGCCGAATTGGGTAATGATTACCTGATTGGTTTCAGAAACAATGTAAACTGCGTCTACCAGAAGAATCAATAGAAGAACCGCAATGGCTGCCAGTAATATTTTAATAGCCTGGGATCTCATTTTTTCACCTCCTCGCCAAGATTGAGCAGAGGAACAAGGTTTTTCTGATTCTCATCGACGATTATTTTTTTCGTTATTTTGGGCAAGACGTCGTTAAGTGTTTCTAAATACAATCGCTTTCTGGTAACAGCTGGAGCCTTGGCATATTCTTTGTAGATGGAAACGAATCGCGAGGCATCTCCCTGAGCATTGTTCACTCTTTCAGCAGCATAACCTTCAGCTGCCCTGATCATCTGTTCAGCTTCGCCCTGAGCCTTCGGGATCTCCTGGTTATATTCAGCCCAGGCTTCGTTTATTTTTCGTTCTTTTTCCTGAAGAGCCTGGTTGACTTCGTTAAAGGATGGCTTAACCGGGTCGGGTGGATTGACATCCTGAAAAATAAGCTGGCTGATTTCAAAGCCAAGTTCATAAGTGTCAACCAGCTTCTGCAGCCCGGTCATGGCTTCGCTGGCAAGTGCTGCTCTTCCAAAGGTAATGACCTCATCGACTGAAGCGTCTCCTACTACCTCCCTGACTACTGCCTCGGTCATGGCCCGGAAAGTCTGAATCGGGTCTCTAACTTTGAACAGGAACTTATAAGGGTCTTTAATCTTATACTGGACAATCCATTCAGCCACAACCACGTTGAGGTCTCCAGTTAACATCAGGGATTCTTTTTGTGTTTCCTGATTAGAATAATATTCGGACCTGATTCCCGGACGGACAGTGCGATAGCCGAACTCAAGTTTGAGTTGCCTTTGAACCGGAACCCTGGTCAATTTCTCAATGCCGAAGGGTAACTTAAAATGAAGGCCGGGTTCAGCGGTCCGGACGAATCGGCCAAACCGCAGGATGACACCAATTTCTTCGGGCTTGATCTGATAAACAGAACCAAACAGAATAATCAAAACCAGCACGCCTAAGGCCATCCACCGGATCAGCTTGAACGGAATTCCGGGGAAGCTGACCTGAGGACGCCAGTCAGTTGTGAAGTTCCTTTGCATTTTTCCTCCTGTTTATGATTTATTCAAAACGCAAGACCTATTCATTCGAAATACTTTTTCAGGGTGTTGGACAAGCCGGAGGTGCTCGCCCTGGACCTTCTGAAAGCATAAGGCGACGGTCTGCTTGAAGCTTTGAGTCCGTGTCCTGTCAGAATCAGGACGGCACTGCCTTGAATCCTGTCCACATATCTCAAATAAGCAGATAGGGTGGAAGCCGACTCCGGCTGGACAAATAATCCTTCTGACTGGCAAAGAATTTCCTGAGATTGGAGCATTTCCTCATCTGAAACAGCAACCATCTCTCCTTTGTGTTCACGGAGGAGCTTAAGGACCAGACTGCCTCCGGGCGGACTGGGGTTGGAAATAGAATGGGCAATGGTTTTCACCTTATGGAATTTTTTCACCTTTTCCCCGCCAGCAACAAAAGCTCTGGCTATCGGAGAACAGCCTTCAGCCTGGACTCCGATAATCCTTGGCAGGTGTGATATGAAACCTGAATTCTTCAATTCAACAAATCCTTTGATCAAGCCGATCAAATGACCTCCAGAACTAACAGGGACAAATAAATAATCGGGGCATTCTTTTAGCTGCTGAAAGATTTCAAAACTGGTGAGTTTATAGCCTTCAATCCTCAACGGGTCTATAGAATTTGCAAAGTATATTCCGTATTTGCGACCGAGCTCATAACTCAGATAAAAAAGCTGTCCATAATCACCATCAACTTCTATGATTAATGGATTAAAGACGGCAGCAGCCAGAACACTCATTGCCGACGCGCCTTTTTTTATCAGAACGACAGTTTCCATCCCGGCTCTGGCTGCGTAAGCGGCAGTAGAAGCAGCCATATTCCCGGTCGATACTGTTCCGATTCTTTCTAATCCCATCTGTCTGGCTTTTTGAACGACAATAACCGTACCTCTGTCCTTAAAACTCAAAGTGGGATTAGCGGCTTCAACTTTGGCCATAAGTGCAGGCAACTTGAGCTGTCTTTCAAGATTCGAAAGCCTTATCAACGGCGTCTGTCCTTCTCCCAGGCTCAAGTCAGGGTCAACGGAATCGAGTGGAAGAAAGTCTCTGTATTTTTCAATTGACAGGTTCTTTTCTTCGTATACTTTTTTCTTTTTATCATGCTCTTCAGCAAAAAGCATGGGCTGGCCGCATCGAGGACATTGAATTTGATTGGGAACAAAAGAGCTTTGCTCCTGGCAGAAAAAGCATTTGAGCTTATTCATTGGATTTTTTCTTTACACAGTCTATCTTATGCACTTTATTTAGTAAAGAACAACTTCGTCGCCACTTTCATTTATATTGGCCAGGTTGAACCTTATATTTGGTTATAAATGTTTCCTGATTTTCAGGATAGCTTCATTATTAATTAAGAGATCCTTTTTAAAGCTCTTTGATTCTTAAAAAGGCGGTTCAGAGACTGCTTGCTGGTAGTAGTTGGTGTTTAAATCAATTTGCCAGGAGCTTGAAGACAGGTTAAAATAGCTTCTTAAAATTCTAATCATGGAACACAAAGAGGATTATGTTTTCATGGGCAGGGCGCTGGACGAGGCGCGGAAAGCCTTAAAAAGGGGAGAGGTTCCAGTCGGAGCGGTTTTGGTCAGTGGCGATCAGATTATCGCCCGGGGATATAATCAGTCCTGTGTTACTAAGGACCCGACAGCCCATGCAGAAATAGTTGCTCTCAGGAAAGCAGCCAGAAGAGTCGGCAATTATAGACTGAACAGCCTTACTCTTCTTGTGACTGTGGAGCCCTGTCCTATGTGTCTTGGCGCCATCCTCCAGGCCAGGCTCAAAAGACTGGTTTATGGAACTGAGGACCCAAAGGCTGGCGCCGTCGTTTCCCGGCTCAAATTTTCTATGAATAAGGCCAATCATCATCCGGAAATAGTTAGAGGAATACGGGAAGATGAATGCCGTCAGCTTTTGAAAGATTTTTTTAAGCAGAAAAGAGAGAAGAGAAAAGAGCAAAAAATAAAGTCAGTTGAAAACATATCAAGGTTAAAGTAAATTACAGGGTAGAGGAGAGGTGGCTGAGTGGTTGAAGGCGACGGTCTCGAAAACCGTTATTCCGGTTAATCACCGGAATCGCGGGTTCGAATCCCGCCCTCTCCGCCATGATAACGATGATTGTCTGAGGTCAGGATGGAAAAGGTTAACATAGTTATGGTGGGTTTTGGTCGGGTAGGCCAGGCTTTTTTTGACCTTCTTCAGTCAAAATATGATTATTGCCGACGGCGTTATGGCTTATTCCTGGAACCCAGGGGTATTGTCAGGAAGAAGGGTAGCATATTGCTATCCAGCACTCAAAGGGTCCTTTCTCCTTCTTATTTTGCAACCGATGACCTTCACGATTTAGCTGAATGGATTCCCGCGATAACTCTGGCCGATCTCCTTGATGAATTCGGTTCTGGGGTGTTAGTCGAGTGCACTCCGACCGACCTGAAGACCGGAGAACCTGGTCTTTCGCACATTAAAATGGCTTTGGAGAAAGGGTGGCATGTGGCCACTGCCAGCAAAGGAGCTCTGGTGGTTCAATCTTCTCAATTGAAAAGCCTGGCCAAGGAAAAGAATTTGTTGATAAAAGCCAGCGGGGCTACTGCAGCTGCCCTGCCAGCCCTTGACCTTGGCCTTTATTCCCTGGCCGGTGCTGAAATTCTGGCGATTGAAGCAATTCTCAACGGCACAACCAATTACATTCTGACCAGAATGGCTGAAGGTTTCACTTACAAAAAAGCCCTGGAAGAAGCTCAACAGAAGGGCATTGCTGAACCGGACCCTTCTCTGGATGTCGAAGGCTGGGATACAGCCGCCAAGATAGTTCTGATCGCCAACCAGGTTTTGGGTACAGATTTTAATTTAGGAGACGTTCAGGTAAGAGGAATTCAGGGGATTTCTCGTGAAGTTATTGAAAAGGCAAGAAAGCTGAATAAAGTCTTGAAGCTTTTTGGAAAGTGTTATCGCGAAGGTTCTGATTCTCCGTGGAAAATCGAAGTCGGGCTGGCTCTGCTCGATGATGATCATCCTCTGGCAAGAATCAACGGAACCAATAAAGGAATAATTTTTTATACTGATACTATGGGCTGGGTGGCAACGAGCGGCGGCAAATCTGACCCCCGGGGTGCCGCAGCTGCTATGCTCAAGGATATTATTTCTATTTACTGGCGCAACACTTAGGACTTTCCTGACTGAAAATTGATTTGGCAAGACAAATTTGTTAATGTAAGCAAGAATTTTATACCAGGGAGAGGTGTCCGAGTGGATTAAGGAGCACGCTTGGAAAGCGTGTGTATGCCCAAAAGGCATACCGCGGGTTCGAACCCCGCCCTCTCCGCCATTATTTTAAGGAGTATTTAAAAATGCAAACTCAGGATTATATAGTTCTTGAAGACATGTATGGCGCACATAATTACCACCCATTGGATGTGGTCATCACCAAAGCTAAGGGTATCTGGATGTGGGATGTGGAAGGGAAAAAATATCTTGATTTTCTCAGCGCTTATTCAGCAGTAAATCAGGGTCACTGTCATCCTCGAATCGTCAGGACTCTTCAGAGACAGGCTAAAAGGCTTACTCTCACTTCCCGGGCTTTCCGCAATGACCAGTGGCCACTTCTGGCCAAGGAACTCTGCGACCTGACAGGCTACAACATGGTTCTTCCCATGAATTCTGGGGCTGAGGCAGTGGAAACGGCCGTCAAAATTGCCAGGAAATGGGCTTATCAGAAGAAGGGAGTGCCACAGAACCAGGCTGAAATCATTGCCTGTGCCAACAATTTCCACGGAAGAACAATAACAGTTATAAGCTTTTCTACCGAGCCCTTATACCGCCGGGATTTTGGGCCCTTCACTCCCGGGTTTAAAATCATTCCTTTCGGCGATATTAATGCCCTGGAGGCTGCTATCACCCCGAATACTGCCGGCTTTCTGGTTGAACCGATCCAGGCTGAGGCGGGGATTCTTATTCCGCCGGAGGGTTTTTTAAAGAAAGCTAAAGAAATCTGCGAAAAGAATAATATGCTTTTCATTGCTGATGAGATCCAGACCGGCCTTGGTCGGGCAGGCCGGCTCTTTGCTTGTGAGTACGAAGATGTCAGGCCTGAGATGATGGTCATCGGCAAATCTCTGGGCGGAGGTTGCTATGCTATTTCTGTAGTTCTGTCCACGGCAGAAGTAATGGGTGTAATCAGACCTGGAGAGCACGGCTCAACTTTTGGCGGCAATCCTCTCGCCTGTGTTGTGGCCAGAGAAGCCTTAAAAGTAATTCAGGATGAAAAGCTCGTAGAAAATGCAGCCGAGAAAGGCGCTTATTTCCTTCAAAAACTAAGGACCATTAAAAGCAAACATATCAAAGAAGTGCGCGGACGGGGATTACTCATCGGCATTGAGCTCTGGCCAGAAGCTGGAGGAGCCAGGCGTTTTTGTGAAGAACTGATGAGGGAAGGCTTGCTCTGCAAAGAAACCCATGATCATGTAATAAGGTTTGCTCCTCCTCTCATCATCGGCAAAAAAGAAATTGACTGGGCTTTTAAGAGGATTAAAAGAGTCTTTAAGAGGCTGAGCAGAGGTTGATCCGGAAATGTTTATTGACGGATATTGTCCTGAAAAGAGGACATTTTTTAAATTAATAAGCAGGCTTCGGGTCACGGATAAGATTCGAAGACTGGCATTTTTCTTGCAATATAATGGGCAGGAGGAAAAAAATGAAAAACCTGATCCTGACTTTGACAGTAGCCTTGGTCCTGGCAGGATGCCTGATTTACAGACCATATGATGAGACCAGAGCTAATGTCCAGGTATATGATCGTTCCGATGCATACCAGACTTATGGCGAGATTTCCATAGCTTTCATTTATGATTATCTCGGCCAATTTGGTTACTGGATCAACTATTCATCATACGGACATGTCTGGGTGCCAAGGGGAGTTGGCAGGCACTGGCGTCCTTATACCCGGGGCCGCTGGGTCTGGACAGAATACGGCTGGACCTGGTTTTCAGATTTTAAATGGGGATGGGTACCCTTCCACTATGGGCGCTGGGGCTGGGACAGACGTCTGGGATGGTTCTGGGTTCCTGATATTATCTGGGCTCCTGCCTGGGTAGTCTGGAGATTTGGTGATTTTTACATTGGCTGGGCGCCACTTCCTCCGGGAGCTGAGTTTGTGGTTGGTTATGGTCTGAGATGGCAAACAAGAGAAATTCCTCATCATCACTGGGTTTTTGTTGAAGGCAGAAGATTTGGAGAAAAAAAACTGTATCATTGGGTTATACCCCCTGAAAGAAACGTGACTATTATTAACTTTACCGGTATGAGGGACAAGTTCACGGTCAGAGACAGACAGACAATTATAAATGACGGAGTCTCTCCTTATGAAATTGAAAAACTCAGCAGACGCCCGGTTGAGAGGGTGACGCTGAAAGAGGTGAAAAGCCCTGAGGAAACCACCATGCAGAGAGACGAACTCAGGCTTTATAAGCCGACTGTAAGACCTGATAGCAACCCTCCGGCCAGAGTTATAAGAGATGATGAAATTGATCAAAAAATAAACATGGAGCAGGAAACAGAAAGGCTGAAAGAGATTGAGGATATTCACCGCAACGAAGAAAAGATTTTAGAAGATACTCAGAAAATGGAAATAAAACGTTTAAAGCAGCAGACCGAAGAAGAAGTTAAGGCTGCACCACCTCAAGAAAAACAAAAGAAGAACAGTGAACTCCAGGCTAAAATTGAAGACCTTAAGAAAAAGCACGAATCCGAAAAGCAGGATTTGCAAAAGAGACAGGCTGAAGAAAAAGAAGTGATAAAAAAAGGAAGCCTGAAGAAGAAATCCGAAACTGAGAAGCACTAAGTTTTCAATTCGTTAAGATTCTCAGGCCCGATGGACCGTGCCCAGAGAAACCGCCACCACCGAGCTCATGATTATCAATCCGCCTATGATGGTCCTTAAATCTGGTGTCTCTCGAACAATAAAGTATCCAAGAATGATTCCGTAAACAGGTTCAAGTGTGCTAATAAGACTTGAGGTTTGAGCCTCAATGAACCTTAGCCCTCTTATGAACAGTGAATGGGCCCCAGCAGTGCAAACCATGCCCAGAAACAGAAGCAAAGTTATATTTTTTGTATTAAAGGCGAAAGATGATTTTTGCCAGAATATAAGAGGCAGCAGCAGAAACATGGCTATTGTGTCCTGATAAAAGGCCAGAACCAGGCTTGAGTGTCTTTGAGACAGCTTTCGGTTGATGATAGCCAGGAAAGAAAATGAAAGACCTGATAGAAGCCCCCAGCTGATTCCCAGAAAAATCCGATTGGTCAACTTAAATTCAGGCACCATCAGAAAAATGCCGAAAATACAAATCAGGGCAAATATCAGATTATTCTTATTAAATTTTAACCTCAGGAGTATTGGCTCAATGAAAACAGTGAAAACCGGGAAAGTAGAATAAGAAAATAAACCAACAGCTACAGTCGAAACTTTTACTGCTTGGAAGAAGGCGGTCCAGTGAAAAGACAGAAGAAATCCTGACGCCAGAAGCAACCAGAGGTCAGAAGAATCCGGCCTGAAGAAAATTTCTTTCTGCCATTTGATAATGAAAAAAAGAGACATGCTGGCCACCAGAACCCTCAACCAGGTTAGCTGCAGAGGAGAAAAAGGAAGGAGCTTTCCGATAACACCTGGAAAACCGAAAAAGAAAACAGCCAGATGAATGTAAAGAAGACTTTTCTTTTCTTTGTTAATCATTTCTGACATTTTAACTTTATGGCTTAAAAATTTCATCATCAATATGAATGCCCTGTTTCCATAGAAGGTTGAATTTTAATTCTATTATGATAAGATAAGCCCTGATCAATATCCTGGCTGAGAGTTAACATGTCAGAAAAATCCGCGGATAATCAAAAATCAGGTTATCTCGTTTTAGCCAGAAAATACAGGCCCAAAAATTTTAGTGAAGTTGTTGGTCAGGAAGCGGTAGTCCGGATCCTGCAGAATGCTATAAGAGAAAACCGCATCGGTCATGCCTATCTTTTTTCTGGAATAAGGGGAGTTGGCAAAACCACTGTGGCCAGAATTCTGGCTAAAGCTCTTAATTGCGAAAACGGACCTTCGCCTGAACCATGCAATCAGTGTTTCATGTGCCAGGCTATAAATGAAGAAACTCTTCTTGATTTCGTTGAAATTGACGGGGCTTCTAATCGTGGTATTGAAGATGTTAAAGCCCTGAGAGAAAGCATTCAGTATGAACCTATGCACAGCCGGTATCGGGTGATCATAATAGATGAAGTTCATCAGCTAAGCCGGGATGCTTTCAATGCTCTGCTGAAAACACTCGAAGAGCCCCCAACCAGGACAGTTTTTATTTTTGCCACCACCGAGTTTCATAAAGTCCCAAAAACGATTGTTTCCCGTTGTCAGCATTTTGTTTTCAAAAAGCTTTCTGGCCATGACATCGCTGAGCATTTAAGGTACATATCAGATAAGGAAAAGATTGAAATCAGCCCTTACAGCCTGAAAATGATCGCTGAAGCAGCTGACGGCAGCCTGAGGGATGCAGAGACCTTGCTTGACCAGGTAATTTCCTTTAGCGGTGAGCGGATTAAAGATAAGGAAACCGAGGAAGTGCTGGGAGTTATCGACCAGAATTTGTTTGAGGCTTTTTCACGGGTTATCCTGGAAGGCAGAGCCGTTGAGGTTTTCGCCTTAGTCGAGTCGCTGGTCTCAGCTGGTCATGACCTGAGGTATTTTTATACTGGTTTGATAGAATATTTCAGAAATCTCCTGCTCGTAAGAATCTCAGAGAATCCATCCGGGCTCCTTTCTTTGAGTTCTGAAGAAATCGACAGATTGAGAGAGAGAGTATCCGATTTAAATGCGGAAGAGATTTTAAGGTATATTTCAGTACTGCAGGATGGAGAAGCCGGATTGAAATATTCGGCTCAGCCGAGGATATTCCTGGAATCCTGGTTAATAAGGTTATGCTATCTGCCAAAGATTAAACCCTTGGATAAAGTAATCGAAGAAGTCGAATACCTGAGAAAAGAGATTCAAAAGAATAAAAAAGAGAACGCAGGTTATTCTATCATTCCGAAAGCCGGCAATTCAGTTAAACAGCCAATCAAAAATCCTGATTATAATAACCAGGGCCGCAGTTCAAAAAATGGGCTTTCTGTTTTTGGTAACGACATGGTTGATGAGCTCTACTTCAGATTGGTGAAAGAAAG
>Ga0172363_10001277_pt1 | contig 20275 bp, 13 predicted proteins | sample LakKivs2_kivu2a2_FD_114541 | JGI IMG/M metagenome (GOLD analysis project Ga0172363, IMG submission 114541) | Sediment microbial communities from Lake Kivu, Rwanda - Sediment s2_kivu2a2 | ecosystem: Environmental > Aquatic > Freshwater > Lake > Sediment | place: Rwanda: Western Province, Lake... | reverse complement strand
CATCAAAATATCAAAGTTGTTGCAGAAGCAGGATCTGTCACTGAAGCTGTTAAGCTTATTGAATTACATTGTCCGGATCTTCTCTTTCTTGATATCCAGATGCCGGGTGAATCAGGTTTTGACCTGCTCAGCAAAGTGGAGTTCACCGGGCAGGTAATTTTTATCACTGCCTTTGATGCCTACGCGCTTAGAGCTTTTGAGATCAATGCCCTTGATTATCTCCTCAAACCTGTTTCGCCTGAAAGACTGGAAAATTCCTTAGCCCGCCTGGAGTCAGTCCAGTTATCCCTGGCATCAAATGATAAATCGCTTGATTATAATGACAGGTTATTCATTCTGATGGGCAAGCAAATGGTCTTTCTCAAGATCAGTACAATAGTTTATATCCATGCTGAAGGCGACTACTCTATGGTGTTTACTTCCGACAACAGGCATGGGCTGGTCTACAAAACCATGAAAGAGTGGGATGAAAGACTCCCGCAAACATTCTTCTGTCGTATTCACAGGTCATCTATTATTAATCTGGACTATGTTGAAAAGATCGAAAAAGAGTTCAACTATGAATTCAGTATCCGTTTGCGTGGTATAGCTAATCCTGTACTTATGAGCAGAAGATATGCCAGGGCTTTAAAAGAGAGATTGGGGTAATTTCAAAACGAATTTAGCCAGCAACCAACAACCTTTGTAAACCACAAAGAACCCGGGTTACTAACGAATGATTTTCCCGCTGATTCCGCTGATTTACGCGGATGAGTAATAAATCTTAAAGAAACTCCACAATCTCTTCCAGAGGCTTTCTCTTTTTATCTGATGACTTTCTGAATCCCGGCCTGGGATAACCAAGCGGAGTGATCCCGAATATCACCTGGTTTTTACCGGGATTTATTGCTTTTCTCAGCACTTCAGGATCATAAGCAGCGATCCAGCAGGTTCCCACACCTTCATTTTCAGCAGCCAGGATTATATGCGTCATGGCTATCGCAGCATCGGTTTCAACCGAGTTGTATCCGTCATAACTTCGGATCCAGGCTTTGTCTTTAATTCCCAGCATCACAAGAACATGAGGTGCATCCCTGAACCAATCCCGGGAATAAGCCGATTTTACTTTTGCGAGTATTTCAGGAGAGGAAACTAAAATGAATTTCCATGGCTGATAGTTACACGCTGAGGGAGCCAGTCTCCCGGCATCAAGGATCTTTTCCAGGATCTTCTTCGACACAGGCCGGCCCGGATCGTAATTACGTATGCTTTCACGTCTGCGGATAAGTTCAGTGTATTCCATGATATTAACAGATATAAAATAGGTATGTATGAAGTACTGGAATCGAACCAGTGACCTCTCACATGTAATCCAGCCTCGGGCGGGACTAAACCTCCCGATATCTATCGGGATGAGTTAACGTCCCTTTTATGACAAATATACGATTTTCTCACTTGCTGAACACCTGCAGGTTTTCAGCCTTCCTCTTAGAAGAAATACGAAGGGGAGAATGGGAGATATGATTGATTATATTATATCCAGCCGGCTGGATATTCAAAGTCTGTAACTGATATCGGCTTGTTTTCAATTCAACTTGAAATTTATTGGTATTGAGAACCAGACAGAAACAGGTTTGCCGCCCTGCTTGCCGGGTTTAAACGGGGGTAACAGTTTAACAACTCTTATTGCCTCGGCATCCAGCTCGGGATCCACACTGCTATAGATGCTGACCCTGTCGACACCCCCCGTGGGTGTTACACAGAATTTGACAGTCACCCTGCCCTGGACATTGTTCTCCTTGGCGATTTCAGGATATTGCAGGTGATCACTTACGAACTTCATGAGTTCAGGTATACCGCCCGGGAACATTGGCATCTCTTCCACGACAATGAATATTTCCGGCTCCGGTTCTGCTTCCTTCACCTCTTCCTTGACTTCCTCGATAACTTCAATCACTTCCTCGTTCTGTACTTCTACCACGGCTTCATCGGCAGTCATAAGCTGTATGTTTTCTTCAGGCTTGACCGAGTCAACTACAACCGGAGGTATGTATTTGGCCTGTTGAATTACATCAGCAGGCGGCGGCGGGGGAGTTACGGGAGGGGCAACAGGCTCATTTGCCTGGTCGAGATTTTCCATCTTAAGCTCTACCTCCCTTTCTGTACGATGCTGCCTGTTTTCCTGTGCTTTGGCATTTAGAAATGGTGCAATTACAGCCGTTGTCAGGATTATTACAGCGACCAGAAGGGAGATCAGCAGATTCCTGTTATACTTTCTCCGGAGCACATAAGCTCCGTAATCCTTGTTCCTGTCCTCGAAAACAATATCGTCGAAAGCAGGAATTCTTTGCAAGTCTTGTGACATGGCTTTGATTTTTAGTTGTTTCTGTTGTCAGTTCATAATATCAATACAAAGATATAACGAATTAATTAGTTAAACAACTAAATATTTAATTTATATTAATAAATTTTTATTAATAAACTTACGGACGGATAAATAAAAGAGTCCAGATTAAGAGTTTATTATTACCATGGAGACACGGAGAGCACAGAGAATCACAGAGTTACATATCCTGGTTCTTTGTTTAAATCATGAGACAGTCCGACCGCACGATCGCACGACTGCATGACCGCACGACTCATTTATGTATTAAGTGAGTCCCTGTTCTGCCGGATCTTTGTGATTGCTTTCACAATATCTTCCATATCAGCCCTGCTGCCCAGTAGAATACTCTGGTAGAATGTCACAGCCTGATCACACAGCAGGTCGTTTTGCGGGAGGATATTCTGCTCTCTCCATTGCTTAAGACGTGATTCAGAAAAGAGTCTTTTGAATCCCCGGGAATTAAGCATCTCCTCAATCAGTCCGTCTTTATTCTGTTTGCCGTATCCGGAAGAACATGGTATACCTTCTGCATTCAGCGCCCTGATGAATCTTTCCTTCGGGGCATTATTGAATTCTTCCTTTATGTACCTGAAAGGATAAAGATGATAGGCCGATCTTGTCGCACCGCGAGCCAGCTTGTACGGCCTGATGCCCGGGATCTTGCTGAGTTCAGTATCGAGATATTTTGCATTGGCAAGCCTGACATCAGCATCCGTTTTAATACGTTTCATCTGTGACATAAGTATAAGGGCCTGGAACTGCTGCATTCTGAAATTTGTTCCTGAGATCGGGTAATCGGAGGTTCTTTTCACCGAACCGAAGGCCCTTCCGCAATTATGGATGGAATAACATTTGTCCATAAGGATCTCATCATCGCTTATTATTGCTCCGCCTTCCCCGGCCGGGAGGTTTTTTGAATTCTGAAAGCTGAAGCACCCTGCATCTCCTAAGGTTCCGGCTTTTTTGTCCTTATATTCTGCCAGCCATGCCTGGCATGCATCTTCAATTACTTTCAGATTATGCTTTCGGGCTATAGCATTAATGCTGTCCATGTCGGCAGGAAGTCCGTAGATATGAACAGGCAGAATAGCGGTCGTGCGATCAGTAATTCGGGCTTCGATCGTTGACGGATCTATAAGAAAGGTTTCCGGGTTGGTATCTGCAAATACCGGTAGCGCTTTATTCATGAAGATCACATTGTATGATGCTATGAATGTAAAAGGAGATACTATCACCTCATCGCCGGCATCCACGCCAAGAGCCTTAAGTGCGATTATAAGGGCAGTTGTCCCGCTTGCCGTTGCAAGACACCGTTTAATCCCCATAAGTTCAGCATATGCCTTTTCAAATTCAACGACATGTTCCCCGCTGCCGCGGAACCATCTTCCGGTACGCAGCATTGTGGAAATTCCTTCCTCAGCACTTTTATCCCAGACGGGCCATTCCGGCCAGCTGCCCTGATGGACCTTGATTCCGCCCGAAATAGCGAGCTTATCCTGATCACTGGTTCCTATTAAAAATGGTTTGAACGACAAGTTCACAATTGTTCCCACTGCCCCGGCAGATGCGGCAGTTATTGCCTGTCTGCGGGTAATTTTTCCCATTCCCATGATATGACAATATTAAGAGACCTGTTATTTACTGCAAGTTATTAAAAAGCAGGGATTTCACTCAGTTTTAACCGGGTAATATAAATTGAACTCTTTCCTTCATGACTTGAATAATATGACATCCACAGCCTGTTCCTGTAAAGCAGGAGACCCGGATAGATTGTATCGCCTCCGTTGTTACAGGTTGAATGTATAGGTATATTTGATCATAACAGCCCTGAAGTTATAAACAGGGAGGCTGGGAATTTCGCGTGTAAGATTTGTATTCCGCCCCTCGTTGATGACAAAATATAGATCATTTCCTTCTTTGGGATTATATCTTATCCTGAAGTTTGTAATTATCTCATTGACTGCCGTGTTATACTGAATGAAAGCATTGGCGGAGAACTTCGTATTAAGCATATAGAGCGCCTTTATTCCCAGGATATGATTCGTCATCTTAATATTCCTTTTACTGAAGCTGACATAGTCAATATTATAGGTTCCTCCTAATTCAAAATGTTTTGAAGCATTCCAGGTTGGCCTCAGTCCGAGAGAAAAACGTGTACCGTCGTAAAACTGCCCTGTTTCCAGCAGGTTCATTATGAAGAAAGGTTTTGACATGGGAGTGGTAAGACTGCCCCTGAAAGAAAAATAGCGGTAATGATCTGGCAGAACGTAAACTTCATTTTCTTTAAGTTCGAGACTATCCCTGAGGATTTCATCAGAATAAACAAGGTTCATATTTCCCTGCCATTGATTCTTTGTCTGGAATGTCCAGCCGGTAAAGTTATTGAACGACATCAGCGATCTGTCATCAATAAAGGTCAAATACATCATCCTGGTGGAAATGGAATGGCTGTACAGTTTTGATTTTTCGCCCGGCAGCCATCCGAATCTGACTTCGCCTCTCGTTGCAGAATAGTCGTCGATTCTTTCAAAGCCGATACCCGGATTGAAATTGACACCTGATTGCGAATATCCGAAGTCATACCCGAGGCCTTTTGAAGATCTTCTTTGCCAGCCTGCTGAGAAACGGGATGGATCCTCAATGGATTTGTTTACAAGACTATCTTCAAATGCCTGGCTCCACCTTATATCAAGGTAATCGTTGCCATAAAGATGAAAGATTCCTTCCAGGCCATAAGCCAGGTTATATGATCCATCAGTACCAAGTCTGCTTGTTGCCATAGTGCCCACGTAGCTCTCATCATTTATCACCTGACGGCGGAATCTTAGCACCCCGAAATTTTCCGAGGGTAGTATCTTTTCGGAGAGGCCCGCAGAATTTGTTTTATGAAGAGGAGCAGTCTGCATATCAAGGATACCGACATCCCAGTTGTTTATTCTTCCGGTGATTCTTGCTCCGCCGTAAATCCTTACCGGATCACCATCATCGCTCAGTCCGATACGCCGGCTGTAGAAGAGATTATTATTTCCGCCCATGCTGAAATCGAAAACATCTGCCCGTTCAAGGAAGAATGTACGCTTTTCAGGGAAATATAGTGAAAACCGGGTAAGGTTTATCTGCTGATCATCAGATTCAACCTGTGCAAAATCCGTATTTGCAGTAAGATCAACGATGATATTCTTCAATAAGCCGAATTTTACATCCAGGCCAGGCTCTAAGGCAGGTTTTCCTGATCTTATATAAGCTGTTTCGTCGTTATTAAGCTCATTATCACTCTCATAACCGGTCAGCAGATATGGAGCTATATAAAGAGGTTTATCAGATTTAATACCCCGGATCACCACTTCTTTGGCCTGTGAAGGTTTGACAGTAGATGTTTCTCCCCAGTTTGGCGGTATTGCCGGGAATATATCAGTCTCATTTTTTGCAGGGATCCATCTTTGTATAATCAATCCCATTTTCACCTCACCGTTTATCTCCTGGAAGCGAAGGCTTGATATCGGGATCCTAACTTCAGCCGACCAGCCTTTTTCGTCACGGTGCGTCAGAACATCCCAGAAGGTGTTCCAGTTAAGGTTCATCGGCATCTCATCGGGCTGCCTTACCACTGCATCTCTCTGGATCCCTGCGTCAAACCTGAGACCATCAGGGGTAGTAAAGAACATAACCGCGTTCTTCTTGTCATTATATGTATCCAGGATAAACCCAAACCAGTCACTGCCCATTCCCATGTAGTCTCGTTTAAAAGTTGCGGAACTTATCATTCCGGCATCCTGGTAGTACATCCATGCACCGGCATAAAAATATTCATCGTCAAATCCGAACCGTATATCGCTCTTTTCCGAAGGTTCTTTTCCGAAAAACGGGTTATACATGATCATATCCAGCGGAACAATCCGATTCCAGGCTTCTTCGTCAGGTATGCCGTCGAAAGTAATACCTCCATTGATCCTTTCTATAGTGACAGGATTAATAGTCCCGGATGCCTGTTCGGACTGACTCAGGACGGTAAGCCACAGACTTAACAGCGATATAATCAGCAATAAACGGATTGACATTTGTTTTAAAAATCCCGGCAAAGTTATAATAATCCGGCAGATTTAAGCCAGCTTATGCATAATCCCGGCCATGCTGACTGGGTTCCCTTTCCGACGGAGAGACCGTATCCATGACCTCCCTTCTCGAATACATGAAGCTCGGACGTTATATTGAACTTCTTAAGTCCCTGGTAATAGACAATGCTGTTTTTTACAGGAACAGCTTTATCATCACCCGAATGGACAAGAAAAGCCGGAGGGGTTTTTTCATTTATCTGAAGCTCATTGGAAAAATATCTTATTGTTTCCTCAGAAGGATTTTCGCCGATTAGGTTTCTTCTGGAACCTGCATGTGTAAAAGATGCATCAAAGGTTATTACAGGATAAACGAGTATTGAAAAATCAGGCCGTGCACTGGTTGTATCCCTTGTATCATAAACCTTATCAGAATAATGAGTTGAAAGCGTTGAAGCAATGTGTCCGCCCGCGGAGAAGCCTATAACACCTATCCTTCGCGGATTTAAATTCCAGGCTTTTGCATTCCTTCGGATAATCCTCATTGCCTCCTGTGCATCCTGGAGGGGACCGATCGACTTGTCTTTCATTATCAGATCAGACGGAAGCCTGTACTTCAGGATTATGCCGGCAATGCCGTTATCATTAAGCCACCTGGCGATTGCATTGCCTTCATGGTCAAATGCAAGAGCTGTATAACCTCCTCCGGGGCAGATAAGTACGGCTGTGCCTGTAGTTTTTCCCGAGGGAGGAAGAAACACGCTGAGCGTAGGTTCGGTTACCCTGACAAACCGTACCGGAACGCCGTCTGTTACAGTTGGTTCTTCAATATACGTGTCACTTCTGACAGAGCCGGGTATCCCGTCCGGCCACAGTTTGATAACATTCTGGGCATTGACATTAAAGACAATGAATGACAGAATTACTATACCACTTAATAAGATCTTGAAATGCTTCATAATGAAATAATTGATTAATAATTTAAGATCTGTCCATAGGATTCAAGTCTTTCCCTTATATCTTCGTATTTCAGATCATGTAAACCGGTTTTGCTGTCGAGGGACATTACTGCAACTATCGCGGCACTCTGACCCAGTATCATGAAAACCGGCTCCATCCTTATTGAGCCGAACGCGATATGTGAACACGAAACTGCAACAGGGACAAGAAGATTAAGGCAATCCTCCCTTTTTGGCATCACAGATCCGAGATCGATCTGGTAAGGCTTTTCAGCCCTGACTCCAAGGTCGCCTTCATTCTGAACGAAACCTTCCGGTGTAACGTATCTCTGAACATTATGGGAATCCATTGTATATGAGCCCATACCAATTGATCTGGGAACATTTTTTTTACCGAGTACATCATTCTCGGTCATTATATATTCGCCGATCATCCGCCTGGCTTCCCTTATATAAATATTGTACGGCCAGTAACCATTATCAACAAATTCATCTTTTGCATAGCCCCATTTATTCATTGTTTCCCTTACCCATGCCGAAAGCCTGAGATCGGTTGCCATAAAATAAAGCAGGCCTTTCTGATAAGTGATGTGTTCCTTAATGATCTCCTTCCGTCTTTCATAAGAGGCTTCGGGGTAATCCCAGTTCATCCCGATATTATCGTAACTGAAAGGTCCGTGATTGTTCACATCGGTTTTGAGATTGGGTATCGGATCGTACTTCCCGAAAAACTCATTCCACTGGGTTTCTGCAACTCTGACCAGAAGTTCATACTGGGTGCTGTCGTATCCATCGGGTTTGGTTATCGGGACTTTGTTTTCAGGATGTTGTGTCAGGCACAGGCGAAAACAGTATGCCTGAATCTTTTTGTCCCCTGTCCCGTTCTCTCCTGGTATTTCAGAAGATATTCGCGGAAGAAGTCCGCTTGAAGGATCGCCGGGTATTTTATATGGACTAACCGGTGTCTTGAAATAATGTCCATGGTGGAAAACACCTTTCTGGACCCCGTTCCATGTTTCCCCGTAAACGTCGTTTGCTTCCCGTCCTACTGTATAGCTTACACCTGCAGCAGCCATAAGGTCGCCTTCATAGGTGGCATCGATAAAAATTTTTCCACTGAATATTTTACCACTTAATGTTCTTATTGAAATGATCCTGCCGTTTTTCTTTTCAATCCCGGTCTCCCTGTTGAGCCACTCATCGCGCATCACCAGGATCTTGTTTGTTACGATCAGTTTTTCAAACGCAGCTTCTGCAACATGGGGTTCAAATATCCACTGGGTCCTTTTTTCTCCGTCGATTGCCGGATTGCCCTGTCCCCTGTTGCCATATTCCGACTGTTTCTGCCAGTTCCAGGATTCAGGCTTCTGGTAATGCTCGTAAATGAGCTGGTAAAATTCCCTGGCAAGGCCGCCAATTACTTCCTTGTTTCCGGTGTCTGTAAATCCAAGTCCGGAAGAGGAGAGGCCTCCCAGATGCTTGTCGGGGGAAACAAGAATGACGGATCTGCCCATTCTCGAAACCTGAACTGCTGCAGTGACAGCGGAAGATGTACCGCCATAAACAATCACATCAGCCTTAAATATCTCACTTGATGGTTCATTGCTGCAGTTACATAAAGCAATGGTTAATGTGAATGCAAATATTAATAATACTTGTCTCATGTTTTAATTTTTAATTAACCACAAAGAGCAAAGGCAGTTTTGTTGCTAGCGCGGATTTATAATTCGTGCTTATTGAATTACGTATGCAAAAGAACTTTGCGGCACCGATTACAAATCGGTGCCAGCGTTTTGCATAAATTATTTCTCAAATATCTCAATTTTGTTATAACCTTGCTTCAGTGGCAGTTTATTATTTTCCGGGGAAATTTTCTTTCCGTTTAATTTTACAAATGTTTTTCCGCTTCCGGGAACAGAAAAATCGCATTCCATATTTCCCGGGATCGTGATCTGATAAATTTTTGTATTCCCGTTATGGGTGAATTCAGCGTTGATTGAGCCGCGTATTGTGGGCACTTTTATTTTGCTATTCATCAGAGTACTTAACCGGGGATTGATTATTGCCTTTGAGAATCCGGGTTCTGCAGGCGTTATTCCCCAGAGATATCCCGGGATTATATTTGCAGGAGCTGCACCCCAGGCATGATTCCAGTCTGAATTGGGTTTGTATTTCATATCCCATGCTTCCATTGTGATTGTCGATCCACTACTGATCATATTCCACCAGCCCCTGTCGTGAGTGGCTGTCATAAGGCTTAATGCATAATCAGCTTCACCGGTCCTGTAGAGGCCTTCGAGCAGATACTGAGAGCCATAGACACTGCAGGCCATGCCTCGTGATTTGATAAATGAAACGACACTTTCTATGCAGTTTTCTGGTACAAGGCCGAAATCAAGGGCCATCATATTTGCATGAAGCGATGAGTGTCGCGAGCCTTCACCATCGACATAAATCTTTTTTGTCTTATCAAGAAACACCCTGTTGAATGATTCTTTCATACGGGCTGAAAGCGCTTCATATTTAATCTTATCATCATTCTTTCCAAGGTAACCGGCTATTTCTGCCATCAGAACAAGGTTCCTGTAGTGGAATGCATTTACCACAGTATTGATCTGAACCATATCGTAGCCATCTCTTTCACCTTCCGGTGTGGCAAGCTTCCATCCGGTATCCTTCTGTGCCGGGGGCCAGTCGACTATATCCCTTATTCTTTCCCAGGGGTTTGAGAATCCGATGGTTTTCATTATTTCATCATCAGCTTTTGCAGAGCTTATAAGGCCGTCTTCTCTTGCAAACGATGTCAGTGTCTTATAATTAAGCGCATCATAGTTGGCTTCAAGTGATTCCCTGTTTCCGGTGAACATGAAGTCGTTATAGAACATCAGCAGTGTCTGCAATATCCATTCGGTTGGCCAGGTGGGATGATTCATGAAATATTCGTTCGTAACCCTTGCCATTGAGTATTCACGATCGGTATAATAGTGTCCAAGCTGGTTAATGTAAGCGTCTGCCTCATACGGGATCCTTTCGCGGTCTCCATCAATATATACTCCGGCGAATGAAGTGACCTTCATGCTGAATTTGCAGATTTCCCAGATATGATTGAGGACTGTATCGGAACATGAAAACTCTGATTCTGAGTCATCAAAGTAATAATTGATTGTTTTCCTGGAGATGTTTTCAGGTTTAAGATCAGCAGGAAAGTTTTCAATCTCGCAATAGCGGAAAGGGGTGACGACTCCGAACGAATCCGGCAGGTGTACTGCTGAAGGTCCGGTATTCCTTGGATCAGGCGGAAGGGCAATAGCATATTCTGAAATGCCGGGGATTAAAGTGATTGTCGTTCTTGTGTATCTGATCGTTCCTCCCGGATTTCTGTGTATTGTGTTTTGTCCGGATAATTTTTCACCAAGATGAATAATGATCGTATCCCTGACAGCCGGATTAAAAATAAGCAGAGGGCTGCCGAAAGCATCCTTCCCGAAATCCGCAAAAAAATGTCCGGGAGATAATTTTTCTGTTCTGACAGGACTTACCAGAGTAATTTTAAAATTATTGGGTGTTGTCTGGTAGCCGGCTGGATCGCCTGTTATAAACGACTGATATCCCGAATATTCCGACGGCTTATCTGAAGCATTCCATATTCTTACTTTCCAGTAGTATCTTGTCAGGGGCGAAAGAGGAACGCCTCCATATTCAACCTCTGTTGAGCCTGATGATTTTATCTGCCCGCTGTCCCATATATCTCCTGTATTCTTTTCAATTTTATCTTCTGAAGAGGCAACAAGGATCTGGTAGGATTTCTGGATTTTTGCTGCTGCAGGGACGATCCATGAGAATTCAGGTTTAAGATCAAGGATCTTTACATTTTGCGGTTCCCTTATAAATTCCACCATTAAACCGGAAGGCGGATCATGAGCCGGTTTATCTGATCCCTGAAGAAATACAGCCACAACAAAAAGAAGAAGGACTCTTTTCATTTAAATTATTTTTTGTCCGTATTACTTATTTTCAGAATTTTCAGCTCATGAGGCTTGAAGGTAATTATATCATCGACGGATACAGGTGTTGCATTCAATGTATAAGGATCAATCAATGTCCTGTCGCCTGATGCCTGATGCCTGATGCCTGTTTTCACTTCAGTATTATCTTCATTAAAAATTATGTAATAATGCTCTTTATTTTTGATAACGTGCCTGTATATAATGTTTTGGGAAGGCTGTTCAAGAACCATATCGTGTTCGGTTATTTTATTAACAGCATTTATCAGATCCTGGGACGTATGGTAAACATAAGCACCCCTGAATTCAGATGCGAATTTTGAACCTGCATTGATGATTAGATGCTTTTTCCTTGCAAGTTTTCTAAGTGATGACCATAGGCTTGCAGGTAAGAAGGAAAGTGTATCAAGGATTACTGCTTTATAGGTCATACCGTATATTGAGACTCCTTTACTGTCGATAACAGCATCTCCTTTAAGATGTCTGAGTTCGAGATAATTAAAATCATGCTGAGCCTGGAATAGAGTCTTCGCCGGCCTGTCCGGAAGGTATGTGGCTTCACAGAGGACGGCTATGTCGCAGATATGCCGGGAATCGGTATTGAGCCAGCAAAGCCGTCTGCAGGCATCAGCATATGGTTTATAATCCTTCCACCACGTGGCATTGGGGCCTACATCCGGAGGTCTTTCATCAAACCTGGGGCCCCTGATCGAATAATAGAAAGCATGCGGAATAAGCAGGTTCTGACCCCGTACAACACACCAGTTTGCCAGCCAGACCATTTCGTCATATGTGAGGTTATGTCCGTACGCACCATAGAGCTCATTTGAATTTCTCCTGTAACCCAGATGAAGCATCGCCGATGAAGCACATTTTGCCATTGTCGAATGCTGACCTTCCAGGGCTTTCGGACCTGGTTCAACATATCGCCATACAAGATCCTGTCCCGGAACCTGGAAATATTTTTCTGCTCCGATATCCATCGATCCTGCCGGATGGCCCATAAGTGAAATATTACGGAGGAAACACCAGTTTCCCAGCCTTTTATAATAATTTTCCTCGAGGCAGATGTTAATCGCACGATAATAATCTGCACGGTGTTTTTCTGAACCTGGATTATCGCTGTACCAAAGGTCTGCCAGAAATGGTGTGATATCATATCCGAGGATCTTTTTGATCTGTGGAAGCAGGGCAGCATTGCCCGGAACCACACCCCTGGCACTGCCTCTTCCCAGCATTGAGGGTTCATCAGTGAAAACACCGATTATAGTCTTGCCGAAATATTTCCCAAACTCCTTTTCATAACGATCATATACCAGCTCCATAAAACTGGTTACTGCTTCAGGATTAAGGATGTCTCCTGCCGGAGGGGATTCTTCACTCAGCCGCTGTTCTCCCTCATTAAGGTAATGTAGTCCGCGTATTACTCCCTTGGATGGCTGCTCGACAATGGCGATTCTGCTACCGTCAGGACGTTCCGATATTGATACCAGTTTCATTTCTTCCGGCAGCACTGGCTCCTCTCCTTTTTTAAGATCGATTTTTGCAAATCCCTTTGCTGCATGGGCAGGATTTCTGGCAACGACCTGGCCGGATGAAGATCCTGAGGGATACATACCTTCATCATACAGGATCACATACATGTTCCTTTTTGAAGCCTCAGTAATTGCGATATTCATGGCATGGATCATTTTTTCGCCGAGCCATGTCACATCCCCGGGAAGGCCAATCCTTGGATGAATAACAAATCCGTAAACTCCATGTGCTTCAAAATCCGAAATCTGGCGGACTATCTCGTCATCTCTGAGAGTGTCGTTCCAGAACCAGAATGGTATAACTGAAAACTCGCGGGGCGGATCGATAAACTCCTTTGAAAGATCCTGTGATCCCGCAGGAAATGATAACGAAATCAGGTAAATAACAAGAAAATATAAATACTTGACATTCCGGGACATTAGTGCGGGTATTAAGTGTTGCTATAAGATTTCTAAATATATTAAAGATATTTTCTTTAACCGCAAAGGCCGCAAAGTATTTACGCAAAGATCGCAAAGAACTGATTATTAAGCTTATGACATAGCGTGCTAATAATAACTAAATGAAGAACTTACACTGAGCAGCACAGAGGACCATCTTCTCTGTTCAGCTCTGTGTAACTTGTTATTTTGATTGAAGTTCCTGAGAGAACCTTAGGTGACAGGATTTGGGGTTACATGAATAACTTGTCTTAAAAGTAATTATCTTGTATTCTTTAATAAGACAGAGAGAAGGATGAAGAAGTCATTGTTAAGATGTATTGTTATTTTATTAACAATACCAGTAAGTTATAATTCAGGAGGTCAGAATAAACCACCCGATATAGTTGCTGGTATTCCTGTGAATTATGATGAAGCACATACAGGAACCTATACTCTTCCTGATCCGCTGATAATGTTGAATGGGAAAAAGGTTAAGAATGCCAAGACATGGTACGCCAAACGAAGGCCTGAGATCGTGAAGCTTTTTGAAGAGTATCAGTACGGACGCGTACCTGTTGCTCCGGCAGATATGACATTCAGTGTATTTGATAAAGGAACTCCCGTATTTAACGGGAATGCTGTACGCAAACAGGTAACAGTCTTTTTTACAAAAGACACATCAAACTATAAGATGGATATTCTTATCTATCTTCCTGCAGGTTCATTAAAGCCGGTTCCTCTGTTTTTCAATGTCGGATTTTCGGCAAATTCAACAATCACTGATGATCCCGGCATAAAGGCCGGCTATATCTGGGGACGTGAAGGGAAAAGAGTACCGGCCCCGAAGGGCGGTCAGTTCGGGAGAATGAATATTGACCAGTTCATATCTCAGGGGATCGGATTTGCATCAGTATACTATGGTGATATTGAACCCGATTTTGGAGATGGGGTTAAATACGGGATCAGGGGATATTACCTGAAACCCGGAACGGAATATCCGGCCCCGGATGAGTGGGGTGCTATTTCTGCATGGTCGTGGGGACTTAGCCGTGCTATGGATTATTTTGAAACGGATAAGGACATTGACAGTAAGAAAGTTGCATTATTCGGTGTGTCCAGGCTGGGGAAAACTGTTTTATGGACAGGTGCTCGTGATCCGTGGTTCGGAATGGTCATAGCCAGCTGTTCCGGTGAAGGCGGAGCAGCAATCTCGAGACGAAATTACGGGGAGACGATAGATCACATGACACACCCCACAAGATACTTCTATCAGTTTGCGGGGAACTGGAGGAACTATAAGGATGATCCGTCAAAATCACCTGTCGATGCTCACATGCTGGTCGCCCTGATGGCACCGCGTCCTTTGTTCCTGCAAACCGGTGAAACAGATGGCTGGTCTGACCCCAAAGGGGAATTCCTGGCAGCAGTTGCCGCGGAACCGGTATACAAGCTTCTTGGGAAAAAAGGACTGGAAACAAAAGAAATGCCCGCTGCCGGACAACCAATCTTAAATGACCTGGGATATTATATGCATACCGGCGGCCATGGAGCTTTACCCGCTGATTATGAGATATTTATCAGGTTCATTAAGCAGCATTTTTACCCCCAGCCCCGCTGAAGCGGAAGTCGCCTCCTAAAGTTAAACGACCCCCGTCCCGCCTGAGGCGGGACACCCCCTAAAGGGGGTATAAAACCCTGTCTATGTTATAGTTAGGATAATAATTATTGGGTTTATAGCCCCCCTTCAGGGGGGTTGGGGGGTTTCGGAAACCACGGTATGAATGCGCTGGTCTTTTCTATGTACTCTTTATACTGAGGCTTCTGATCCTGAAGGCTCTTTTCCAGGAGCGCCACACCTGAAACTTTAATAATGAGAAGTGTCATGAGAACTGAACCCAGGGCAGGCAGGTAACTGCCGGCTGAAAGGCACAAAAGCCCATAACCCCACCAGACTGCTGAATCGCCGAAATAATTCGGGTGACGTGTATAGCGCCAGAAACCCTTGTCAAGCACTTTCCCCTTATTTGCAGGATTTGCCTTGAATGAGGCAAGCTGAAAATCACCACCTGCTTCAAATATAATGCCAATGGTCCAGAATATAATTCCGGCATAATCGGTTATTCCCAGAGATCTTTCATTGCCATAAAACTGGGCTCCAAGCAGCGGAGCTGAGATCAGCCACATCAGGATACCCTGGAGAAGGAATGTCTGAAAAAAACTTATCCACCAGTATCTGTTTTCCCCGTATTTCTGCCTGAATTCCCTGTACCTGAAATCTTCACCTTTGCCGGAATTCCGCCATGTCAGGTACATTGAAAGTCTTAACCCCCAGACCGTTACGAGCACCATCAGCAGGATCTTCCTTGAAGAATTTCCATCACTTAAGAGATAATATACTGCAGATGAAACGACAAAACCAAATCCCCAGAACAGGTCGACAATACTGACATTTTTAATTATCACACTGACAATCCAGAGGATGGTCATCATGATAATGATTGTAAGTAATGCGATCAGGTATACATTAAGAAATGTCATGGGCTCTATTCATACAGGAACGCAACAGAAGCTGCACCCACTCCGGCATTAGCACCTATTACAGGAGATATATTGCATACCGAAACCGGCCTTTTGCCTGTAAGGATCTCCATCTGCCCCGCAAACCATCCAGCTGCCTCATGATTATTGGCATGAAGGACGATATAATTCCAGATCTTTTTTCCGCCTGAGGATGACATTATATGGCTAATCACCTTTTCCATGTTTGACCTCTGGCCGAAAGCCTTGCCAAACACTACAGCTTTCCCTGTTTCATCAATAGTGACAATAGGATTGATATTCAGTAATCTTGCAATAAGACCTCTCGAAGCTGATAGTCTTCCGCCCCTGACCAGATATTTCAAACTCCTGACGCTCACAAGTATACGGGCATTGTTTATCCATTTTTCTGCCATTTCCACGATCCGGTCATAGGGCAATCCTTCTTCGATAGCCCGGGCGGTCCTGAGAACTATCAGTCCAAGGGCTCCGGAGAGGTTCCTGGAATTAAGAACAGTAATCGGTTTGTTAAATTCATTGCTGACAGATTTAGCCGCCCTTTCGCTGCTGTAAAAAGTTCCGCTCAGTTTATCACTGAGATGGATGGCAATTATTGAATCATAATGTGAAGCAAGGTGTGAATAAAGATTCGTGAAAGTAATTTCATTGACCTGTGCTGATTTGGGGTAATCAGGGCTTTCGTCGAGAAGCCTGTAGAACTGTTCCGGCTGGATGGTTATTTTATCGAGATAATTATTATCACCGAAAGCTATATTTATCGGGACCATGTTAATCTGATAATTGTCGATCAGATCCTGTGAGAGATCACATGTTGAGTCAGTAACAAGGGCGATCTTCCATTTTCTCTTATAAACCGAATCACTCTGTCTTATCATATCATCGGCTTTCTGGAAAGAGAGGATCCCGGATGACCTCAGTTCATCAAATAATTCTGCTGGAGTATTTGTATGAATATGAATTCTTCTGATTTTATCTGAACCGGCCACTACTATTGAATCGCCATATTTGGAGATGATATCTTTCAGTGAAGAATTGTCGGCTGTGCAATTCCTGATTATTGCTTCGGTGCAATACCTGTAGTTCACTTCCCCTGTAATTACTTCTTCCAGCTTTGGAAATGCAACAGTCTCTGCTTTTGCCTGGATTAGCTCCTTAACATTCCTGGACTGGATAAACTCGATTACCCCTTCAATAAAAAGCACAAATCCCCTGGCACCGGCGTCAACGACATTATTCCGGGCGAGGACCTTGAGTTTAGTCTTGGTTTCCTGGAGTGATTTTTTCAGGATTTCGAAGGAGCTTAACAGAAGGCTGTTGAAATCAGTGAACCTGTGCCAGCTGTCATAAATATACTGGGCCCATTCCTTAATAACTGTCAGCATCGTGCCTTCAACAGGATTTGCCACTGCCTCATAGACATATTTTACCGATCTGTATATGCTTTCTGCGAACTGCCTGAGTGTTACATGTGCAAGATCGCCTGTTTCGATGGCAAGGCCATAGAAGAACTGGGCGAAAATGATCCCTGAATTTCCGCGGGCATTCATAAGCGTTGACTCGGCAATGCGGTCGGCTGTTATTTTATATGATCTGTGAGGGTGAAGGGATTCAATAACAGACCTTATTGTAGAAGCGAGATTTGTTCCTGTATCCCCGTCATTCACGGGAAAGACATTTATTTTATTGAGCTCGATCTGATGTTCAATAACCTTTCTTGCCCCTGCAATGAAGGTATAGTAAAGGCTGCGGCCATCCATTTTTTGCATCGGTGCAGGAACAAGTCTCATTTTATCAATCATTTATGCCTGGCAAAGATAATATTTTAGATAACAAACACTTTTATGTATTGTTCAATCTATATGACCGGGGAAAGAAAATGAGAATGGGAGAATGGGTGAATAGGAGATTTTTTCCCTGTTCTCCCCTTCTCCCTTTCACCTTTTCGTTGTTTTTATATTCATTCCTTCTGGTATACTCTTATCCAGTCTGCCTCAAACCTTATTGGAAATTTGCTTCCGGACGGGTCGCCCCCGTTGGCACCGATGGCAAGATTCAGCAGGATATAGTGAGGCTGAAGGAACGGATTGAAGCCGTCAGGATTTACAGTATCGCTTATTCTTATGCTGTTCAGGAGCTGGTTATCAAGAAAGATCCTGATCGATTCCCTGTCCCAGTCCATTCTCCAGACATGGAATTTTTTCACCCAGTCCGGATCTTTGGCGGTAAAATCAGACAATGGTTTTTTAAGGTCATCCCATTTTGCAACACCCCTTTTTCCCGTTCCCCATGCAAAATTTGCCAATATTGTCGGAACTCCCTTTATCCTGTAGAATTCCATGATATCTATTTCACCTCCGGAGGGCCATCCGCCTGAAATCCCGAGGGTCCATATTGCCGGCCAGGAGCCGCATGCAGTATCGATCCTTGCCCTGATCTCAAACCGCCCGAACAGCCATTCATGAAGTCCCATGGTCTGAATACTTGATGATGTATACTCAGTATACTCTCTAGCCTTTTTCCAGTCGCTGCTTCCGGCAATGTAGAACGGATTCCTGATCTTTTCCCTTCGTGCTTCGATAATGAGTATTCCGTTTTCGAACCATGCATTTTCTGTCTGGTACCATTGAAGTTCCCTGTTCCTGATATATCCGATTTCATATCTCCATGAGGAAGGATGAGGCTTCCCGTCATCATTGAATTCATCATTCCAGACCAGGCTCATTCCCGGTACGTTCGGGGGAGAACTGAAATCAGGCTTAAAAGAATCAGCTTTTTGAGCGAGAATCAGTAAGGAGCTGCTAATGATGAAAATAGCAAAAACAGAAATGGTTCTTTTCATTGTCTTTGTACATTGGTCTTTAACCTTTTGTCTTTTTACTTTTATCTTTTTACTTTTATCTTTTATCTTTTATCCTGTTTTTATCCCGGCTTTATAGGCATCTATTGCTCTGTTTCTTGCAAATTCATGACTGACAATCTTCTCCGGGTAGCCGGGCTTGTCGGATTCCTTTACCCACCGCCTGGTATACTCATTTCGTGGATCAAATTTTTTCTGCTGTGTTTCAGGATTGAATATTCTGAAATATGGTGCTGCATCACATCCTGTTCCCGCCGCCCACTGCCAGTTCCCGTTATTTGAAGATAGTTCATAATCCAGCAGCTTCTGTGCAAAGTATGCTTCTCCCCACTGCCAGTCGATGAGAAGATGCTTGCAGAGAAATCCTGAAGTTATCATCCGGACCCGGTTATGCATATAACCTGTTTCGTTTAACTGTCTCATCCCGGCATCAACGATCGGATAGCCGGTTTCACCTCTGCACCACCTTTCATATTCCCTTTCATTATTTCTCCAGCCGATATTGTCATAAACAGATTTAAAATTCTCAGTTACTGCCCGGGGATAATGGAAAAGTATCTGCATGAAGAATTCCCTCCAGATAAGTTCATTCAGGAACACTGGATTTTCCTTTGCTGCTTTTGCGGCAACCGACCTGATACTGACGGTGCCAAACCGCAGATGTGGAGATAGATATGTTGTCTTATCTTCAGCCGGGTAATCGCGGAATTTATGATATTCCCTGATCATGTTAAGGTCATATGGTTTCACTCTTTTGCCGCTCTGTCTGAACCCTAATTCCTTTAGCGACGGAAAAGGGAAAATACCCTGGTGAAAATTGTCCTTAACATTATTTGCCCGGGAAAATTCTGCTTGAGGCAGTTTAACGAATTCTGAGAGCCATTTTTTTGAATATGGAGTAAATATTGTATATGGTTTATTGTCAGGCTTTAATACTTCATCCTCTTCAAATATCACATGGTCTTTAAAAGCGAACATGGGAATCTTATGTTTCTGAAGAAGTTTCTTAGTCTCTGCATCCCTGGCTTTGCCATAAGGTTCATAATCCTTGTTGATATACACTGAATAGATATCATTTGATGCTATCATGTCCATCCATATTCTCAAAGGATCGCCCTTTCTTACAAGAACCGAACTGCCTTTTTCCTTAAGGATTTCATTTATTTCATAGAGGGAATTGTAAATAAATCCAATCCTGGCATCATCGGCAGGCAGCTCATCCAGAATATTATCATCAAAAATAAACAGCGGCAGGACAGGGAATCCTTCACTCAGCGCATTATCAAGTGCCCTGTTGTCATTAAGCCTCAGATCACGCCGGAACCAGAAAATGTTTATTTTCATTTCGTCATGGGATAAACAAAATATGAAGCTGACAATTTAGTCATTAATTCTGCTGAATTATCTTTCTTCAGGATATATGAATGAATCAATTTTTAATTATCTTTTCCCGGCTATAACCTGAATGATATGAAAGTCTTCAAAAAGTTCTCAGTATTGGGTTTTATTGCAGTTGGATCT